>Ga0058701_10004383_pt1 | contig 11446 bp, 6 predicted proteins | sample AgamicOrMae_FD_97039 | JGI IMG/M metagenome (GOLD analysis project Ga0058701, IMG submission 97039) | Agave microbial communities from Guanajuato, Mexico - Or.Ma.e | ecosystem: Host-associated > Plants > Phyllosphere > Phylloplane/Leaf | place: Guanajuato, Mexico | collected 2012-06-04 | reverse complement strand
GCAGCTAACCTGTTGGACTATCGAAAACTTGGGTTGCTCCTGATCTTGGGCTGCGTGCTGATCGCTGATAGAGCGCGTTGTGATAAAATCGGAAGCACAAGCGGTAAGTAGGCAATCATCATATTGTATTCTGTCATGTCAACGACTCTCCTTTGATACCAAGAGCAATATTTCTCTGCTTTGAGAGCCAATCGGTTTTGATAGTTCCATGAATCGACATTCATGGAAAATGTCGATCAAAATGTCCTCCAAATGTGAGGCGAATGACTGCTCTTTGAATAATAAGGGCAGACAAGTGGCCTTTTTCAGGCCTTTAAGGCGTCTCTTGCATCAAAACGAGAATGTCCGAATCTTCGATCCATTGGAAATTCAACTCAAACTCCGACTTCCGGTCGAGAGAATTCTCATTTCAATCTGATGTAACAATTTCCAAATTCCTCGAACCATTCGACCGATTGCGTCATTTCTGATGTCCTGCTCCCACTCCAAACGTTCTGTGTGCATGTGACCAGGCCGAGGTATCAAGCTTTTGCAGGAGGGGGAGGACGTTAAAATGTTCGAGAGTGTGAATAGTTCAGCCGACGAAAAGTCCAATGACGAGAACACGATCAGAAAAAACATCGAAATCGCCAAGCCCAACAACCTCGACCTTCAGCGGCCTCCTAGAGATCCTGACGCACAATGGGCCTCCAGGGGCCGTCACCGACGGTCGTGGGCGGAGAAAAAACATTCCAACTCCAGTCCAGAAGCCTTGAACGAGGTGGCCAACAAGGTGAAACAGTTGTCGGGGTTGCGCGAGATTTACTTTGACCAAAATAGTAAGCTCGTCATCATGCCATCGATCGACAACGAGTTTGAGCAAGGTAAATCGAACCAACCAGTTGGCTGAGTCAACCGCTTGCACGACCCCTTACCGTGCCCCAGATAAGATCGCTTTATGCTTAGAGAAGATCTTGAGGAGATGAGGATCTCTATGCCAATCAATCAATTAGAAGACAATGAAGTGTCTAGCCTTCGCTTTAGATATCGCAGCAAGCTCCCATTGAGCTGCTTTAGAGGTGTCGGATGAATGTGTGTGATTACGACTCTGCATCATTGCATGACTCAGTATCGACGTTGCTTAGATATGGAAGCGAGATATTGATCCAGCTGGTTCTCGAGAAGATATCCACTCATTGGTCCGCCGCCTAGCCGATCCTAATCATCGAACGAGCTCTCGTGAAGGAAATAGACGAGTCTCTTCCAAAGAAATTTGGATCCAGAGAGTTTGCGGGAGTTTCTTTCTGACAGACTAGCTTCTGCCAAAAACACCACACTGGATTCTCTCTAGAGCTTTCTCTCCTCTGCTTTCGCTAACATTCGCCTACTTCTCAAACAAACAGCCGCCTTCCTCTTCTGATTTATCTCGAATCTTGATCGAATCTTAATTTAGTTTCGCTTCATCGAAAAGCTCATCAAGTCTGTTCCATGAATCATGGCAACTAATTATCGCCACCAATTGTTAACTAGACAAGTTGAGACAACAATTCGGGGCAACAAAAAAAGCAAATAGTTGCACGTCCAAGATAATGCTTCTTAGATAATCCGCTTAAGATACTCATTAAACAGTTTCATATTCGCATGACATGATTAGCCCAGTTAATTGGGCTAATTAGGCTTCGAAATGCATGTAACGAGTTCCAGTTCACTCTTGGCTAGACAGTGCTCCCGGTGCATTACAATCCAGGCCATTCTTAGAATCAACCATCTGCACTTCCTTGAACACGCTTTCCGCTTCAGTAGGACGCTTTTCGAATCTAAATGAACAGGCTAACTGATTTTTATTACTCTCTGATTCCCGATTATTAACTTTGCTATACCATTTTTGCTCATTAGTTCAAAAATTTCATCCAAATGGTCGCTATGGACGCCGCTCGGTGGACAATGGTCTCCCTGCAGAGGTTCATGTGGAGCTGGGTAGAATAGGTGAGTCAAAGTGAGATAAACTGTGATTAGCTAAAATCTTTAGCTATTGTTTCTTTTAACTTCGAATCGGACGCAATTTCCAGCAAATCTAAACTTACCATTACACAAGACTAACAAAAGACCCTGATGATCAATGTGATGTGCAGACGGCAGAAAGGACGCAGATAGGATTGAGCCGGAAACACTGAGATCCTTGTTGGCTGGTCTTGGGCGCCAAATTGTGGAACCAACTGCAACAAGTGGCGCAGCTCGCATTCTAGTGCGTCCCTCTTTGACTGGCTCTAATCGCAATGACGAGCTTGATCGCCAGAGCCTCGAGCTAGGAAATAATAGTCCCTCTCTGTTGACTGTTCGGTCAGATTCGGACGAAAATTACAATATCGAAAAGGGCAAATTGCTGAGATGCAACTACACGGGACTATCAAATCTATACAGATGCGATTCAGAAGCATTCGACTAGAGGGCGCCAAGGGATGTCAATAGTTAATTGGCAGAGAGCGTGGCGGCAATCAGAATCGAACTAGGAATCTGAGAGAGGAAACAAGAGGAAGACCAAGAGTTACTCCATGTTACCGGATACACATGACACACATACCAACGATTTGAGGGAAAACAGTTTAATTTAAAAAATCCAGATGGGACTAGATGAAAAGGCAGGGAGGAAAACGAGGAAGAGGAAACCAGAGCTTAGTTGGCGCAACTTTTTCTCAGCAACATCCTTTATGCCAATTATCTAAGTAATTAAATAACCAAAAAGAACATAACCTGGAGAGCGAAAAAGGGAAAACAAAAGAAGCGTCATCTCATGAGAGAAGACTTTGCAGCCTCAACTGCAGCTAATATAGTAGAATAGAGTACCGCAAACTTGTCACGGCGGATGTTTATTCAATTGCTTTGGAAACTGAGGCAAATTTTCAGTCAAAATTATCTATATAAAGCCACCACTGACTATGAGCGAGAGGGGAGAGAGAGAGATATTCAGATCTGCGGACCATCAAGAATATATAAAATCAAATCCTAGGCTTCTGTTTACTCACTTAATTAATCAGCTTAATTTACTACGCATAATCAGCTCAGAATTGTCGAGGAGATTTCAAATTTTTTAATAAACTTCATTGGATTATGAAGCTCCAGAGACTAGTGTCAACCTCCTCATGGTGATACATCGGAGGATATAACTGTCCTAGTTGTGTGAATATTCGATATTACTAATCATAGTATCGTTGAGTCTTGATAACTTTATTGTGAACAAGTCGCAATTCTCGAGCTTGTTCATTGAATTCAGTGTGGTTAGAAAGATTCCTGTTGCGCAGCAAGATAAACAAAGTGACAGAAAACGATAGATCAATACAACTAATCTGCATCATGTTGCCTTTTAGATTCAGAAGAAGCCAATTGGTATCCTCTGTATTCCTTCTGGTGATCCTATACGCTCTTCTTCGGACGTCTCCATGCAAGTGCGACGATCAATCAGGTAGAAGCTCAACTCCATCTTCATCTATAATTGCAGCCAATGCTCGGCAGTTGATGTCTTTGGAGCCGATGATCAAGGAACGCCTATCGAAAGTGGCCTCCAAGTTGAGAACCAACGAAGCGGCCACCACAGAGAGTTTGGACATGGCTGAGTCGCGAAGCATCCCGAGAAGCGGAGACCCACCCCTCCCCTCATCTAGCCGACAAATCCAAGGCAGACAATACCGCTCCAGACAACCACCAGTCAGGTATACCTACCGGCTGGCCACTCCATACTTCAGACAGACAATACCAGTGGGCCAGTATGTGAGCAGAGAGCCGACCAACAGATTGCGCTATGTGGTGCCCCAAATGGTGGTAGACAGTTATAAGAGTGTTCTTGTGGGCGAGCAGCAACAAGGAGTGCCCTATTTCAGAGGTTGGGTGCACAAGAGTGCATATCCGTCTCCCTATGAAGCGTTTGGCAATTATTATCACCCGGCGTCTTCCAAGGGAGACCACGGCCGAGACTTGCAGCTCGAGTACGATTCCTCCATCGAAGAGAGTGCGGACCCGATTTTGGAGCAGCTGAAGGATGTCTATCTGATTAGAACGTCAGATGCGGGCCAGTATGGAGGAAAATGGCCCGAAAAGAGGGGGGTCAAGTCACATGGAAGAGTGCTGAGCTTCAAGGTGGCAAAAGAGTCGTTTTTGCCCATCAGCTATGGTCAAATCTTGGAACTAGAACATCTGCCAAAATCTGGATCCCAACAGTATGAAACAAGCTTCTCTGGATCGCATAGTGAGAAGCAATACAATGTAGAGTATGACTCAACCAACGTAGACGATTATGCAACCACAGAGGCCCCATATCAGTCGGCGTCATCGGTAGAAGTGAACAAAAGCGCCAAAGAAGGTGCCTATAGCTCTATGTCTGTGGAGAACTACAGTCCTCCAGAGTACAAGGAGGGTGATAAGCCGGTAAACGAGTCCTATAAGGAGGAGCAACTGGTGGGTGAATTGGAGCAGATCCTAGAGAAGTCCTGGAAGAAAGAGCATTCGGAGAAGGACGGCAAGCTGACAAAAGAGGAACAGAGTGAATACGAGAGCAAGCAACTTAGTCAAGAGGAGGCCCGCAAGATTGCCGGTTTGTCAGTAGATTTGCTGGCTCTTGAGGAATGGGCGAGGAAGGAGAAGATCAGTGAGAAGCAGTCGAGCAATGAGTCGGGTCATCTAGAGTTGCTGCTAAATGGAGGTGGGACCACCACAAGCCGACCAGAGGAGAGTGAGATTAACCCGAAGGTTTGAGTGGTGGGAGGAATAAACAAGGACTAGATCTTGTCAAATGTGATCGAGTTCGGGTTGTTGTTGTCGAGTGGAATTGGTGGCAAAAATAGTCACGATAGGGGCGAGCCTTAGATGAGGGGCAGTTGGACGCAAAAGCATAAACATTCCCTAGTTTTGGAGGGCGCCGTGAGAGGGCGCAGAGATCGTGGTCGAAAGAGAAAAGTGGCTCGAGTGGGCTTTATCTTCCAACATGAGCTCCATGTGTATGTATGGAATTGAATCTAAGCAAATGGGAATCAAATTGTGAGTTTATACTTTTCTTACTTTTCGCTCTGGCCTCACAAGAGGGGGCGACAAGATGACGATTGTTGCGCTGCCGACAGGGAAATCTTGATGGCGTGCCAGACTGTTTTAGCTGAATCTGATGTCAGCCTCGTGGAACAGTCGTGCTCAAGTCGGCGATCGTGATAGTTGCTTCGTTGGATGAGTCGGATCGGTCGCCGCTCTAAGTGGATACACTGGGAGCTTGTGCAAGCTCGCTCGCCAGTTGCAGGCTGCTGTCGACGAGATATTGGCCTTGGCGTGTAACCTCCAACGACTGCTGCAGGCCGTGGGGCCTTGAGGGAGCCCCACAGAAGGCGGGGAGGGGGCCTTCTCGCACGTCTCTATGGGCGAGGAGACTTTCCCAGAGAGGAGCTGCAGTCCTCTGGGGGCTCCATTGTGCGAGAAGCCCCATGTCTTGGCTTTCGGAAGCAGCGCCAATGATTGATCTTGGAGACTGGTTCGGATTCTTGCCATCTCGTGCCCGTGGAAACCGGCGCTTCAGGCCTAAGAGAGCCTGAGCACTGAACGCAAGCGCACGATGTTCTGCGCGCCAGCGTGCGACTGCCAGTGCGAGTACGAGCGCGAGTGCAGCCGTGCAACAGATGGCCTGTGCGACAGATCGCACAGATCGGGGCGACCATCCGAATGGGCCCCCAATTGGCGGCCTGGCGCGCCCCGCCGGCCACTGACCTCGGCCTCTCACTCGGCCAGTTCTCTCACGGACATCAACTCCGCACTGGGCACCCTCCGGCACCTGGTCTTCCCCCCGTCCCCCCTGGCCCTCTGTTGCGCGTCCGCGCGACCGGCACAGAACTAACGGAACTTGCATAACAGCCGCTCGCCCGATCCTGGTTATGTAACATCCCGTCTGTCGACCGTTGTCGCCCCACTCGATCGAACCAGGGCCCACCGACCTCCTGGTCAGCCTGCGACCAGGTGTGGTGGTGGTGGTCGCTCGCTGCCGGCAGTTCAAACGGCCGCCCTCAGTTCAAGGGTCAACGAGCTGGCCCCGCAAGGGACGCCTCGTCTACAACAATGGCCTCTTTTGCGGTAGGACCCAGTGGGCGTGGCAAAGGCGGTGACCAAAAGTGTGGCCGGCCAGTGAGGGGATCCTGAGCGGGAGGGCCGCGCCATCGATAGGAGACGGAGGCGGCCTGTGAAAAGAGGGAGGGGTCGGGAGAGAGGACGGCAAATCGAGAGCGGGAGTGGATTTCACAAGCGCCTCTCTCTGTCTCTCTCTCGACGAAAGGACGTCTCCACGGAGCAATGAGTTCTCTTCATTAGGATTTTATCATCATTGATACTAGTATTATTTTGACTATTATTATCACAGGGCCCATTATTGCTGCGATTGCGTCGGCATCGGCGCTGCAACCTGATGGAGAGGCAATTGCAATGCATTGCAATCGCATGTAGTTCACGCACACAGGCTCTTACACAATGCTCACTGTCTGCAGCACAGACTCCCAGACAGACACACACACACACAATCGTCAGCACAAAAGTAAAGTAAAACTCCACTCTGGCCAAGGAGAGAAGCGCGGCCGCAGGCCGAACGAGAGCAACTGCAGCCGCGGCGGCCGCTTTCAGATGTGTCGGATTGGAAGCGCGAACGCGAATGAGACCAGAGCCTAGATTCGGCGTTTCCATTGCGCTGGCGCGCCACCATCGCCATGTGATGTTGATCTAGTTTTCTTCTCTGGCCAAGAATAAGAACAACAAAAAATTAGTGCGCATACTTTGCTTCGCTTGCCCATCAAAGGGCCAGACTAAATTGTGCAATCCTGCCTGCCTCTCTCTCTCTCTCTCTCTCTCTGTCTGCCTGCGGCCAGACTTTGGCGCGCACGCAGAAACACATCGCCCTTGTGTAACAGGCCTGATTCATGCGTGCCCGGGTCTTTTTCGCACTATTGGGGGTGCCAAAACGGCTGAAATTCACTTTAGACCCAATAGAGCGCACTAGTCGCTAGTGTGGGAAAAGGCACGGCCAACATCTGTTAGAAGCCAATGCCATCCCCAAGTGCTTCTCTGCCACCACAAAGCCACTGGCCGAGCCCCAAAGGCAGCCCTAAAGGTGCTTTAGGCCAATATTTGTGGCCTAAAAAAGGCACACTGCTCGATGCGAGCCCTGGCCATCAGGCTTCTGGTGTGTGCGCGTCGATGCTTACGTTGCGTCGGCTTTGCCCTTGTCAGGGCATTTGTGCCGAGGTGCGGGGATGTGCGCGCTTGCTTTTGTATGCACATTGCTTGGTGTTGGGAAAATAGATGACACAGTGGAGTGAGCCAACCAGGGATTGTTCGTTGGATGGGTTCGTTGCTGGCGGCGGCGGCGGCGAACTTATGAGAGAACTGACGAAGGATCGCACACAAATACGGAAAGCAGGCAAAATTCGATTGCTGGGATGGAGCAGCAAGGAAGAGGGCGACAGACAGTGAGGGACTGAGAGGAGAAGTAGGATATTCTCATCCACAAATGCGCTAAGGGGAAACAAGTCACAGAGAAGCTCGCTATAATATTGCCTCTCTTTAAACTCCCAATTTCTCATTATAGATTTTTTCTAATATTCGATCCTTTTCTTGTTATTCATGCAGTTTCTTATCCTAACCGAAGCTGCTTCCACATCGGATTCAAATTATATTAACTACATTTAATGAATATTGCCTAGTTTCAAAACCTACTTCATTACCAAGGATAATTCTTCCAGACCAGCTACCTTGAATAGTTTGCAAAATTGCATAGGTAACTCTATTGCAATCATCGTGGACGCTTTGTCCACGCAACGATCTCAAGTAGGCTAAAGAAATTATTGCAATCCAAGACCAAGAAATCGCTCTCCCGGTCGGAATTGCGACCTCTTTCCGGAGGGTTCAGAAAAAAAAGAAAATTTACTGTTAGATGAAAGGGCGTCCCTTTGGAGGGAAACATCTGTGCTCTATGTATTCGGAGTCATCATATTTTCCGCGCACCTGCTGATACGAGGTCCACAGTTATATTTGCGAGAAACGACACCCATCATCAAGATCAATCTGCGCTACGAGCGCACTAGTGTAAACAAACTCTTCTTGCTACAACCCCTTGCTCGCCGAATAGCTCCATCTTCGGTGGGGGTAAGCACTGCACTACAGCAACCGATCATCACATTCGCATTTCACTACCATTCGCGACACACTCGTCGCTGTATTTCAACTCGACGTTTTAAAAGACACTCGTCTTCTTGTTGATTCTCAACTCATAATGGCAACTATCATGCCGGCACTATCAAATTCACCTCCGCCACAACCTCATCAACAAAACCAGACAATGGCGAGTGGCGATTCACCTAACACCATAGTAGCCGAAAATTGGTGTCTTACACAAATTAAAGTCATCAAATTCAGCTACATGTGGACAATAAGTAATTTCAGTTTTTGCCGTGAAGAAATGGGTGAAGTGCTCAAAAGTTCCACTTTCTCTGCCGGAACTAACGACAAATTGAAATGGCTATTACGTGTCAATCCCAAAGGTTTGGACGAAGAAAGTAAAGATTACTTGTCATTATACTTATTACTAAGCAAATGTGAAACAAAAGGCGAAGTAAGGGCTAAATTCAAATTCTCAATATTGAATGCCAAAAGGGAAGAAGTCAAAATCATGGAGAGTCAGCGTGCATATAGATTCATCCAAGGAAAAGATTGGGGCTTTAAGAAATTTGTCAAGAGAGATTTACTACTAGATGAGAGTAGTGGACTGTTGCCAGATGATAAATTAACAATCTATTGTGAGGTGAATGTTGTTACCGAAGCTAAAGAATACTCGGGTCAAGTGAGTCCTTTTCAATCACGAGTTCCTGCATGTAGACTAGCAGATGATTTAGAAGATATATATAAAAGTCAAGAATTCAGCGATGTGACAATATATGCCAATAATAGGGAATTTAAAGTGCATAAAGCTGTCCTGGCAGCAAGATCACCAATGTTCAGGGGAATGTTTAGTCATGATATGAAAGAAACGAAATATAATAGAGTCGAAGTCAGTGATGTGGATCCCGATGTCCTTGAGGAGATGCTTCGGTTCATCTACACAGGCAAATCCTCATTGGAGGCCCGACTACAATCTAAGGAACAAAAGGAACAGGAAAAGGAACAACATTTAGCTATCGGACTATTACAAGCAGCAAACAAATATCAACTAGATAGACTAAAATTAATTTGCGAGGAAGCTTTATACAAGACCTTATCAGCAGATTCAGTTGCCGAAATTTTATCACTAGCAGATCTATATTCAGCCGCTCAACTTAAAAATCAAGCCATTGAATTCATAAGCACCCATGCGACTGAGGTGATCGAAACAGAGGGCTGGACAAGAATGGTTAGGGAAAATCCTCACCTAGTTGCTGAAGTCTTCAAAGCGTTAGCCCACCAAATTCCAGGTGTAGGACCAATAAGGAAACGACTCAAGAACTCTTGATGGACAAATTTAACGAAATTGAACAAATTTACCACAATAGGCCACTCACGAGCACAATTCCTGAGAGCAACCTAAATAAATGCATCAAAAGAGAAACATTATCCTAAATTACCAACTTAGTTAAGCCAATAAAAGAGAGATGTGATTCATACGAGACTTCTATGACATAGACAAAATGGCTGTATCCACTCAGATTACCAGTGCTTGTTTGATGCCAAATCCAGCTGCGCATTTCTGCAGAGGCAAATCAGTTTGATGACGATTTCTCTAGAACGAACTCACAACACCGAGATTCTGCTGTTTGTGCGCTCCGACTCATCTTTAAAATATCTTTACAGTGCCTTTGGACTTGGTCAATTCTACTTAGATCATCAATATAAATTATACATGGGCGTCCGAGGTTTAAAATCGTTCATTGAGAGGAATGATGGCTTGTTCGTGCACAATTACAGACTACAAAACACGTCGGTTGTTATCGATGCAAACAACCTTGCCTTTTGCCTGTTTATTGAAAGCCAGGCAAATGAGAGACGTGATCTCTTCGGCGGTGATATGGTGCAATTTGGACAATACGTAGGTCGCTTCTTTCGTAACCTGGAAAGATGTAATCTGGACCCGATACTGGTATTTGATGGCGCCCACGACGATAACCAAAAGTTCTCGAAGACAGCTGAGAAACAGAGAAGGGCACTTGAGAGATTCCAAAATGTGTTATCTATCGCCCGTTCGGGTTTTGGAGACTTGATCTTACCGGCAACCACAACTAATGTTCTCCGTTCCATGGCATTGGCATGGGAAATAGAAATGGTCCAATGCATGTATGAGGCGGATCTTGAGGTAGCAAGGATCGCCAATACCTTAAGATGTCCCGTTATATCTAACGACACTGATTTCTATCTCATGGGCATCGTCTGTGGTGTGATACCAATTGATTTTCTAAATCATCAAGAACCGATCCCCTTAATCGATAATTACTTCATAGAGTGCAAACTATTCAGGCCTGAGAATTTCCACAAATATTTGCCAAACCTAAACTTGGAGACCCTGCCCCTACTTGGAGTCCTTGCGGGTAATGACTTTATCCAATCTAAGGTCTTCGAAAATTTGTGTAACCGTATGTCCTTGACGTATTGTGGTGGAGCGAGACCGTTTAGGAAGTGGAACACCGAACTTTATAGGAAGATTTTGAGAATACTCTACTTCATATGTGATGAAACTTTGGATGAAGCTGTCAATAAGATCATTCGAAACCTGCCAAGATCGGATCGACCAAGATTCAGGAGCCTTATCAAATCTAACTTAGAGGCTTATAATTCCAAGGCGGGAGCAACCGATTTCGTCGATGAATTGAGTAAAATCTATCGGCCTGGATTCTACGAGACACACGAAGATTTCATCTTATATGGTGACAATTTAGATACCGAAATCGACTTTTACGATGCAATAACGGAGGCAACAGACTGGTTGAAGCGTGCAATGGAACAATCTGTATTAACGTACCGGTGTTTGGAGTTGATCAAAAGGAACACAATCTTCCTACCCTCGCTGCTTGATGATCCAACACTGCCAAGCGCTATCTCCTGTCTATCGAGACCCTATCGCGTTATGCTAGCTCTACTGAGGTCGAAACCTAATGCCTCAAACAGTTGTTACGCTTATGATCGTGAGGGGCAAAAATACATCAAGAAGCTTGTTGCACCTATGACCGAGTTGGAAAATTACGGACGTATTATTTACACCTTTTTTGACCTTCCTCAACTAGATGACGAAGAGGGAAGACGTATTTTGTTGGCTACTTTTCACTCTGATACGCAAGTATTCGACTCATATGCTGCCAAGCTTCACGATTGGTTTGATCATTCCCATGCCCATCAAATTGCAACTGTCAAGATATTGTTGGATTACATAGATGAACAAAGTAAGAGTGCGCGCCTCTGGAAGCAGTTCAAGCAAGCAACTCTCCTGTGCATC
>Ga0058701_10004382_pt1 | contig 11446 bp, 5 predicted proteins | sample AgamicOrMae_FD_97039 | JGI IMG/M metagenome (GOLD analysis project Ga0058701, IMG submission 97039) | Agave microbial communities from Guanajuato, Mexico - Or.Ma.e | ecosystem: Host-associated > Plants > Phyllosphere > Phylloplane/Leaf | place: Guanajuato, Mexico | collected 2012-06-04 | reverse complement strand
GATCGCCCCTCACCCCTCCCCACTACTACCCACTCGCGGTAGGGCCATGACGAGTGGGGCACCGGGGCTCGGCTCGGCTCAGCCGATACAGGCGCGCCGCCATTTTGTGGCCCGCTCTGGGCCTGCTCTGGGCCCGCTGTAGCTTGGTCAATTAGGAGCCATGGTACGCCGGTTCGCCGGTTGCGTTTCTCTAACTATTATGGGCTCTAGATGGCGCAAGCTGTGTTTCTCATGGTTTCTCTGGGGTGTATATAACGATTCATGGTGCTCATAGTGCAGGCCTGGTGCAGGCGAGAGTGCAGGCAGGTGCGAATAGGCCTTTGAGAGGTAATCCGGAACTCATGCTGCAACAAGGCGAAGGCGGAGTCCTGGATGCAAAATGGTGACTTATTGACGTTTGTTTTTATGCGTTCGGTTTGTAATTTTCCGCAATATGTCTCGCCACAGCATAAATCCGCCGTCAATTGAATTGTTCCGCACTGAAAACTTCTACATCTTCATTCGCGAGAATTTTAGCTTGTGGTGGGATCGTACGACAGGAAAATTCGAGGCGAAAACAGGTGCGCAAAACTTTGTGTTATTTGTTTCACCGTATTAATCGTGCAAGCCATGCGATATGTTTACTTTAAATTGAATTTAGTTTGTTCTGCCTTGACAACCCAGGATAATCATTTTGGATCGGAAGATTAACCTAACAGTCAGCTGTCAGACGGCTATCGCATCGCTCCGTAGAGTAGCTGTCATTCATTGTTTTGTTTACCGTATCGTGTGTACACTACCATCTGCAGTCAAGTTCACCATTATTGGCATTTGTCGACGCATAGTCTTATGATCAACCATAATTTCTCTCATCTTTTGACAGATGTCAAATATTTTTTTCAATATGTTTTTCTTCCTTGCAGCTTCTGACCTGGTGTATGCTGAAAACCCATCATGTTTGGGTATCGTGTATGGAATATTAGGGAAAATTGATCTAGAATCAACTGATACGCGGCTCCTGCTGGTCCGAGACTTTGCTCATATTGGAGATCTTCCAGGAGGTCATCCTGTATTCAAGATTAAAAATGTTGCATTCCTCCCTCTCAAAAGTGATCCGGGTGAACTGGGTCTGGATGCTTGCAAGATGCACCAAGAAATACGTAATAGGAAACTTGGAGTCCCTGCTGGTGGTCTCTTCGACCAGAAGGCAATGTTGGGGAAAACCTGGGGGTCAATTAAATCAGCGGGGAACTCTATTAAGAATACCACTCAGCAGGCGGCTGCCCTAGCAACAATGCAGGTGATTGCCTTTTTGTACTTGATCTATGATTTAAAATTCTTAATAAACCAGTAGGTTCTACCATGCTTGCATAGCTTGAATGTCCTCATGAAATTATTTTATTGGACAGTTGATTCAAACAAATTCTAGATTCCAAACAAGAAAAGTTTGCTGTTTACAGAAATGTCTCATTCTCACAGGGTTGAAGTATCCATGCAATGTCCATGGTAATATCCATGTTAAAAAAATATATGTACTTAAAAATACTGGAATGGACATCCATGGTTCATGGAGAGTATTTGTGTATTTTTAATAAATGTATAATTCAGCATGGATATTGCATGGACACTTAAACCTGTGTCATTAGCATACATTATTATTTTCTATAATTTATTTCTGTATCTATAATGGTTGAAAATGTTATTTACATTTATTAAAATACGCTGTTTTGATTCTATTTTTATTGTTTGGAAAATAGTTTTTGGATGGCATTATCTGTACAATCCATGAAATTAAAAAAATGTTGACATTCCGGACCATGCCTTTGAAAGCCCGCCTCGCAAATATTTCCAAAAATCGCCTCCCAGTGTTTAGATGATAGCTCATGCTAAATTGGGATGTGATTCCAGGTCAGATCAAGAAGGGATTCAAGGGATAGGGAGAAGTTCGAGCGCCGAATCCTGGAAGAACTAAGCCGCATTTTTACCGAAACGGACTCGTTTTACTTCTCGACAACCGGTGATCTAACCAACTCTCTTCAGCGGCTGTGTAATCAGGAAAAAGTCGATAATCCTTCGCTTCTAAAAAATATCGACGATCGTTTCTTCTGGAACAAGCACATGCTGCAAGACATTATTAATATAAACGCAAGTGTTTTTATATAGTCAGAGGCAGTAGAAGTTTCGAGCCTGCAATTTACGTTTCCGGCGACGGAAGCCTTTGCAGAATTTCGCGGGGATCAACTCTGTAAATTTGAAAGCTGGCATTTTCTGACTTATGTGTACCATTCTGGTTGAATCTTTCTTTGCATGCTTAGTATAAAGTACTGTCAGTCCAAGAGGAATTGTCCATTTCTGGTCGCTTAGGATGGCTGTAATACATCGACCACCGCTTTGTTGCACGACTAGAACCGGACAGTATTTTTTGGATTACATACAACCACGTCTAGGTTATGTAAACCAAGGTTAGGGTAACTTACCAGATCATGTTCGTCGCTTCGCTGTCGCCTTGCTCGGCTGCAGCTAAGCTTGGTAAGGCTTACTTTTCGGCGGCTGTAACTGCCGCTGAAAAGTTAGGAGCGTTAGTTTTGACAACTGTTATATTGACGTTAGTAAGTAAGGTTACCTGACTTCTGCCTTGCTGTGCTATTGGACTTGGCGACGAAAGGTTCAACTCGACGCGGTGGTGAACCCCTCCTTTCAATTTTACGGTGTACTTAATCCAGCGCCTTTACAAAAGCATATTACCGTGGACTGTACTCGAGGTTTCCTTAATATGAACTTATTTTCTTGCAGACTGCCCTGTCTGAAGTTTGGGTAGTTCCAATTATCCAAGGGTTTATTCAGATTGAATCGTGTCAAGTGGATGTTTCACGCGACGCTCAAGTGAAATATGAGGTAAGTTTTCAGTTTTGAGTTGACGTCACGGTTCGTCACCGCCACACACATTTTCCTCCCTCATGCTTATTTATTTGTCTAGAATTTAGATCTTTTTGTCTTTTTCTTCTTCTTTGTACTGATAGATTGGGAAAACCTTGGGAAAAGTCAGGGTTCTGATCGGAGTTCTGAGAAAATTACTGAGGTACTAAGGAAATGCTTTTTTTCAGACTTTTGTGATGACGTTAATCTCACGGCGAAGCAGATTCCGTGCCGGAACGCGATACAAACGGCGAGGGGTCGACGAAGATGGAAAATGCGCTAATTATGTCGAAACAGAGCAAATCATTAGCCACCAAAGTCATCAGGTCTCATTTGTTCAAGTACGAGGTTCAGTTCCCGTCTTCTGGTCGCAACCTGGCTACAAGTACCGCCCTCCTCCGCGCCTTGACAAAGGTAAACACGGAGGGGCCGTCCGTAAATAGCATAGTCTCGCCCCTATCTAAAATGGTCCATAATTTACAAGTCCCCCGTCTAAAATGTCCATATCTGTTGTCAGATTATTAGCAGGAAGGCCTGTATTTGTAGTGGATCGAGAGCTGTGTATCTGAATGTTTTAGTTTGGAAGGAGGCCGCAAATGGGTGCTTATGGAAAAAAAATATTTGGTTGCTGTATAAGATGCCACATGACCTTTTATATCCTTTGTGTCCCCCCCTCTCTTGCAGGATATACAGGGTGTTCCTGTATTAGTGTGCCAATCGCAAATGGGTGGTAGGGCTCGCAAACCTTACAAGATTTCGCCAAAGGACCCCTGTCCGGATAAGAACCGTTCAAGGCCATAGACGTATGTATATAGGTGTATGTTTAAGGCAGTAAAGCTCAGAAGCAAAACGTAAATATGGTCCCATCTGACGCTGCATATTCGGATCCTTGGTTTCTCGCTTCTACCGCCTTATTTGTCAATGCAATTACAAAAGTCCTGCCATGAAAATTTCTTAAAACAATGCAAAGCGACTGAATTATCGGGAAGTTTTTCTTGAGCGACACTCTCTTAAACTACAACGTCGGGTAATTGGAAAACTCATTACATGCGTCTGGACGCTCAACGGTTCATTTCCGCAGAGGGGTCGTTTGGCGAAATCTTCTTAGATTTGTGAGCCCTACCACCCATTTTCGGTTGGCACACTAAGATAGGAACATCCTGTGGAAAAAGAACCCCCTCCCCTCAAAAAAAAAAGAATAGCAAGGGTTGCGGCAAAGAGTTTTGTCAGTACTGGTTCGGGTTCCTGCAGGTCCGGCAGAAACCAAGGTTGCCTTCGAGAAACATTTTGAAGAGGAATTGTCCGTGTACGGCCCTGTGTGCGTCGTGAACCTCATGGAGCACGTCGGAAAAGAACGGATCATCTGGGAAGCGTACACAGACCATATTCTCGCCTACAATAGTCCCCAGTTAACCTACGCCTCCTTCGATTTCCATGAATACTGGTACGTTTAGAACGTAGCATTACTATTCTTCCCGAATTTTACAATATGCTCCCAACGCGGAAGATCAACGTTATCAAACGTGATGTAACCTAATAATAGATTTTCTGAGAGACAACCTGTCCCAAGTTGAGTGGACGTAATCGAAGTTAACCTTATCTAAGTTAAGAACGCCTTTGCGCTGAGCATACCCGGCCTTTTTCGGTTATCGACTTTAGGAAGCCTTTAACAACAAGAGTTGCCCATAAGATGCTATGTATATGTTATTCCAATATCAGTATCGTAGCTTATGAATGGAACGGTGAAATTCGCTTAAATTTTGGTAATCAGTTAAGGATGTTTGATCGCTTTAACCGTCACCGGTTTCAGTCCTTAAAACTCTCAAAACTTGTAGCTGGCATGGTGCTGCATGGTTGGTTAAAATTTTGGACCTGGTTACCGGAGTGATTTTTGAATTTCGAGGAGCTAAAGGTTGCGAATTTTACACGGTGTCATATGGACACTAACCTAAAAAAAATACCAGTTTTTAGCGTTTTGTGGGAAAAGTAACCTGGAAGTTGCTGTAAAAAAGCTTTCTCTTAGTTGGATTCCTTAAAATAAACACAGCCAAAAAATCCATACCTCATCGATTATTTAACAGAAATATTGCTCAAAAACCTTCAAATCAGCGCGTTTTGGCGCGAAGATGAGTCAAATCAACAACTTTTGCGTCTCTATAAAATTGAAAGAATCTTGATTTTCGGTCGGACTTAAATTGGGACGATTTATTTACGCAAAGGGAATAGCTTTGATTGCTTTTCAAATTTTTCTACTAATCTTAATCGATTCTAAAGTTTTAAGTGAACTTGACTAGTCTGAAGCGATCAAACATCCTTGAGGCTCTCAGCATTCAGCGAGTTTTTTATTTTTTTTTGGGCGGGGGGGGTATTTATTGAGGTTAGGCAACCAGCGCCTGAGTATCGTTAAAGGCGGCATTTTCTACCTCTTGTGTTCCACCTTGGTTTGATATTCCATGACATCTCAAGAACTAACGGGATGCAGCCGCTCAGGTTTGTTTAACGTTGCCTAGGTGAGGTTAACCAAGTTGAGGTGAAGCTCCTTGCGCTTCGTTTGCTATCGCTCCGTTTGGCTGTCGCCAAGCTTGACGCCGTTTACCTCTCCGCGGCAGCTACTGCTGCCGGAACGGAAGTTTCTTCAGGCTTGGCTGTTAGGTTAGGTTACCCAACCTTAAAGTCAAGACAGGTTAGATGCGTTTAGCCTCGCTCCGCTCGGCAGGATGACAAGGCTGAACGCAAGAGTTAGGAATGAAACGTTTGAAAATATGAGCGCGAAAGAAGGTCCTTTTCTTTAGCTCTCTTTCAGCTGCTTTAATTGTGATCCGCTTGTGTTTTCAGTCGCGGCATGCGCTTTGAGAATGTGTCTGTGCTCGTGGAGAGCTTAGTGGACGTTCTCCGTGACATGGGATACTGCTGGCGAGATCACGAAGGCCTGATATGTAGCCAAAAAGGGGTTTTTAGAGTGAATTGCGTCGACTGCTTGGACCGCACCAATGTCGTGCAGGTTGGTCTTCATCCAATATTGGACAACCATTTTTGAAGATTTTAAAACTCGCTTTCTCTTAGCTCCTATTATTTTTAAATATATATTTGAGTTTTTATTGGATATGTGGTACTCGTATCATTGTCATTAATTTGTTTTGTTTTTAAAATACTCTTTGCTGTGTATCGTTTCGACAACGGCTAGGCTCATGGATTCGCCATTCGTAGTTATATTTTCCATAAATGCTTGTAGAGTTTGCACTTCAGAAATTGAGTTTTTTGTTTCACAGTCGTTTGAAACCTACTTCAGTTTAGGTATGGCTGATGTGGCCTTTGCTCTTTTCAGAATTTTGATGGGAATCATTGATTATCTTTTTTTTTAGTGATGATAATTTTAAGAAGGTGTTCTTGCATAACCAATACAACACGAAAAAAGAAGATTTTGATAGAAATGTAAGTACAGTGTTAGTGCTAATACAGGTCCTGAAAAACCCAGAAGAGTCATGATTTTTTTAAAAATCTATGGTGATAAGCTAAAACTGTCCACTTCTTTCCGTCATTTCATAAACCGAATAGTTGGTACTGCTAGTGAAAAATTGGCCCGTTTTTAATGCGTGTTTTTTTTTTCCTTGAATGCGTTTTAAATGTTTGATATTTACTACTTTTAGCACTTTCTTGTTAGCAGCATAGGGGAAGGCTTTATCATTTATTTGTTTAGATGGAGAAGTGAAGTGAAAATGAAATAAAATGACCAAGTTAAAAATTGGTCGTTTCTTGAACTAGCAAAACGAGCTGGTCGGTTTTCGAAATGACATAAAGAACTAAGATATTGATGGTTTTTGCTCGGGAGGCATCAGAATGCAGGAGATGAATACTCATTTAGGAAGAGTATTTGCGCTGATAATGAAAGAATTTAATCTTACTCGTAATCTTTGATCGTTGAGCAAAACCAGTTCTAGTCTAGAATACCTGAAAATTCATAAAACGTTATTAACTCTGAAACAGTACTTCAATGGCAATACTATCTTCGCAGTTATTAAGCTCACATGTATACTATTTTTCGCAGTTCGTCAAAGCACGATTCGTACCTGTAAAACCAATTTATGAAGATTTGTTTTTCCGATTCTGTCCATCGAGTGGCGCCTTGTGCGCCAATAAAGAGCTCTTCATCGCAGACGCCGTTGGCAAGCGAGTTGTCAAAATAAGTTGAAGCCTCTCGAACGGTGAGCTTATATTGTGGTGGTTTCAGACTGCGCTTGCGAAAGCTGTCATGGAGATCCAGTTTTACAAGTTGGGCCTGATTCCTCCGGAGGGCTCCGTTCCAGCGAGCATTCGGTACACATTCCAGCAACTCTGGGCCAACAACGGAGACATAATCAGCAAACAGTATGCAGGGACGAGCGCTCTCAAGGTAGCTCACCAAACGAGTCCAACCTTTACTTATTCTACTCCCTTCCCTTCCCTTGCACCGAATCTGTCATCATTTCCCTGCCCAATTTCTATTAGGAAGGTAGCATTTTCTGTGTTTCTAGTAAACCCTTTTCCGGAAGATGAACGGAGTGCAGCATAAGGCACTTAATACGACCAAACCGCATTTATATTACGAAGTGACTATTCACAGGCTGCCCCATCTAAAATGTATTAGGTTGGGTTCCGTGCGTTCAAGTCCCCCTTGTACTAACAGGCGTGCGAATAGAACGGATCTTTATATTAATATATCGGTCGCGAAGCCTGATGACGCGTAAATACTTCTCAGTAGGAAGCTGCATCAAACTTGCTTACAGCTACAGAAGCAGAATTCAAGAAGCCTGACGGAGGTTAACCTAACCGGCGTGACTGTATTTCGCTCATTCTCATAATGTGATGAAAGATTAAACTAGGATGAAACACGAAATGAAGAAATTTGCAACCTTGCAAGTTTTCATTGTGATGCCCGCATAAATCAACTATGTAGGACCCGGACAAAAAAATCGATTTAATATTTTCAAAAACTTTTGTTGCGTAGCAGAATTCAAGACTCCAACACCAAATATCATTTGTTGAGGGAACTGGGTTATGTTCCATAGTGTTACTACAATAGCCTCCAAAAAATAATAATGTAGCTGGCCAGCGGCCCAATAGTGTACTTGTGTGTTGGTGTGCCTCAGGGGGACTACACTCGCACGGGAGAGCGGCGTCTCAGTGGGCTCATGAAAGACGGAGTCAACTCGGCCAATCGGTAAGTGCGAGCGAGCGACCCGACCCGCAGTCGCCCCGCAGTCGCCCGAACACAGACGAACACTGAGGCGACGGGGAAAGCACGTGTGGATAGTCAGTCGTAGATACACGCACGGTTGTGTTTTGTTCTGTTGGTGTCGAAAGTGTTGTATTCCCGACAGATATTACTGTGGCCATTTCAAGGACTCGTACCGCCAGGCGGTGTTAGATTTGATGCAAGGCGTCCGCGTCGCTAAAGAAGACGTGGATGTCCTGAATCTGGTGGCCGACGAGGTGGAGGAAGCGGTGACCAAGCGATTCCCAGACTTGGTCCTCGCTCTGCCCGACCACAACTTTGTTTTCGGACCAGAGCTTAGTTTGGCTGTTGAAGGCGCACGGGCGGCCAGGTCGGTCTGTGTGCAAGCTTTCTCTGTCTGCTTTTGGAGTTGGTCAGGTGGTTGGGATCACGAGTGTCCGGCTGTAGCCACTAAGGAGTGTCGAACGATAGACAGTTTGCCACAATGTACTGTACATTGTGATTTTCTACCTGTGGAGTGGAGTTCCACCTTTGTTCAGGGGCGTTGAAAGGAACAAAGTTCAGTGGTTATTTCGGTTCTTGTCGCTTGTATCTGTGTCTCAATACACTTAGTTTTATTTAAGGTCTCATTTTCCTCCTCCTGTGTTCTACTTTGTGTTGCAGAGCGGAGTAATAGCGGAGTGGGCCACAAAGCACTTAGCCTAACTTAACCTAAGTTAACTTAAGTTAACTTAACTTGCGCGGTTACAAGTCGTTTATCCTCGTAATGTGATTGAAGGTTGAACCACAGGGGTGTTAAGGGAACCGGAACTCAGTAGAAATTTCGGGAACCAAATCCGAAATCCTAAGAAACTTAATAGTTCTTCTTTATATAAAGTGGAAGTCTAATTACATATTTAGAGGAAAGATTTTGGCTTCAAATCCAAAATCTGAATCTTTTTCGCTCAAGCTTTTCAGAATTTTTATGAATCTTAACTCCATGTCTTATATTTTGATGTTTTCGGTGATCTCCTTAGCCTCTTTACTTTCAAGTAAACTCCTCTGACTCCTCGTAAATGCTGTTGGCTACCGAGCGAGTTACCAGCCCCCGAAGATGTTCTGGAATGAAGATGCAACTCGCTCGACACGAGTGCCGTGCGTGTTGCCTACCACGTTTTTTTTTTTTCTTTTCTTTCAAACAAGTTGTGTATTACGGATGCAAATGATAATGTTCAATGGGCTATTTCCTTTGGAAGAGATGGTTACATAATATTCTGCCCACCAGTCAGCCAGCCCTTGGCAGGCAACACGCATGGTACTCGTGTTGTGCGAGCTGTAAGGTCATTTCCGAAAATCCTTAGGGGCTCGTAACTTGCTCGGTACAATTGTATTACCAGCACCATACCTAACGTTTCCTATTTTGGTACCCGTCTTCCCCGTTCGACGACCGCAGAAGTTTTCCTGTTACAGAATCGTTGTGATTACAGTACCATTTTTCGGTTGGGGAATCAGACTCAATAGGAACCAAAAAAAAACACTAAAGTTTGGTTTCTATAACGGCTCTGAACTAGACTTGAACTCGAGAGGTTGAAAATGTAACCTTTAAAACGGACGGAAGAGATATGGAAAGCTCGCTGACATGGAGTTCCCGCGATTAGGAAACGACCTAACCTATCTTGACCGTAACCGTACGTTTTTTGTTTTTGTTTTTTTTTATTCGAAAAAAATAATTCCGTACCAATTTTTTTTTGTTTGAGCCCTGTGTCGGTCTACAGGTACTGTAGCGCTCCTGTAGGGTATAGCCCAACACCTTTCCCAGAGAACATCAACAGAAACTCTATCTTAACCGAACAAAAATCAGCCTGACAGAACGTAACGTACCCTCTAACAAACCTAACCAGCACAGGAGTATTAGCGTTTCTCAAGGCATAGAAGAGTTTACGTGCAATTGTAATCAGTGTCAGTCACTGATTACAGTTAGAGGCAACTTACCAAACTTAGTCAATTTTGAGATGCTGAGCTTAACTGAAGTTTTAATCTCGTTAGGCTTACGTCGGTTGCTATGACAAAGCCGATATTGGAGAGGACCCTTCCGTTCGATTGAGTATGATTTAGCGCGGCTTGAGCAGGCGTTACTTACGATGTATAAAAATCAATTTCACCTACTTCAAAAAACTAAAAAAAAAAAATATTGCTCTCGACTTGAAACTTGAACTCGAGTAGTTGAAGCTTGATTACCTTTTTGTGTGGGGCATTTAGAGGAAGAATGGACGCTCAGAACCGACCAGGACACTGAAATAAATAACAGTCCCTGTCTTGTTTGGCGAAATCCCTGCGGAAGACTTTAAGTTTTCATTGTAGGGTACAGTGTTTTGTGAGCCTTGAATTTTTTGCTACGCAATAGACAAACGTGTGGAAATGCTTCGAATCGGAATTTGTTGAATGATTTGATGGAGCATTGTAAACACAACTTCTGATTTTTTTTTGGCTTACCATTTGATTGTTGTGTTGTATTAATTGATTTTGCGTTTAGTTGTTAGTTTAGAATCATTGATCATAGTTTGTATTCTTTCTGTTCTCATCAAGAGCCAAGTCATTGCTTTGACGGAAGTGAGCTGTTTCTTATCGCTATTGAGAGTATTTTTAGTTAACCATTCAAGTTGTTTGTTTTTTGATTTTTTTTCTGGAATTGAATGCTCTATTTTGAAAGATTTGAGCTCAAACGTTAATCATTTTACACAATTAGTTTAGCAAAATTTGGAGCCTTACATTTCAACGAGCTCTCTTGGACTTGAGAGCTGTTTCATATGCGGTATTGAAGTATGTTGAGGTTGAGGAAAAGTATTCGACATTTTTGTGAGAGAGTACTTTTTTCCTGTTGTTTGTACAATAGACTACAGTGTTTTTCGTCCCTAAATCCTTTTTCAATATTGATAAAGTTTTAAACCAAAGCTCTTTGACTAGTGCTTTAAAAATACCGAAGCGTTTTTAGGCTTGGCGGCGGCGGACCTCCTTCTTGTTCATTCGCTCGCTTTCGTAGGTCCCAGAACTGCCACAGCTCAAGATTCCCCTAAACCGGGTAATATTGCCATATTCGTAAGTTACTTCGCCTTTTTTGCAGGTATTATTTAAGCCGCTTCCGAGACGTATATCGACAGGCTACGATAGACATTATGCTCGGTGAGTAAATTGACGGGTAGCTGTCATAAGCGCCAAAATCCACATGTGCCAACGCCGCAAGCGCCAATCCCTAACCGCCAAACGAGATAAGTCGCAAACGCCAAAGTTCGTAACCGCTATACTAACATAACCTATATAATGATATGCGTACCTATCATTTGGCGGTTACGAACTTTAGCG
>Ga0058701_10004381_pt1 | contig 11447 bp, 7 predicted proteins | sample AgamicOrMae_FD_97039 | JGI IMG/M metagenome (GOLD analysis project Ga0058701, IMG submission 97039) | Agave microbial communities from Guanajuato, Mexico - Or.Ma.e | ecosystem: Host-associated > Plants > Phyllosphere > Phylloplane/Leaf | place: Guanajuato, Mexico | collected 2012-06-04 | reverse complement strand
TCTAGCATCACACATTGAAGGCGTTTGGTATTATATTACCTATCTTAGAACAACACATCATTATGAAAAGAGGTTCCTCTACACAAAAGTTCTGAGACAATGAGCGCACTTTGCGGGGAGTATCTAATTAGGGTTAAGTGAAGTCAAGTTAGGTTACAGAAAACTTTGCGACGCCTCCGTAAAATAGACAAGAGCCTTTGAAACTGTGCACACAGACCTGTAGCAACTCGGCCTGATGAGACTCTTTACGTAAACAGTTTGTCGTCTACGTTTCCAAAGATGCACCCTTTCAGAAACTTGATACTCACTGCGGTGGCTTATAGCCAAAGGGCTACTCTGGAAAATATCCTGTCGATGATTTGTTGGAAGATGATCTATGCTCAAAAAGATAAATGTTTGTTTTTCCTCAATTAAACCATTCACGTTACTTCATGCTACGTTGACACGTCCTTTGCGCCTCGCTTTGTTGCTGCTCACCGCTCAGCTGCTGAGTAGTAGGTTCTGATTGCTTCTCTTCTCTATGGATCTGCTAGTCTTCACAACAAAAGGTGGAAAATCCACCTTGCAAATTTACAGTGTAGCTAGATAAGGTGACCGGTAGCACTAACAAGGTACGTAGTTACCTGTGATTACCTGCAAAAGTTGTCCGGTGATAATTGGGAGATGAGAGACGATTTCGAGGGTATGGTTTTCCAGGTGGGTAGGGCCGTCCAGGGCGGCGTTAGGGCTCCGGAGCGGAATTTCCGCCGGCCGCCGCTGAGATTCAAACCAGCCCCTACAAATCAGTTAAACTTGAAACCTTCATTGAAATTCATCCGACTTCTCCCAAGTTTGATCCAGTGTCCGAGACCTGCCACTCCGTAATCCGAGATTTCGATACTGCTCTCCAGCCGTCGTTGAATACCAGTTGATTTCCTAAACTAACAGGGGCAACTTTAAAAGGGAACTCCATGAAGAGGGGAGGCAGAAAAGAAGCTCTTAAGCGCTATTCGTCGCTCATTGTGGCTTCATTTGCGCGGCGGCGTCGCACGACTGCGACCGAAATCATATCAGTCTTAATGGGAAGGCTATGAACAGCGACTGACGCGTTGCCAACTATTCCAAAAAAAAAGGAAAAAGAAGAAAAAATACGAAATTGAAATATACTGTAAATTTAGAATGTGGAATGGTTTACCTCGCGTACATTACACCTCTTCGAGGAAATGAATAATGAAGAAATAGTGAAAAGGGGCAAATGGCATATAACGTAACCACTAACCTAGGTTTACCCTTTCTAACCTCGGTTATTACAGTATAGTTATCCGGTTTTATGTGGTTAAACTTTGCAGTGTTTTTTGATAGGTTAAAAAAGGTTTTGATGAAAGGTTAAACTTGCGACGCCCAAGGCAGTGGAAACATATTGAATATTATGTCAAAGTTATTATGTGAAGTTACGTTAAGTTATTACCCCGTCACTATCCCACGCCATCCTCATGAAAAGAAATCACTAGGAATGGTAACCAATGTACTTGATTACAAAGATTTGAATAATTTTAAGGGTAAAGAAGGTTGAAAGTCAAAGGTTTGAAAGCCATTCTCGAGAGCTCGTAATCGAGCTAACCTGAAAACTTCCAGTAGGTATGTCTGATTCCTCGTCTTGTCTGCGGAACACCGCGTATCATCTTGGAACACCTGGAAAGGTAGTAAATAAAACTAAGCACGTTCTTCTGTAGTACAGAAGAGGCCAGGAAAAAAGTTAGACTAGGCCGACGAATTGAAGCAAGCTGAGCTCGTAAACCGTCTTGAGAGACTTTGAAGACGTGACATTTTAAGCGCCCAACTCCTCGCCTGGCGTCTTGAAACTTTTAATAACTTATTCAAATCAACAATGTAAGGTTAAGTTAGAAGTCCCAGCCAGCATCATTACTACTGTACCCTCGTTGATTAAAATCCTACGCCAGAAATTAAAACCGAGGATGGGGTAATTAGTGAACTTGTTGTGACTTTTCTCAGACCGACGGACTACTAATCAATGTTCCAACATTTTTCACGTCATTTTAATTAGCATTTAAACTTGTTAGTTTTGCTATGCAAATCACTCGATTGAGACATGCGCATCTTTAAATTAATCCAAATGCAAGTAACTACAATATGAAATAAAATATTAGCTAATCCTATTTCAAGAAAATTGCCTTCTTTGTCGAACCTTTTCATTTACGCAATATTGATTACAATACTCACTGTAAATGTGAAATTGTCAAAATTGGTTGAAAAATAATAGCTAAAATTCTCTAATTTCATTTAGTCAATTTTGACTAAAGATTTTTAGCCGAAAATGACTATTCTTTAATCATTTTTAACCATTCAATTAGTCATTTACAGCTTATTATTAGAAATAGTCAAATTTGACTAAAATTTAATAGCTAAAATTTTAATATTTCAATCAGTTGAATTGGACTCTTTTTAGTCAAACTGACTATTTAAATAGTGAAAAAAGAACTCGCTGAATAGTAAGAGTAAAAATAAATGACTTATTTTAGACTCACAGACCATTTTAATATTGGAACAAGAAAATATGGTTACTGAAAATAGTAGGAATGTTTAAACCGCTAAATCTAAGTCAATTTTGACATTTTACATTAAATTTAAAAATTGCTGAATTAAATAGTCCAACAAAAATGACGAAATCAATCAGTAAAAAATTGACTATTTATAATGTAGAGTGCTGCATTAATTATTTTTTTTCCTCCAAAAAATCTCTTTTTTTCCAGTAGAACAGGTTTGTTTCCTTTTTTTTCTTGAAAGTTAGTGAACTAGTGATTTAGATAGAGATCAAAAAGGGGAAGCTCAAAATAGTCAAATTCACGGGAGCCTGGGTGGGATTCAGTTTTTCTCTTCGGCGGCAGTAGATCCCCTTGATTGACGGCGTCAATCGCTGACCGCGCTGACTGCTGATGTGAGCTGCCAGTGCTCGGCTCGGCTGTTGCCGATGCGCGGCGCAGCTCGGTGGAGGAGCGCAGCCTAGCAGTCATTGTCACCTATTGTCCCCGTCTCGTCAATGACAGGGCCTTGGACCGGACGCCGAGTCGGGTCCCTGCCACCCTATCCGAACCCTAGGATTCAGGGATCAAGACAAAAAGGCCAACTGGCTGAGCAATAATGCATTCATGGTGGAACCTCTGATTGGGGAGGGCAGCAGAGACTTGCGAGCCGGCATGACAGTGATGTCTTGTTGCTGTGACACATTGATTACAAGGTCACTCTCGAAACAAGAAGGGGTGTGCCCGCCGGGTTTATTGCTGCACCACAACACAAAACTCTATACCTCTTCACATCTTCATAATTTAGATTTCGAAAGATACGAATCGGATTGAGGGACTGAATGCTACCTTTGTTATCATCGTCGACCCGTGGTGGTCCGCACTCTGAATTTAAAGCGATTTTTTTCCTTCCTCTATGTGTTTGACCTTTGCCGAGCCGGAGCTCAGGACATGCAGTATAATCTAAATTGCGTTAGTCAGTGACCTAACTTGCTTAATTTAACCCACTACCGCCAAGCGAGGCCGTTCGGGAACCGTAACATTTATTTTAGGGCATCTTTTCAGTTCAGTATTGTCACAATTTAAAAAATATCACCCCTCTGGAAACCTGAAATTTAATAATTTAGGCATTTTCTAAAGCTTAAAATTCCGTAATTCAATGGGAAAAATCCTTCAAAATCCCTGAAGCTTTTCACTTCAATTACTTTGGGCTGTTATGGATTAACCTATCTCTCCAATCCTTATGCCGCCAGACGTAGACCTAACATAACATGTGTTTTGATTATGTCCATCATTCACTCTAACTACTTGTGGTTAATTTAACCCCCAAAAATAGGGTGAATTTAATACGCAACTTTTTTCACCCCAAATTTGACTTTCAACCACAATTAGTTTAACCTTTTTGTAGGGCAGTGAACCTCACCGAATGGGGTCAGTGAAAGTAGCCCCCAACAAGGTTAAATTTGCGTCAACTTGGCTTTGGTCTTCATTCAGTAATCAATGGAGAGCCTACAAAATCATCGTTGAAATACATACGCAACAAAATTCACCCCACGGGTTTACAGTGTTGTTACGGGCGTCTTTGATCGCATTGTGTTAATTTTGAACCGCCAATTCGATGGCTTCAAATTAAACTGTGTACAAGTTAAAAAAGCTCGTTCAAATATGTGCTAATTCCTATTGTTATAAATTGCATTTAACACAGTTTATTGAAACAGCATTTTCAACCAGTACGGCTTCATTTCAACCCATCAAATTGCAGATAACTAGATTTAAACGGCAATTTCAAAAAGTCAGGCCTGTGATAAAAAAGTAGAAAAAAAAGAAAAGAAAAAAATAGACGAAATTTTTATAGGCAAGAAAAAAAGCGATTCTGACAGACTTTTGCCCTCTTAATATGAGTTTTTGGATATCTTCTTCGTCGATATAAAAACCTTTAAGTCTTTGTTGCGGGATTGTCAACAGCATGCAACTAACAATAAAAATATTCTAAGAAGCTGTGAAACCTCCACAGACCTTGTCGACTTTACTGGACTCTCTTCTCCCTGATCCATACTTAATAATCCATCAGGCACAGAAGTATGTCGAAATAACAAGTATTATTAGCTGCGTTCCCCTTGACGTGGTGACGCGATTGCTGAGTCCTTCTCGCGACGTGCCTCTCTTGTCACATGCTGGATTGACAGTTTGTTGTGATTGCAGTGACGGCCGGAGTGATTCTTTTCCCTGAGTTTAGTCCCTTTCGAGGGGTTGTCACGAATTTACTTATGACAATTTTTATCCATCAATAACCAACAAATTTGACGGATAGCATTTCTAAAAAGCCGAAAGGAAAATTCAGGTTCTGGCTATTTTTTTTTATACTATACAAACTAGATTTGACTTTTGTGTATTTTCAATAGCAAGCAGTCGATTGTGCATAGGCCACATTCTTCCACATTGGAATTTCGCTATAAGCAGCGCAGGAATAATATGTTTATTTTGTTTCCCGTCGTTCCTCTTTAAGAAGGGACGGAAAACTACAAGTTCACTTCACTGCACCCAGATATTGGGTCGTTCACAATGTTGCTCCTTTCACGTATTTCGCAATTTGTGTAGAACTGATCTCAGATATTAATTATTTCAGTGACGCGAATACGCCTGTGGCGTACTTTACATTATTGTACTGTACTGTAAGCGCACTCTTGTTAGTTTTACTGCAATTCCACCAAAAGTCACCTAGTGTCACTGGAAAACCACTAAGGAATCCAACAATAAGCCAATGAATTGTATATTAAAATAAAAGTGAGATTTCACTGGAAACGAGTAAAGCTATAGTATTTTACTGTATTATAAAATTATTTATATAATTTCAATGGATTATAGTCAGGTGACTGGTTTATTGGTGGCACCGTGGTGATTGTCAATCAAGTAAGATTCTGGAACTTGATCATCCCGTAAATTTTAAACGCTGCGTTTTGTACTATGTCGACTTCCTCTTGAAAGATTCAAGTTGTTTTTGTTTGGCCACGTTTTCCTTTAGAAAAAGAAATAAACATAAATATTTTAGCCAAGGAGGGCGTTCCATCTGTCGTCATAAGATGCTTTTCCACGAAAATCTCGTCTCTTTAAAGCTGGACTTAATTCTTCCGTCTTTTGTAAGAGGCGTTCCTTGCGAGAAAACAGCGTTTTATTTATTTCGGATGGTACAGGAAGTCAAATTACCTTGCTATATGCCAAAAATATCCAATTTTGTGGCTCTCCCTTTACGTGTCTGACCCCTCTTCTCGAATTTTTATTCCAATAATATGAGGGTTGTGGTGAGCGTTATCGGAGAGGGAAGTTTGGGGGGGGGAGTCGGGACGGGACGGTGAGTTACTACGCAGGCATAAGGACCATCTGATTGATGATCAGTCATGCTGAAATGGGGGGGGGCGCTGCCTGGCGGCGCCTTCGATAACATGATTATGAATCAACACGGGGACAAATTTAACCCACACAAAAATAGATACTCAATAGGTACGATTTTCATAACTGATTAACTCCCTTACCGCTGAGCTCTTCTCTGACCACAACCAGCAGAGCTTTCCTCTTCTCTCGACAACACATTAAAAATATTTATATTGAACTCACCAAAAAAAAAAAGAATTCTATGACCAAGAACATAGTTTTAGTAAAACCCACTTAACATAGATCATTTTGGATTCCTGGATTGTTTTATTATTATTATTATTTTAAATTGATTTACCTACTACCACCCAGCGATGCCGTTCGTAAACAGAAAAAAATGTTTTAGAGGATTTTTTCAGTTCTGTCTTGTTACAAATCGAAAAATATCAACCCCATGGAAACCTGAAATTTAATTATTTAGGCATTTTCCAAAACTTAAAATTGCGTATTTAAATGACATAACTTCCTTTCAATATCTCCTTAGCTAAATTTCACTCCAAATACTTTGGGCTGTTATGGGTTAATTTATTCAATGTGTATTGCTCCGCTCGGCTTGACGAGGGAAGTTGGAACAAAAGAGGTTAAAGATCTCTATCGTGGTGAATAACAGGCATACGTTTTGATCAGCCGAAATCGCATAGCTAAAACATGGCGAGTTGGTAAATATTTCCGACGATTCATCTAGAAGTGTTGGATGCGAAACTCGATTATACCCAGTAGTCAATTTTATCAGATTTGGTGTTAAATTAAGTGGATGTTCGGGGAAGATATTGGTCCGCCATGGCTCCCTCCCCGCAAAGTGCGGATCTTTGGACATCCGCCGCGTCCGCGGAAATTCGTTGACACGTCCGTTTCGCCTCGCTTCGTCCCACTTCACCCCGCTCCATCCCACTTTGCCCCGCTTTATCCCGCTTAGCGTGGCAACCCACCAGCATCCCAGTGCACTGCATGCGCAGTGCAAATCAATTCTGACGGTCGGAGCACCAAGCAACGCGATGCCAATCTCCCCAGACAGTTTCAGGAACAGCGTGATCGATAAAAATAGCCCTTTACCTGTTTTTCCGATCTTTTTGACCTCTGAAGTCAGCAAACTGTTGTGAACACCGATAACAAAAATATAAATCTTTAGAGCACCCACAAAGATGCTGCGTAGCTAACACGATTAAAATAAATTAGTTCTGCTTGCTAGTTTTATATATACACGATTTAAGATCAAAACAGAGGGACTGTCTGGGGAACAGAAGAACTTACCTGGAAACCTGTGATTACAGCGTCATTGTTTCATATCCAGTGAAGTTTTTCTCTATGATTTCCGTAGAAATTCCCTGTTTTCCAGTGACTCCTACTGTTTTGAGTTCAGATAGCTTTTCACCTTATCAAACGAGAGAGTCCGGAGAGAGGTTTCCATTGATATGCCCATGTCTGGTGAAAACCAAAAAGAAAAAACAAAAACAAAAAAAAATATTAATAATATACCTGTTTAGTTAGGGAATCTCAACTGTTGAAGGATTATCCGAACTGGGCATTGGTTTCATGCGTTGAGGAATGCTTGGGTTAGTTCAGGTTCTATCAGTTTTAGGTTAGTCTTTGTAAGTTGAATTAACGCACTACCGTCTAGCGATGCCGTTCGGCAACAGAAACATTATTTTAGAGGATTTTTTCAGTTCAGTATTGTCACAATTCAAAAAATATCACCCCTCTGGAAATCTAAACTTTAATTATTTAGGCATTTTCCTAAGCAAAAAATTGCGCATTTTAATGGAAAAAATTCTTTCGATTTCTCTTAAGCTGAATTTCACTCCAAATATTTTGGGCTGTTTATGGGTTAAGGCTAGATTAAAAAGCATATGCACTAGACTACTAACATACTTCTTAAACCGTGCTAGTACTAATAATTGACAAGTAAGTTTAAAAAATCGTCCGATACGCCCATTTCTACTAGAGCTCAATTTCATGGATGGTGTTGGGTCTTCATCCAGCCAAAATGATATATCCGTTAGTGGTTGGGAACAAACGTGCTAAATCGCCCCGCAAGCATTCGACGTTAAGTTAAATGGCATTTTAGTCGGAGAACTTCTGCCTTGAATCGGCAGAGAAGAAAAGCATTTTCTACTTGCGTTAACTTGTGAGGGCTGGAAGACTCTGATTGGAACCGGCTTAGAGAAAGATTTGCAAAGTGGGAAATAATTCTGAAATGATTCAATTTTGAGAGTCGTTGCCTGGGAGGGTGGCACATCTACGAAATATCGTGGCGCCGCGCCGGGCGCCAAGAAGGAAAGGCCAAACAACCCTTTTTTATCACCGCCTCCTTCTTTCGTTCTGACCGATGCAAAACGAGAAACGATCCCAATTGAGGATGGAGACATGCCCATGCCCTGGCTTGAGGCATGCCTGCCCGACCTCTCACCCGACCTCCCTTCCGACCTCTCCCCCTATTCCGACCTCCCGCCCGACATCCCTCCCCACCCAGCAGAGAAGGATTGCGTTTCATAAGGCCAAGCGCGAAAATACTTTACATCCAAACACTTGAAAAAGACGCGTATTGGACCTAACGTATTCCCTTGAACCAGACGGATAAAAATAGACCTCATGTATTAAAACCTCGATCTCAAAAACTACACATAAATGCGATTAATATTTCTCAAATATACTAAAATCGCGATCTCCTAACAACTAACAAGTAGAAATCTCACTTCATGCCCTCGCTCTTATTACACGTTTCTTTTTTATTTTTTTTAAATTGTAGTCCGATGTTAAAAAAATTAATGTAATTTATATAAAATTATAGACGATTTTATGATATCTCACTTTGTAATGTGATCACTATGAGGATATCGGTCGTAAAATGTGTTGGGGAAGACCGTGGCAAAGACTGGTTTTTAACCTAAACCATATCCATGTGCTAGGATTTGATGAGATGGCAGTGGTTTGATGCTGGGGGCATCTGTGGACTATTTGTGGTTTGAAACTAGCCTGTCCCTCAGGTATCAACTAACACAGTTCGCGGTGATCGCATTCTCCATGTAATCTGTTTCAGCTTACCTAGCCAGTGACTATCCGAGGCTGTCATGATTTTAATACTCTGCACACATTAAAAGTGGAATATTTCGCCATTTGTATTTTTATCGCAAAGAAGACGGGCGAAGCGAGGCACTAGGCAAGCGATTAGACTTGACCCAAATTAACATTACCTCAGCCTGATGTAGATATCTGAGGAGCCGCACATCATCTAATAAACGTATAGGTTAGCTTTGCCGAAAGCGATAATATGTCTTTGATTATCATAATGATGTAAAAACTGTTGTTTGTCGTAATAAAATTCTCATAAAAAATAAACTAGGGGTAAGCACAAGATTAAGAAATGATCCTTCTTAACTCAAAACGCATACCTCGATAAACCAAAACAACAAGATCTATTAAGCAAGTGTTATAATCAAGGGTAACAATCAAACATTTCAAATTTTGACTCTGTAGTGTTACAGAGAACGTTGAGAATGTGACCTTTTAAGCAGCCGCGGTTTTAATGAGCGAGATGACGATTATGGGTGGGAGGGGGACAAGTGATGGTACAAAATACCATTCGTGGAAACGCTGCTAATTTATGAATGGCTGCTACGCCGCGAGTGTAATTCGCGACATTAAAAAATGATGATTAACGGACCGAAAATGGATGAACTGGAATACCCAAAGTGAACGCGATATTATCTTGTGATTTTCGACTATTGGGAAATCAAAATACCGAGCTCAACCCACAAGATATATACAACTGGAATTTTAACGAAGATCCACAGCGTCTATTTCTGGGTTTTGGGGTATTCCGACCTATTTCCGAATCCGAACCGCTGCAAGCCCTCGATCGGTTCCAAGATGCGTAATAAAACCCTTTCCGAAGGAATTTTTATGGCCCCTTTTTTACCTACATGTGTGACTGGTTTTTAGTGACACTTAATCGACGTGGACCCACACATAAACTAAAAAACGAGTAATTTAAATGATTCGTTGAAGGAAGCTCCTACAGGTCGTTTACAGTGATTTAATAGGGAAGCGCGAGCTTAAAAAAACGGGACTTGGTTGTGTGGTAAGCCTAACAGATTGTCCGATTTAGTCTAATCGCCAAGAGGACTGGCGGCTCCTGGGGATTCTCGGAGCTCTCATTTAGCTACTCGTGCCTGTATGTCTGGTCTGTGGGAAACGTCACATCCTACGAAAACTGTGACGAGCCGCCGGAAGAGGGCGTTGTAAGTCAGTGACTTACATTAAAACCGAATGACGATTCAAAATGCACCTTATATTTCCCTGGAATTTGTGCTTATACTGAATGTCCGCAACAAGTTGAGAAAAATCGCATTTCAGAGTCAGATAAAAACAAACTCTTTCAATTTTCCTCTGGAACGCGGGCGTTTTGCTCATGTTCTTAAACTTAATCACTCAGGTAATATTAGTTTTGCCGATACAGAAAACACGATACAACTTCTCTTGGTATATAATAGAGTACAGTTAATAAGTGCAACACATTCCCGGCGAATTATAATCCATTTCTTACCTTTTTTCCTGTCATGTGATTTTCGGTGGGATCCATACACAGCAATAAGGAGGGTGTTAACTTTGTTTTTCTTCGGTCTCTGGTCCCTGTTCCAGAATTCCTTTACTTATGATTCCTTTTCTTTGAAGAATTTCCTCATTTCATTTGGTGTGGCCTTCATTTGTCTTAATTCTTCACTCTTATAATAGACATGAAGATAGTGTTAGAAAGGCATTTTGTTAAATGTAGCTTTTATTTGGAAAAACCAAGCGCAGAGCCACCAACTTTTGCAAACGGGTTCATATTTTAGGAGCGCAATCACGATTTTATCAGAGCTCGCTTTTGATGGCCCTTGAACTCTAGCGTCCTTTTCTGTTCATTGCCGCGTTAGATTCAGTGCATGAGACGGTTCTCATTAGTGTACCTAACTTAACCTAGGCCAACCAAGTCTAACCAAGTGTAATCAGGCCTTTCCTAAATTGAACAAACCTAACATGTCATTCAATGATTCATCGTTTCGAGTTCAGAGTCAGAATAATGATTTTCAGATTAGAGTAACCAGTGTAGTTTCCAGTCGACTCCATCGCAGCAAAAAAGTGCGAATCAGTTAAAATGCAAGTCCTTTATCAATGAAAAGTTGTATCTTGGCGTCTGTAGAAGGATGTGATCCATCGCGACCAACCGGCATCGTTCCCAGGACATTTTTATTTATTTATCGTAATCCTCGCGGATTGCTCATCTCTGGGAAATGAACCGCAAGCGATCTTGTAATGGACATCATTCTGTGTCGTATTCAACTTGTCTGTCAGCTGTCCTATTTTGGTCCGATTTAATTGGATTTTGGGCATTGTCTCCGAAGTTGTTCACGTCTCCGTAATTATTTTCAGTCATTAAAGCGCGGAACGGGGTATTTTTAATTGCGATATGGCTGCTGCGATGCGATACGCTACCCCATTTTGTTTACGTTATCTGCGAAG
>Ga0058701_10004380_pt1 | contig 11449 bp, 10 predicted proteins | sample AgamicOrMae_FD_97039 | JGI IMG/M metagenome (GOLD analysis project Ga0058701, IMG submission 97039) | Agave microbial communities from Guanajuato, Mexico - Or.Ma.e | ecosystem: Host-associated > Plants > Phyllosphere > Phylloplane/Leaf | place: Guanajuato, Mexico | collected 2012-06-04 | reverse complement strand
CCTATATACATACACTGTGAGTAAAAAACATAACCGGAAGTATATTTAAAACACTACTATGTACACGCAATATTCTTTTCTTCTCTCCATGTTGAAAACATACATTTAAACGAGCATTTACACAGAGCTCAAATGCCGCAGGATATCTGACGTTTAAAAACTGAAGGAGAAAAACCTCGAAAATGTTTCAAATGTTTTTGGCTGTTTTCCATTTGTTAGAAATGATTAATTTTACACGTTTTTGAAGCGCATTACAAACTATTTCTATTGGGGAGAGAAGTTCAGATGAAATGAAACCATAGTGGTAACTATATGTACGTAAGCAAGCGATCTGTCCGTTTTACTCGCATAAAAATATTACCTCTTCAGTATTTTATTTATGTTTTTACAGCTTATACCGTCTTTCAAAAAGCGCTTCATCTCGACCTCACATTTTTTTTAATGAGAAAGCGTTTAAATTTTACTTCCAGCGTTTGTTACATTGCATTGTACTACAAGCAATGAGTTTTAGGCGATTATGAATTACTCGATGCAGTGCCTGTTAAAAGCAATTAAAAATAAACATTACATCTAGGAACTAAAATGCTAAATCGTACTGTTCCAGCTACAAATTAAGATCGAATTAAAACAGCTTTTATTGTCACAGTATTCAAAAACTTTGGTTTACAATATAGCGTAAACGAAAGATATGGACGCACTAATAAAGTACCCAATTTTGCTTGTCGGTAGAAGTACAGACTGCTCTACTAGAAACACCGAGAGTTAAAACTTGAGATCGAGTCCAACGAAGGAGCCGACCGTAATATGCCCAAGGGTACATTATCCATAGATTTTTATCCTGTGAAACGTGAGCCCAAAACACATAATTTAACATTGATTGTTATACTCGCACTCCGTAGCCCAGTCGGAAAGCATAAGTCGAAAGCATAAGGAACGAGTCATCCAGTGAAAGCCTTTTTAATTCAGACATTGATAATAAAACAAAATCAGTCATTGCACAGCTTTTTACGGATTCCTCCGATCTGAGCTCAACTCCATCTAGCGGCATTATCAATCTATAGAACAACTTCTTGCGACATCCTCATGCTCCTCACTAGCATTCTGATCTTTTTGGCTAGAAAACTGCCGTTAGAGGACACTCGTTCGGTTATCTAGCAAAGTAACAAACAAATCCCTCTTACTGTTGCTCATTTCTACAAGAAAATATTACACTTATTCCAGTCTTTTAAGGATAAAATAGCTACATTTACGCTGGGAACAAGGAAAAAGCTTCGTTCCTGATTTCATCTCTGATAAACTTCGTTACAAGCCCCTTAGTATACAAGTCTGACTCTGCGTTCCGAACTCCACAGAATGACCGACACAACTTACTGTATGTGGCACGACTGGCTTTCTTTCTTACTCTAAGGATTCACCTTAAAAACTAAATGTCGATACGAGTTGAAATTCAATACAATATTGTTGTACTGTTTGGTCCGTGCCGACGTATTTCAGAGTATACTATGCCCTGCCTGAGATGAACGGGATATTGCGTAGGATGGGATATTTGTACGATATGGGATATCGTTTTGACTCTACTGCATGCTGCATGAGTCGTATAGTCAGTGACGGTCGACTGGTGACGCCATCTTGCGGGAGGAAAGAAACGAAGTGGCGACCGCGTCGGACAAGGATTAGACAGTAAGAGACAAAGTTGAGCCGCTGTCGACCCTGATGTGTCCATCAGGACAGCTCCTGATAGATTTATCAGGATAGTAGAGCCCTGAAAAGTAGAGAAGCGCGAATGGTGACCCCTGCCTTAGGAGCCGCCATATCGGACCAATGTATTCTTTACGGGAAACGGGACTCAACATGGCTTCCGTGGATTTCATTTGCGCCTCTCTACTCTTGAGGGCTCCACATGGTAGGAGAGGCGCGGGATCGGGACAGGGAGGAGTGCTCAGAGAATTGTTTTAGATTCCGACGTCGACCATACCGTTTGAATTACAACAGTTTCTGATCGGCATGGCAGGGTAACCGGCGGCGGGAATGCGGGAGTAGGAGGAAAAGTGCCTGCTGGTTTTATCGCTGCGGGCCCCTGTATGTCGATCACATATGAACAAAACGACGCAAGCTTTGACGCATCGCCGCTAGATGGCGCAGTTAGGCATGGAGACACACACTGTGAATACTGCTCTGAACTAGAGTCCTGGATATAACAGAGAAGCGCGACTGGAGACCTGTCGTCTGCTAGGAGGCTGCTATCACGGGTACTCAAAGATCCCCACCTCCCTACCTTTCCCCCTAAAAGCGCTGCGCGGGCGCAGGATTCTACACAAGAGTGCCCAAGATGGCGGACCATTTAAGACATGGCTTGCTTGATCTCGGTGGCCGATCGGATGACGACATTCGACCAGTGGCAGGTGTGGTACGCCAGTCGCGGCTCTGTTCTATCCAGGACTCTATACAAGTACTATATCCAGTCATGCCACCTATCTGTCGTTACAAACACCACATTCGAAAAAACCTTTATCTCAAAATACATTTCTTCATTCATTTCTTTCTCAAGGAAACTGTCCTTACACTCACATCCTATGAGTACAAATCGACACACAGTATAAAATACTCGTCCCCATCAAAAGATTAGATGCTACAAACAATACACAGTTTTTAAACCTTCTCGTCTAACAGCTGCTTCCAGAATCGGCGGATATCTTCGAAAGTTTTCCAGGATTTGCTGATTTTGCTTAATTTGACTGATCAATGAACCGTTTACGCGTCACTCAAAATCAATTAGGAATTTACTCTATCATTCTCAGGATTTTTAGCAAATGGTTCTCCTCTTTAAGTCCTTTCTAAGGTTCCACTCATCCACTCAAATCAGAAAAAAATGTTCAAACACGACGAAGCTCTGAACCGAGCTCGACCAAAAGCGTATTTGAAAATTAACCGTGTCATCCAATTACTCCACCAATTCTCTGGTCTTCCTCGACGAACCTTGTAAACCAAAGTTACTTTCCCCATACCATGTTAATTCCTATAGACCACAGATTATTCATATTGTTAACGCACATTTAACGGCAAAGATTCGACAAACATGAACAAACATTGTACCGAAGCGACTGGTCACATGTCGATACAAGACTGAGTTTAGTTGCCTTGTATTAGTCTTTCTACTAGACATTTCCTACAGTTTTCTACGCTGTTCAATGAATCCATTCACTTTTTTCGCTCATGATAAAAAATCATATTGCTCGTGAAATAAACATGAATTTACGTCAGGAGAAGAATGTGTTGTTTTAGAAATATTTTCTGCTTGAGACATTAAGGCCGAGCATTTGTGTTAAAATTGACATTTGATGGTATTATTAAGATACTTGGTCTTGAACTTTTGCGAATGCTTTGGAATCGTCTTACTTTAGGCCTAGACTTTAGGCTGTTCATTGGTTGAACTGTACTTAATAGACAAAAACAGGCTGATAATGTTGTGTTTGTGGAATTTCGGTTTTGGATTGATAACGGTCCGCTGATGCGGTTAAACGAACACGAATTCATCGTGTTTCAAATCTAAATTAATTTTCCATGACTGAAAATGATGATTTTTCAAAAAGACATCTTTGTGCTGGTAATGCTATAATTAGATTTTTTTATGTTTTACTCCGCAGAACCGTTCAAGTCGCACCTATCCTTGCTGGAATGTTGCGTGTTCAGCGATATTTCAAAGAATACTTAGACCAGATTAGCAATGCCAATTTAGAAAAAATGAAAGGAACTCTGAATAACATCGCTTAACTTTTGTACTAATCCAAATTTTAACACCAACTCTACAAATGTCTAGAAAAGCATAGGACTTTTACCTGAAAATATGTATGATTTGACGCTTATCTTACACACAGTATACGGTACTTTACTCCACAGTAGAGGGTACTAGATTATTTGAAGTTTTTTGAAAGCAAAATTAATAAATAAATAAAGAAACGAAGGAGAAGACATTTAAGATTGGTTTAGCACACGGTGAGCTTACACACATTAGATGTGGATATGTTATTCACTTATGAAAAAAAAATGCTTGATGCCATGAAAATATCATAGGCCTACCCATGGATATGATGGACACGGAGTTAGACCTCCTCGTAAAATACTGCATATAAATTTTGGATTCCCTATTTTCGAGCTGACTGTGAGATTCCTGTTTTTGCCAAAATGATCAAAAACATTTGAATTGACGCTTGGATTTTGATAACGAGATCCTGTTTGTCTAGCTTGATTGTAAAAACTTTAATTGACGAATTCGGTACTTCATGCAAGAAGTTAGTCCTCAAAAATAAGTTTTTAGTTTCTCAGAAAACTAATTTCTTCAAGGTGGCGTACTATGTTTGCTCTAAATGTATGAATACTGTAGTTTGAAGTCTGCATCTTTGAAGCTGGCTTGCTTTTGTAAAGCTCATTAAATACTTCGCGTCGCCAAGCATTAAGATTGTCTAACTAAACCGATAGCGAGTTATACAGATAAAATGACATAGAATTCAGTCTCATAAGGTTGAGGTACAATGAGCTTAGGGTGTGAAAAGCGTTTAATCAGTCGTAGCGTTAAAAAAGTTTCTTTCAAGTAACATTAAGTGGACCTTCCTAAACTTCTACTTTACTTAGACGCACTTGAAACGCTCCTGAATTTGCTGCATCGCAGCCTTAGACGATAGAAATTGAAATAGCATAGTCTAAATAGATAGGCAACTACTGACAGGAATAAGTGAGGCGTATATTAGAAACAAATACGAGGCAGTTCAAAGAGATTGATAACGCTGATTCGTATTACTAAAACTAGCATATTCATATAAATTATTAATAATTACCTCAGTCCATTTATGAATTTTATATTTACAATTATTAAAGTAGCAATAACGTGCTCAGACAGAATTACTTTGAAACGCAATTAAATAAACGTTTACGTAGACTTAATAAAATAAACGTTTATGTAGATAAACGAGAAAAATGGAGAAGAAGAAGAAAAAACGTAAGCCATGTTAGCTCTCTTTCCTCCTGATCGTCAACGTCATGATAGGATTGTCCTCAGCTCAGCATGACGTCAACCCTTTCAGCCTTTTTTATTAACTCAAACAATTCAGTTTAAAAAAACTTTGACTTCCAAAGACATACACGCAAATGATTTACTGCAGTACGTATACATCTAAATTCAAATCTAAAACAATCACTTTTATCTTCTTTAAAATGAGTTTAGTAAGGAATAACCAAGTCCCGTCTTTCGACATTACGCATCCAAATAACGATATCAGCAATATGAAGTCAATCTTTTCCAACAATCCTTGAAAAAAATGTAAAGTAAAACTTGTTGATGATATTCTTTGAGCTGAGAAAAAAAAAGGATGTAGTACTCTGATATCCAACAAAAAGTCGAACTTATTTTCAACGGGAAATAAAAAATCCTCAATCCGCAGCGTGAAGTGTTGAAAGTTGCCGGATTGTTACTTCATTTTTTTCGTGGACTTGTCTTCCCGATTCTTGTGTGTATTGATGGCGCGGAGATACACGTGATCAGATCGGTGGCCGGAAGGCCGGCTTTTCGACCTACGGTTACGGTTCGGAGTTTTCCTCACAACAGGTGGGATTTGGAGAGTGAGTTCTCTACGCCTTCGTCTTTTTCAGTGCGCTCAACTCTTTCGTCAGACTTTCCTCGGTCATTGCGTACCTTTTTTGTGGTTGCCGCTTGCTTTCCGTCAGCACCACGTCCGGCTCGTTCTGTTTCTGAAACACAAAAACGAAAATTCTGACTTTGAAGAATCTGCTGTATACCCGTATTGTAGACGGCTGGACAGCATTTTCCTTTTTATTTATATTGACAAAAGTTTATTGCGATATTCCCATGCAGAAGTATTGTAGGTAGCTATCATAAACGCCAAATTTCAAATCCGCCAACGCCGCTACCAACCTAACCTAACCTTACCTAACCTAACCAACCCTAACCTTTGACTTTGGCGGCTATGATTATTGGCGCTTATATGGATACTGGCGGGTGCGGCGTTGGCGGTTTTGAAATTTGGCGTTTGTGGGTGCCGCTTAGGTTAGGTTTGGTTAGGTTGGTAGCGGCTTTGGCGGATTTGAAATTTGGCCTTTATGAAAGCTACCCATAATAATAATATCGGGCGGCACCCCCAAATGCAAAATTTCAAAACCGCCAACACCGTATACCCGCCAGTATCCATAAGCGCCAATAATCATAATCGACAAAGTCAAAAGTTAGGTTAGGTAATGATTGGTTGGTAGCGGCGTTGGCGGATTTGAAATTGGGCGGTTTTGAGCATTGGTGGTATCGACGTTGACGGATTTGAAATTTGGCGTTTATGATAGCTCGTTTGAATTTAAAAATTGCGATTTTGTCTTGGAAAGAAATACGTATGCTTTCAAATATCAGTGAGAAATGCAGTGTTAATCACTGGAAAATCTCTGGCTACGGTGTTTAACCCACTACCGCCCAGCGATGCCATTCGGAAGCAGAAAAGTTTATTTTAGAGGATCTTTTCAGTTCAGTATTGTCACAGCTTAAAAAATACCGCCCCTCTGGAAACCTGAAATTTAATTATTTAGGCGTTTTACGAAGTTTAAAATTTGCATATCTTGATGGGAAAAATTCTTTCAGTTTCTCTTAAGCTAAATTTCAATCCAAATTCTTTGGGCTGTTATGGGTTAAATTGAGAGTGCATTTTGAGTCTAAGCCCGATTTCCGGAGTGCGTTAATCAATAAAAAATTGTCTTTTTTTATTTTTTTTAAATAAGGAAAGTATTATTTTTGTATGGTTTATTGACGTTTATCAAAACGATTGAGATCCAAGTTGAAACCCACGCGAAAAGTGACACCGTGGACATTGCTCTGTCTGTCTGTCTGTCTCTCTTCTGTAAAAACCCTGATTGGAATCCACGGGTTTTATTTCAGCTTCGTGGTTTCCTATTTTTGCCGTCGTTTCGATTTCCAGGAAGCCTTAGCTACCTGAGATTCGTGATGCGGTTATTGACTTGACAATTACATAGACCTCCAACGCTTTTTCTTAAAGAGAGTAAATTCCGAGAGACAAAGCCCCATAGGGTACCGCTGATTGTAAAATCTTCCACAAGCGTCGGACGACGATCATCAAGTATCAGTTTTTAGGGCTGCATCTCTGTCTGTTGAGAACCAGTTTTCATCTCTGTAAGCCTAGTGGACCGAAAGCGGAACTGGCATAGTGCTTTCAAACCGGTCCAGCGTGGTTATGCGAGTCTTTCATTCCTATGAATTTGAGAGGTTGAGTCAGGGTAAAAACAAAGATCGTATTTTTCCGGGGAAAAAATCGTGAAAGTGTTAAAGGATGTATTCCGTAGAGATAATAAACATTGGAAATGCCTACGTTTTGAATTTAAATTCAGATAGAGCACGAGAGGAAAAAATTCCAATCTTTAATTCCGACTGCGCAATCTCTGACCTCTGTTTGAGCAGTGGCCTATTAGCAGGGAATGGTGATACTTCATTTAGACTGTACACAGCTAACATTTATGAGAGGGAATAGGATTATGTATAAACTCAGAAGCATTTGACTCAAGAAGGTGCAGTTTTCTTCTGGGAAAGATTTAATGAAATGGACGCGCGCACTAAATGCTTACGCTTAAAAAAAATGACTGTCTGATTTTAAGGTAGTCCTAGTGGCTAGGGTCAAGTAAACCGATTTTGATGAAATTCGCATGGACGTTCGCTATGCCCAGGCGCCTCCAAAATACCCATTAAAAATAGGGATCGCTGACTCAAGGGTTTAAAAAAAACACGCTCAAAGTGTTCCGCAAAATGCACGCGCTCTCATGGGGACGGGCTGATTTCGTTTCAGTAAAAAGTGTTTTGTTCGTTTCCCGTAATGATCCAGTGAATAGATTTTCTTCAAAAGTCAATCCCTTGACAAGATGAGAAATGAGTAGAAAGCATAAAATTATGTTTCCGTCCAAATAACGATACAAAGCATAGCATCTTATAATACCTCATGTTAACCGTATTTTTGTAAAATTAGCCTTTTTGCGTTTTTGGAGCTGCTGAACTCACCCAAGATCCCTTTATCTTAAAATTTCACAACTGCCACAGCAAAATACACACTTTTGTGTAGGCACACAGCCATTTGCACTGGTTTTAGAGCAACCTTTTTTTACCCGTCCCGCGGATCGGGCCCGACCCACAAGGGCTACCTCGTTCAATTTTAATCCTTTTTTTTCCTTTTTTAAAAAAGAGGGTGGGGGCAGGATAAAAAAATGTTCGGCTGTCATCACGAAAGCTGGCCGTGATAGTCAAAAACACTTTTGCAATAATGTTCGCAATCGACTCGTTCTCCTAAAATTGTTTAGAGTTTGGTTTTGAGCAAGAGGAAACTTTTTCGGCAGTTGTCATCTCCTCCCGATTCATTTTGCGTCATCAACAAAAAGTTCATTAATTTTTGTTTGTGAAAACAAGGTTAAATCCGTGGGGCGAAATTTCTGTCACGTGAAAGTAGCAAAGCGTACTTGACTCCCCGTCCTCTCGATTGGCTTCGTTTTTGTTGTTTTTTTCGGCGACGCGTTGCTAGGCAACCGCTGACGCAAACCGAGTCGCTTATATCAGGTTGCTTGAGCTGCCCGACTATCTGTCTTTCAATGAAAGGACTCTTTCATAATACTTTCTTGACTTGCGTGGAGTAGAAATTGGTTCTTAGGCCTATCAATTATTGCATTTCTCTCCCGCTGGAAAAACCCACTTTTACCCTAACTTGATCTAATAGTCCGCACTTAAGCTAACCTCACCTGACTCAACTCCTCTGAACTTGACAAAACTATTAGTTCATCACCTTAACCTACCTTGATCTAGCCTAAACCAACCCAACCAATTCTTATCGTAACACGAAATAATTTTATGGTAAAGATATTACGGCTGTTTTGATTTAAAAATTCAGGTCATTTTTCTAAATTTAACCCATAACAGCCCAAAGTATTTAGAGTGAAATTTAGCTTAAGAGAAATTTCAAGGACTTTTCCCACTAAAGTACGCAATTTTAAGCATTGCAAAATGCCTAAATGATTAAATTTTAGGTTTCCAGAGGGGTGATATTTTTTAAACTTTGACAATACTGGACTGAAAAGATCCTCTTAACTAATTTTTTTTGTTTCCGAACGGCATCGCTGGGCGGTAACGGGGTAAAATTGTTACTTAGCAGTGATAGAAAATCTTGGCCTTCCAAGGAATGATTGCTATTCGTACCTCACGGAGTTGGAAAAACATTCTGCGTTTGTCAAAGCAGGTACGTACATTAGCAAGCGTACCAAAGCAGGAGCCTTACTTTGTAAGAAAATATTCGTTTTGACGGCAAGCTCTAAAATATTTTTTCCTGCCTTGTCATAGGTGCTTAGGTTCGTAACTTTTTTTTTGGGCTATGAATGAGAAATGAGTCATTATCAGTATCAATAATATCAACAAAAACCCAAAGTTTTCTCCAGAAGCATTTTTTTTCAATGGAAATGCTTCCCTTTTTCAGAGGTACAAGTCGGTAGCGATTTGAATAATAATGATGCTTTAGGAGGGAAAAACCTGTTTATAAACCCAAATTAGTATTCCACTACGAGAAAGCAAAGCCGATTTCGTGGCTCGGGCTGTTTTGTAGAGACAGCAAAAGATCTTACAGTTATGAATTGCGTTGTTTTTTAGCGTATTGAATCCCAATCCAAGACTACTTGTTCAAAGGTCTGCTCTGGTGAAAACAATGTTACGTATGCTCATTCGCAAAGACAGATATTCTTTTGTCTCAAAGGAGTATGGTGACTGTGACCTTGAACAAGTTCGGCGACGTTATTGACCTCACGACCTGAACTTCCCTCACCCTAGAGCAGAATCTTTATTAATATTTGCATCTCTACTCCATCATACTGTTCACATTTCTCAATCATATATTAACTTGTCCACAATTACAAGGCAACCCGCCGTACCCTAGAGCTACACCTTTTCGAAAAGTTACAAACGCCTGTTCCCCGCGCTTTTTTTCCGCAAGACCGCGTTTTTTTCAAAAGTTCCTGGCGTTGATCCTTGCACTTCGTTGTTCTAGGATATCCTACCTCAGAGTTACACCCTGGATCAACCTCCCATGATAATGTAGATGAATGGACGTTCTACTACCGCGCAGTTTAATCAAGATTAGGTTAAATAAAAATGACTTTGTTGCCTCAACAAAACGTTGTGTGTTAACCCATTACAGCCCAAAGTACCTTCAGTGAAATTTAGCTTAAGAGAAATTCGAAGGACTTTTCCCATTAAATCACGTAATTTTAAGCTTTGGAAAATGCCTAAATTACTAAGTTTTACGTTTTCAGAGGGTTGATATTTTTTAAATTGTGACAATACTTAACTGGGAAGATACTCTAAAAAATTTTTTCTGTTTCCAAACGGCATCGCTGGGCGGTAGTGGGTTAAATTCAACCTTTTAATTGGACTGTGCGTGAGAGACGCCAATCGCCAGTCGTCCCGCGCTTTTCCTAGCCACATCGCACCGCCTCCCAGAAAATGTTTCCGGATAGCCTCCGTACTTGGCATGGCCAACACCATCTTTTTCCTGCCTCCCACAGAATAACCCTTTCTCCGTGGACTCAGTGTTGTAGTAGGCAATGTAATGTCGAGAGAAGCACAGTTCTCGGGGAAGGAACGGCGGAGAACGAGACTCGAAAATTTAATTTTGAGAAGGCGGACGGCAGGGCTGCCTGCTGCTTGTGCCGATGCCGAGACGTGGCTTGTGACGCAAACCAGCGGACTGACGTCATCGGAGGGGGGGGGGAGGGCCCCCTCCAGGCGCTTCCCCCTTTTTCGGCGCGCCGGACTTTGCAGAAATGCTCTTTCATTCACTCCTCTACGCTGAAAATACATAGGCTACCCATCCAACATCTGCAGTCAACCTGTTAGCTAAATTTCCCCGTGAGTCTCCCATCATTAACCGCGGATCGTAGCGAATATTTGGCACAAGCAATGTTGCCGAATTTCGTGACTCTGTTACTTTTGAACGCGGTTAACTTGGCAATTTTTAGAGATAATTTGATGATCAGCCCCATTTTCGGCCTGCTTAGCTCGAGAGCGATTCGGAACATTCCTAACGTGATAGGTTATCTCTGATGGTTACCGAGTTAATCACAGCTAAAATTGGTAAAAGCTCCCAATCTGGCAACACAAGGAACAAGCGATTCATGTGTTTTCAGTAGCAACCTATTCCCCTCTTTTCGCATTCCGCCTGAGAACTCGCGAAAAATTTCTGATAAGATCACCGACTTTAGTGATTTACTGATTTTACTTCCATGTCAATGGAAGTATTGGCATCGTGCAAAAAATCGACTTCGAGATAAGACCGGATTTGGGATGTACAACCTCCAAAACGGCGAGAAAAGTGGTTTTGGACAATCCGTCTGTGTGTCTGTCTGTCTGTCTGTCTGTCTG
>Ga0058701_10004379_pt1 | contig 11449 bp, 5 predicted proteins | sample AgamicOrMae_FD_97039 | JGI IMG/M metagenome (GOLD analysis project Ga0058701, IMG submission 97039) | Agave microbial communities from Guanajuato, Mexico - Or.Ma.e | ecosystem: Host-associated > Plants > Phyllosphere > Phylloplane/Leaf | place: Guanajuato, Mexico | collected 2012-06-04 | reverse complement strand
CAGCCGAGCGGAGCGATAGCGGAGCGAGGCACAAGGCACTATATTTAAACTTGGTATACCGCAAGAGGCTTGCTTATGATACAGGTTGGGCTAGGTTGGATGCCTTTTGCCTCGTTCCGCTATATCTCCGCTCGGCTTGACGACGGAGGGTAGCACCAAATTTAAACCAAAAGGTTGAAAATGCTACCTTAAAAATTACAGTGCACATGGTAACGCGAAATGTCACTTTTCGGACAAATCGGTTGGTACCTAATATTTTAAACTTTTTGAACCTAGCAAACGTGCTTATTCCTTTAAGGACCACTTTGATTTGGAATTCTTACAGTAGACATCAAACGTTTCTACCCGACGGAAATTCGATAAGGAATCTTTTGATCTTGACTATTCTCATAGTATCAAGGCTATAGGAATCAAAGAAATTCGTTTTTCGGAGAATTTTGCCGGCCTCTCTTCTCGATAGCTGTGCTGAAATCATTTCCTGGAATTCTTCCTGCTGTTTATTCTATCGTGTTGGCATGATGATGGCACATCGGCCCTTTACGTTGCGGTTTCTCGTTCTTGATACGGTGCCAATTCCAATTTACACTGTAACAAGTGATTGCGTTTGGGTTACACGTGCCTGTACCGTCTGCACCAAAAGCGGTGCTCGTAAAGAGTCTGTATCAAACCTCGCCATCGCGTACAGTCCAGATCAAAATCCATCGCCATATTTCTCGGACCAGTAAACCTAATGCCGATATAGCTTATAACGAGCTCGCAAGCTAAATCGGTCCTTATAACTTATAAGCAATGGTCGTTATGTGATGCAAACGTTTAAGGAAAATAACTATGTTTCAAACGGAAAAGCTTCGATCGTTTTAAGTTCGTGGTCGTTAAAATGGTCGTTAGGCGGTCTTCCTTTATCGATAACAATAAGGAATGAAAAGGACTCAACCGTAGCTTTCAATTGAAATGACTTTAAGAGCATCGCGGAAACGTACCAAAAAAGATGTCCCACCCGTTATCGGCACAAACTGTACCTATATTTCAAAAGGCAAAATGTAGAACACAAGAAATAGAGTGCTACTTTTGAATTACTGTATACGCGAAACAGAGTATCTAAAATTGATATTTTTTCCGTGCGTCTGATCAGTTTATCCAGATAGAATCGAAAGTTTGCGCTCAGCAGGATAAGGATAATTAATCCTTGGTTACACTCTCAAAGGGCGAGTCATAATTGTTTGTACTGTACGGCAAAGTACCCCTTATTTCATCTCCCGGAAGAATATTTCTTGTTAATTAGTTCTATTCTTTGTTTAATTATTCTCCACACCTCTTGGACTTAACTGGAATCTTTTTCTCGGGGCGAGCCATTTAAAAATAGATTAACGCCGTCGCTCAAAGCATCCCTTTGCCACTTTGCTTGTGAATACATAATTCGGTTGCTGTATGCTGCAACAGTCGCTCTCCACTGGAGCAAAATGGAAGGCTTTCTCCATTCGCCTTTAATTTGCTCTCTCAACAATAACGAAATAATTGGCAATATTTTTGCCGTTTCATCATTAGCGCCACCGTGTTTCGTGAATTCTTTTTGTTGTTCTTTTTTTGGTTGAGGAAAATAGTTGGTGCGCTTGAGCGACTAAAAGATACCATAGGGCTGTTTTATTGGAATAAATTGAAGTCTGCTGAGAGACAATTTACATTCGATAACGAAACATTTTTTTTAATTTAAAAGTTTAAGCAGTAGATCATATTTAACGGGTGTATCAAATTGATTTTCACTTTTACCGGAGAATGGGCCCGATTTTGTCTAAAAAGGTAATTTTTAGCGGAATAATGTCCTGTATTTCAATAATCTTGGCTTTTTGAAATTTGGGGCTTAATAAAAATGTCCTTTGTTTTCGACATTTTTTTTACCTTACCGCCGGTTTTGATTGATTTTTCTTGACAAAAATTAAGTCGAGGATTTCAGAAGTGCAAACTTTGAGTTCAGAAGAGCAAAACTCATTGTCAGATAGGAAACTTGAGTTCGCAACACAACTAAACTTGGACGGGGGGCGTTCGATAGCGTCAAAAAACACAAGCGCCAACGCCGCAAGCGCCGATCCGTAACCGCCAAACGAGAAAAGTCGCAAACGCCAAAGTTCGCATAGGTTAGGTTAGGTCAAGTTAGGTTATGTAAGGTTAGTATTGCGTTTAATACCTTTGGCGTTTGCGATTTTTCTCGTTTGGCGGTTACGGATTGGCGCTTGCGGCGTTGGCGCTCATGACAGCTACCCAACTTGGACTGTAAACCAAAGTCAACTAGTGCGAAATTCTGTGTTGAGTTAAAAGTCGTGACTGCATAAAAAAGGCATCAGAAGTGACAGACTATAAAAGAATAGCCAAACTCGTTGACGGAAAAAGCTTAATTTATGATAAAGGGAGCTAACAAAGCCTGCTACATAAAGAGAGCTGAAATCTGGGAGCTAAACAAAGGCTGCAACAAAAACAAAGTGGTCACCGACAGGACGTATGACAAACGACATTGTCCAACCCCGGGTTCATTACCGAAAACACCTTCCAGCCAGCACAAACCACACTTACCAAATGTACACAGGAATCTCTCTGCCCCCCCCCTTCCTCGGGGTGTTACTCAGCGGTCTTCCTTTAGATGAGCAACTGCTGACCCCCCACTCCTCTGTCTTGCCTCATTTTCGTTCCCAATGGTGGCAGTGGTGGAGGGTGGGTCAGGCGCATAAGAACAGCGCTACCAAAACCACTAATGCCTGTCTGGAAGACCACAAACGATATGGCACAACATACGCAGAAACTTTTCCATTAACAAGCGTATCTTTTCATGTTTTGAGTCAAAAATAAAGTATGCATGAAGTTAAGGCAAACGAGTTTGCGGGCTATCAAATTTTATGAATGTTGAAAATAGTAAGGTTGTTCATGCAGTTCCAATTTGTTTTTTCCCGTTTTTTTTTCGTTTTTTCTTTAACTTTCTATTTTTTTGTTCTTATTTTAGAATCACAGCTTTTAAATCATATTCTTTTTATTTAAATAATTGAAGAAATGCTGGTAGTTCTCAACATGGAAGTTCCTTGACGCAGGGGCAACCATATCTAAACTGATTAAAGACGTAATCTAATCGGCAAGTTCTTGCTGCTCACATCGCATGTAATTTCACTTAAACTCACTCCATAGAACCTCTTGCACCATACATGTCCTTGCCAGAACTACGTTGTTAGCCTTGCCTTACTTGATCTCCACAAAGTTGCTAAACCTAACCTCGGTTAACCAAACATTACCTTGTTAGCCTTACAAACTCTAACATAACCTCACCTTAACAGCATAACCTCATCTCAACAACATAACCTCATCGTAACAAAACCTCACCTTAACAACATAACCTCACCTTAACAACATAACCTCACCTTAACAACATAACCTCATCTTAACAACATAACCTCATCTTAACAAAATAACCTTATCTTACCTAACCCTGCATTAGCTAACGTAAAGTGATCTTCGCCAATATATTCGATCACCAAACCCAACAGCACGTCATCACGTCACATAGTACCTACCTGTTGACCAAACCTTTATTCTAACCTAGCTCAACTCCTACCACGTGTCGTGGTTGAGAGTTATACTGTCTATTCTAATCTGCGCGCACTTGGGAACCCAGTCCCTTAGATACTTAAGGTGGATTGATGGATGAATATAAATTGCTCTGACGGTCTGATTGCTGGGTTAATTATAACTTAACAGCTTTGCCGCCGTGATAAATAGATCTATTCCCTCAGCGGATGGTAAACTTTCATTTCCGTTCATTTTGTTTAATGAAATAATACAAGAAAAAAACCTGCAGCCGTCTTTTTGTACCCGCCACTTAATCCAGCCCTTGGTTTCGTCCATTAATAAGAACGACCAAAAAACTCGCTTCGCTGAATTGAAAGGTAAAGTCTTTGTGTTTCACTTTTCGCTGCTAAGCTAAAAATAGTGAGGCATGAGTCACCTATCCTGCGCTTTAGTCCTCGTCTTAATAAAATATGAAATATACCATCTCCATCGACGAGAAGTTTCAGATGAAACCGTTCATCAATTATGTAAGAGTTAATAAAATTGATTAAGAGCTATCAAATCAATATTTGAGCTAATGGCTTTTTTGGGAGCAATACGCGGGTTGTCGGCGTAAATTTCCTCGAAGCGGAAAACGATCCGTCAGTTTGAGCGTTTTTAGTCAGCGAAAATGACTTAGACCGCTCGGAAATGTGCCGTTTTCCGTTTATGTCCGCGCTGTTGAAGCCCATACCAACATGCTTTTATTAAATGCTGTCATTTTCTGTTTCAGGTAAGGGCAACAGCCTCCAGAATCCCTCATCTCTAAGTAAGATATACAACGATTTTCCTCTAAATTGTAAGATATCCATTTTTTTCCACGTGAAGAGGTTTTCAACGAGTTTTCGTTTTTTAGTTACCTTAGTTTATGGAGTAGAACAGACTCCATGGTTCTTTTATATCAATGGTAGTATTGAAAAAAATAATTTGATATGACCGCAGGATATGCATGTAGGTATCGAGGTAAAGTATATGTAACACGTACTTTCGTTAAGCTTTAAAGATTAGTATCATCAACCTTGTTAATTGAAAGCTTTGGCCGAGCCATCTCGTCTTTTAATGCTCATGGGAGGTCTAGCTTCAAATTTATCGACCCAAGTAAGTGCAATACTCGCTTTACCTTCTTACCCAGAACAGTTATGCGGTTTCCCGAATTAGAAGTTCACTTCGGCCGTGTGACTCCGTTGTTGATAGGATTTCCCGATAGAAATCTGAAGATATTTTGGCTTGAGACGAACCTTGTTTCGTTCTCTACCCTAACCAAAAAGTTCATCAGTTCCGTAATACTGTTTTTCGTAATTGATAGGAGGGAAATTTTGCTATTGCGGAGAACCAAAAACTGTAGATACATGCTCTGGGCGTGGAGCGATTAGCACAGGATCTACGTTTAAGAGTAAACCACACATTTCGTTTGTAAATCCCTCTTAAATCCCAACTTTCTGCAAATGTGCGGGACTAACATTGCAAGCAGGCATCCCTAGCGATAAAGGTCACATTAAAATGGGCCTCCTCTTTATGTGAAAAAGAATTCCTCGACGCCCGACAAAAAGAAATTTTGGCCTTTTACGCCCTTTTGTTGCCGAGGCCACATTCTGTCTGCATTTTAGTGTCTTGGATGAAGAGTTAAAGTGGATCAAAACATAAAAGCTACGCGCATTGCGTCACCGCCGCCGCCGTCTCGGCGACGTATATAGCCTGACCCACGTAACTTGATTTCAGAGCCTGAAGTCTGTATCAAGCGTAATAGGTATCAAGCATCGCTTGATGTACCCTCTGGTTTAAAGCGAAGGCATTTAATCCAACGGCACAACGCTGAACAACCAGTTTAACCAGCTTTTTTTTGTACTTGTGTGAAATGAAGAATGAAATCTTTTGAGATGAGTTGATCTTTAAAAAAGCTTTTCATGCCTACAAATATAGTTAAAATATTCATAACATTCATGGATAATCTGTTTTTGGTGTTTGAACGAACCAATACTTCAGTTCGAAGTGAGGGTGAAACTGACGAAAAAGGAGATTCAAAACTTTCTTGCTTGAAAAAAATGGAAATTATATTTCAAAGTAATTTGAGTTTTTGACGTGTATAAAGTTCCTTCGCATTCTTTAAGCAGATGCCCCGCTAGTGAGTCATCTCACGACCAAAACGCATGGTCGATATCGGTGACTCATACGGATTCATGTTATTTTGGCTAAAGTCTGCATTTATAGTTCTGAAGATAAAGCTTTTTTTTTGTAAATTATGGTTTGTTTTTCTCCCAATTTCTAAAAAGTTAAAGATTTTTTGCCATAGATTATAGAAAGTTTAAATTGCTGTTGATCGCTTTGGGGGGCATTTGATAGCGCCAAAAACCACAAGCGCCAACGCCGCAAGCGCCAGTCCGTAACCGCCAAACGAGAAAAGTCGCAAACGCCAAAGCTCGTATAGGTTAGGTTAGGTCAAGCTAGGTTAGGTTAAGCAGGGTTAGGTTAAGTTAGGTTAGGTAAGGTTAGTACTACGGTTACGGTTAGTACGGTTAAGAATTTTGGCGTTTGCGACTTTTCTCGTTTGGCGGTTACGGTTTGGCGCTCGCGGCGTTGGCGCTTGTGCTTTTTGGCGCTTATGACAGCTACCCGATCGCTTTGACTTTCACCGAGATTGGTGCCACTTTCCCATTTGCATCATGATCTCCGTTGAAGTCACGATATTATAGGCTCGGTAACTAAAGGTTAGGTGAAGTACCCTGTTCCTCGCTCTGCAAGGCAATGGAAGGACGACATGGGAAAATGCAACCGTTAGAACCGATAGTGTGTTCCATTCGCGTAATTCAAGACAACCTCAATGACAGGAATGCGTTCGGCACGCTCATTGTCAACCGATCTACGTTCCGGTCACAAAATCTCGTTCCCTTTTTTCGAGTGGGTGAGAGTTGTCACAGCGTCTCCCTCCGGTCGTGTATCTTTGTTTGAGTAACTAAAAGCGAGTGGAATGCTACAAAAAGATCCCATCAGTGGCTGCTTTAATTGGATATCGGCACAGCGCGCTACGAGACTAGATTTATGAACACGCTCGTTTCGTTTTTAAAACTTCAAAACCGACTGCGTTTGTCACCCCGTCTTCCACGTTGTACATAATAATTTTTCTTTTTTTTATACTGGTAAAATTATAATCCTATTTCCTTGGGAACAAGTGAATTGGTTTCCGTATTAACCCCCAATTCGATACCTTCATTTTAAAACTTGGTTAAAATAAATCATTACGTCATAATGTACCCATTTGTGTTGACTTTTTGAAATTGTACTCATGTGATCTCATTTTACGGAACTCCTCATTTAAACTGAGCTTGAAGAAGTGTTGCTATGGAGCTTCCGGGAGCTTTTAATTTAGCATTTGCTCAGAGTGTGCCAAGGAAATGCAGAAAAGTACCAAAATATTTTTTTTGAAATTTTTTAAAGTAGCATATTACGGAATTGATTTACTTCTCAGGGGAAAATTAAGGGAGTATTTGTACCAAATAAACAAATTAAGACGAAATCATTATCGCTAAAATTGATATTTGTGGAGGATCACGTGCCGCTCTTTTCTTAGGATGATATCATGGTTATATGATATTACGCACGATTTTTTCGAAGCCAATTTTCGTCGCTAAAAGTCTCGGAAATCAATTTCCACGATGAATTTCTTCGATTTCAGAACAAAAAATTCAGAATCTTTAGCGATCTTTAGTTTTTCATTGAGAGTCTCAATTTAGGGTCTTTAGAATCTTTTTTGTCCGTGCTTGAGATTTTTTCATGCATAACAACGTTTTGAAAAACTTTTTAATCAAATGTTTCAAAAACAACTTGGAAGGACAGTATAGGCAACACGCACCGCATGGAAGTGTTGATGTTGCCTATACGTTGTCTGTCAGGGGCTCCAGTATACGCTCACAAGATAAAGTCATTTCTCCCTCAGAAACCGCTCTCAAGTATTTTCGGAAAAGTAGAACTTTCCTCTCTCAAATAATCATTCAAGCATTCTTTGGCAGTGAACTTAAATCGGTTATTTTAATGTAGTCTGCAGCGACATTTTATCTTTACGTTGTAGCAGACATTACAACAAAACGCATAAACTTCGCGGAGCACGTTTCAGGAGACTCGATACCCAAACGTGAGACGTGTATCCCACAAGAAACAATGGATGACACGAGCTTTCTAGACTAAAACGACGCTTATACAAAACGTAAAAATAACCGATTTTACCGGGCGGTCAGCCAAAGTCGCTACGTATTTTTGTCGAAATCGACCTCTTTGGAATTCGTTACGGCGGAGTGAGCGAACGAATGCTCCAGCCTCGTCGCTAACAGCCAAGGTTGCACATAACCACTGTTGCCAAATTTACTGTCCTTTCCCTCCTCGTACGATATTCCAAAACCACGAAAAGGGGGAGGTCCTTGTAAGAGAAAGCAAGCCCGCAAAAATTGCAAATTTCCCGCCGATTCTTCATCTCTGTCTGGTCCCACGTATTTTTTGAGCGGAATATTCGCCTGAGAAGGGGGGGGGGAGATATCTGAGGGGAAATGGGATTGGGGGGAGGGGGTTGGCGCCCGGACGCCGCCGGGACTCAGCGTCCGCTTAATGTGCTCAAGTCACTGACTCCCCCCCCTTTCGGTCCAACTCCGCGCTCCCCCTCCAGCCACCCCCCCCCCCAACTGGGGCTTTTTTCCCATTCGTCAGGCTCCCGGGCGATTTTTCGATAGGGCCTTTCGCTCATATTATTTTTGAGGGTGTGGGTTCCTCCCCTCTAAAAAAAAAACTAATCAAACAATTTGTTTGGACACGCCTGATTTGTTCCATACGCTTGTCGCTTACCCGCAGTTTTTCCCCTGACCTACTGAGGAGAACGTATATAGGTCACTTAGCTCTTTATACCGTGACGTATCATTTATTAAACGTTTTATTGTTTGAGGAAATTAAAATGAAGGGATGCAATTTAGAGTCGCTAATTTGTTCATCGTGTTAAATAGAGGACAGCTCAAAGTATGCGAATGATGATGCATTGCCTCAAATATTAAATTAGTTGTTGGGAAAGGTGGAGGTTTCCGAATGAAAACTGCGTGCTTTTCAGTGTTGCTAATCTCTGTTCAATCTTTAGAGGACAGATGTGCTTTTCTTTGCTTTGCAACGAGTACTTATCTTTTTCACATGAGGAAACAGCTTAAAAATGAATAACCGACATAAACCATAAACGATTTTTTCTAATAATCTCATCTATTAAGCTCATTCTCATTACACGAGATTGTGTCTAACAAATTACTTTAACTTAAAATCTTGATAGGGTTTAAGAATCGTTTTTATTACATATCTTGCCACAAAACAGTACATTTTTAAATATTTGTTTTGGCTTAAAAATGACTTTTGTTTCTACAGAACCCTACCTCTCCCGCGCATCCTTATCTTCATCCCACCACTTGAGCTGCGCTCTTGTATAAAATAGATAAACATATCTGAAAACGTAAATTAAATTAAAAAAAAAGAACGACTGAGGAGTCTGGTAAGACTACTTAAAACGTATACATTTTGATCTGGAGATGCCCCTGACATTCTACCTACTGATATGATATGCAGTTGTAAGTTTGGGTGATTTATGAGAGATTTGGGTTGAATTAATATTTTTCTCAAAGCATTTTCAGGAATGAAATCGGACAAAAACGTAACTGCTCAAAATTATAAAGGAAAAATTTAGCCAATACGAAAAGGTCATTTTGAAATAATTTCCTGCCTTTCTTCTTTAAATTTCTCTCTGTGAAAAACAAGCTTTAATTGCTTGGTGGCTTTAAATGGGATTAAGAAAAACGTCATGACCGCGGGATATTGAACGAACTTTCAAGACCTGTGTGCTCCTGGATTAAAAGATACCATTTTAATTTTCTATTAAGAGTTTTGAACAGTAAAAGCCGCTTTTCATAGGCGGAGCTTTTCTATTACCGTAATTTTTCCCTTTCTTTGTCGGGAAGTCAAAGAAATTAATTCCTGTCGCTCCGTTAAAAAAATGGTTGTTTCGTTTAAGCTAGTGAGCAGGCAGGAAAGGGCCTCACCCTCCTTGCTTAAACCTTTTTTTCCCCTCTTTTGCGGCGAAGTGTTTTTAGGGAAGTCAAGGGACAACGGGAAGAGTTTAGTGGGCTTCAAACTCCGAACAGATTGGCTATTGGCAGCTTTGATTTGGTTCATTAGGCAAAAACATCTTTTGTCTGTTTAAAATAACCTGTTTTATATATTAGTGGATTTTGATTACCTGTCATACAATGTTTATGATCTCTATCAATGACTCCCCTAAAAATGTTGTTTTAGGTAAAGTTAGTGAATGTTTTACTTTGGTGCGTAGAGAAAAAGAAAAGCAATTTTTGAGAGCAACTTAATTTTTATAGCTGACGTAAAGTTACTCCGTATTTTTTACTTTTTTTTAGTACTTTAAATCTGGTTTGGGTGGGCATGGATTTTGCATTGGTTTTTGCGTAAAAACATGTATTTAAAATGAAATACAGAGGATTTTTTGTTTTGTTAAAGAATTGAAAACTATGAGAAATGTGTTTGCTTTTTATAAGGTATTTAGGTGTTCTGTAGTTTTCGTAATATTAGTCTGCCTAAAGCATTTTATAGTGATTACTTTTCCCTGAGATCGTATCCTTCTTTTTTTTACTATGGCACGGAGAATTCGAAAATCTCTTTAGTAACTTTCATTCATCTCCATTCTTAAACCCTTAAAGCGACTTCTTTGTCTTATTGTAGCAATGTTAAAAATACTTTCGGTTCTGGGGCAGACTTTTGTACATGTGAACGAAAATTAGAAAAGCTTCTTCATCATTTTTCAAGATGCGGACAAATACTTAGTCGCTGTTATTTGTTTTCCAAACGATGAAAACAAATATTTCAACAGAGATTTTGGAGCCTTGTCATATCTAAACTTTAACTCCTCGTGACAACTTTCATAATTAATCCCAAACCCTTATTCGTAGTCACGACCACGATGCTCTCTCCCAATATTAACCACCATCGCGTCATGTCGCTTTGTAGTTTACATGCCATCTCTTATGAAAGGGTTGCCTCTACTTTTAAAACCTGACTAGATTTTTTTGCGAATTGATTTATCACAGTGAGTTTTTTTTCCCCTTCTTTTTAATGGAATATTTCTCAATTTTTAATATTTCCATTACATATTTTACTGTTTCAGGCCTCATTAATTGCCATCCTTTGTATGGAGATTTTCAAACATTTCCTTGAATGAAAGAAATCAGTTCCCCTGTGTGAGGGGGGGGGGAGAACGGTTGTTTTGTAAAAAAAAAATGTTTTTTGAGTAGGTTCTTAAAACATTGTTTTAGATATTTTCTTCCGGAAAACTCGTTTTACAATTAAGAGAAAAAAAACAAGAACTTCTCTCTTTTCTTAGTAAACACTTTCTTAGAAGGTTTCGGGATCAGCTCTCGTCCACTTTTCGCAAAATAAAATCGGAATAAACCGAAAGAAAAGGTCAGAAAGGTGTTTTAGAATTCGCTCGAAAAAATGTTTTTTCAGGAAAAAGGTTGGGGTTCTTTTTTGGTCGTCGTCTCGGTAAACAGACATGTTGACCCACTTTTTCACCTGCGAACAATTGTGGGTAATTGGTGCGGGATCGGACGCGATGTGGTCTTTTTCAGGCGGTGGGTCTCTTTTGCGGGACCAGCCGCGGCCGCCCGACGCACGGGCCCACCCGGCGGGACTACCCCGATGGCTCAGCGCCACCAAACACCCCCCCCCCCCACCCCCGCCCCCCGCCCGATCCGGGCACCCACCCCCCCCGGCCACCCAAGCCACAACACGCGTTTCGTCTGGACCTCGATCCTCCTTTGTCGGATACCCTTTGACCACTGCT
>Ga0058701_10004378_pt1 | contig 11450 bp, 12 predicted proteins | sample AgamicOrMae_FD_97039 | JGI IMG/M metagenome (GOLD analysis project Ga0058701, IMG submission 97039) | Agave microbial communities from Guanajuato, Mexico - Or.Ma.e | ecosystem: Host-associated > Plants > Phyllosphere > Phylloplane/Leaf | place: Guanajuato, Mexico | collected 2012-06-04 | reverse complement strand
TTCATAATCACTTTAAGAAATTAAAGAAAAACACACCTCCGACGTGCGAAACCTGGTCACAGCACACTATGGCGGGCCAGCGGACAAGTTACGTTGGTACGACTATAACATGACTACGTTTAAATTCAAGCTCTTTATCATTATTCTCACTAGAGAGCCTCCCAGAAGGCTCTCTACTCCGCACTCAACTCAACATCTTCTTCTTCTTCTTCTTCTTCTTCTTCTTTTCTTGGTATTTGAGAGCGTTACAAATGGCAGCTGCCTGTGTGAGTTCGCAAGCAATTCTACGTATGTTTACAAGTATCATTTAAAGTTTGTCGTTTTATTGTTTATTTTGTAATATACATCATAATCGTCCTTCATCATGACGGAAGAAAACCTTGAAGTTGTAAGTTTCACCCTGCGATATTTTCATTGATGCGCCTTATATGTGGCCTCCTAGCCCTGACGTTATCTTGTGAATGAATTACAACAACGCCAGTTGCTCAATTATTTAGAGGTCTGCAGCAACTTATCAGTTTCTTAATTTTGATACAGAAAGTCTCTGAAGTAGCTAATGCTCAGAGCCTTGAATCCCTACCCTATATTCGGCAACCTATCATGTCCAAAGGCCTTGGCCATTCGGAACCGTTGTTCCGTAGTGATGCGTTTACCTGGTGCAGCCGCAGCGAATTAACTCCATTATTTCTTTTTACTTTGCGAATTTATTTTTGTCCTGCAGTATTGTAATAAATGCACATTACTGTTCACTATCGGGCTATTCCTAACATGACTAATACTGATAGGCATAACTTAATGTGAGGACTAAAACATTAACCTAAACCAGTATTTAACATGGATTAGTATTGCTTCTGTAGTGTATCTTAGATTTGTTATCAAAGTGTATCTCTTTTGTTTATGCAGGATTGGGGTCAAGACAAGCTGAATCGGGCCCAAAAACAGCTCAAGGAAAATCAGTATGATTTGGAGACATGGAGCATGCTGATTCGAGAAGCACAACTGCGATGGGTGAATGATGTTCGGCCATTTTTTGAGAAGTTAGTTTCTACATTTCCCAGTTCAGGTCGATATTGGAAAATATACATTGAACAAGAGGTAAGGAAACGTCAATTACATAGTTCATTCATTCTGTCTAGTTTACTCTGGAGTTTCTTCAAACCTGATACAGCATGTCTGAACAAGAAAGGACAGAATTTTCAATTCTCCCTCCCCTCCCCCTTTTGAAAAAAAAATCTTAGTAGGCTTTAAATTTTCTTGCTGGCTCTCTGCCAGTGTTTCAGTATATGATTTCATGATCACCGTACTTGATGTTGTCTGTTCTTTTACTTGGCATTAGAACTGAACAATATCTTACAGAAAGTGCTAGTTTTCTTGATAATCCTATAAATCTTTGCTTAGCCATCATTTATACCTTTTTCATTTGAGGACAGTTATTTCAGAATATTGTGCTGTAATTTTGCAAATCAACCATGAAGGTATCCTCCAAATGGCCAGACTTTGTTCTTTGCTGTTGAACTGTTTTAGGAACTTCCTAGCTGACATAGATTGTGTACCCTCATAGTCATTTTTTTTTTTTGCTTTGTTTCAGATGAAGGGAAGAAATTTTGAAAACGTGGAGAAGGTAGGTGGAAGCCATCATTTGTTCCAGGTACCATGGTTTAAATTCTGCTGCTTGTTATCAATTCTCAACATTTAAGTTTTGTCACCATAACATTGAAGAGCACCTTTTATATTTGTTCAGTGATTTGAAATTAGATACTTGGTGCTTTAATAAAGTAAGTTACTTGGTGTTTTAGTTGATTATTTTTTTAACAATTTTTATAAGGTTATTTCAATTTGCCCTAAGTGCATAAGTGTAAGTATCTGCTGTATTGGATTAGCAAGTAGCAGGATTCAAAACCATTTTTTTACTTTCCTTTTATTCATTTTGGGACATTGTTACTCTGTTTGGTTGAAATAAATATGACTGAAATAGTTGCATTAAGTCTTATTATCAACCAGGTATGCAAGGGCAAGGAACAGTTCCAACTTTTTTAGCCATGTTAATGAGTTGTTTACTGTTCTATTTGTGCTGCTTTTTGCCTGTGGTCCTTGTTAGGTGTGTTGAAATAAAACCTTTGGCGAACTGAGTCCCTTTATTTTCTCACAAGTCCAACCATTGCCAAGGCAGGTCGTGCTCACTGTCTTAGGTAAATGCAACAGGTCTAATGTGTGCATCACATCATTCATTGCCATCCCTACAACTTACTTGTTCACTCATTTTTGAGGGTATGTGTGGCAAAAACTGTGTGAGCATGTGTAGCCTATATCAAGAGCAAGTATCCTAGATGGCTATGTGAGCTTTGGTTACTTTCGGAGTCCATCTTGTCCCAAACCGTTTGTAATTTCTACTCCCATCAAATGTGACTTACAGCTGACTCAAAACTAATTCTTATAAAGATATTGCCTGTACTTAAGTCGCGCTGTACGGTCCTTGATACTCATTACTTAACCAGTTCTTTTGTTTGGTTCAATCTTAAATCTGTTGTTGACAATAATCCTGGACAGATTTTCTATGTCCTTTTTGGGTTTTTTTCCCCCTCTCTCCTAAATAATGCCCTCTTCAAGAAGGTATTTTCCAGATTGTAATGGATTTCTCTCCCTCCGAACACCCAACAATGAATTCACTTTATGCGATGACTTTTGACGATAAACTTAAATAACACTTCTTATCCCCCCCCCCCAACTTTACCGTGATATTGGTACTATGTCTACTACTTGCGTGGCGCTTGGATTTTAAACGCAAGAAGCTAGCCTTCATTTTAAGGCTAAGACATCGATCGCGTGTGTCAACTGGAAATGTCGGATCATTTTCTGTTTTCTTTCGCTTTGTCAAAGAAAAAGGGCCTTTCGTCAGGGCCGTTTACGTGATAATGTGTAGATATTAGTCCACTCATTAACTATCCCCCATAACTTCATCAACGTCCAATCTTTTCACAGTAAGTTCATACTTTAGGCTTTGTAAGTTGCCCTCGGGGACTTTTCAGTGACTTGCATTCGCTGTTCCTAGTACAGGAAGCGAGTCTGTATTGAACGGTCAGGTAGTGCGCCGTTTGAAACGGCATTCAGTTCCCAATTTTACCTCATTCAAAGGAATCCTCATTGAGTGTATTTCAACTCTAGCCTGTGTCCGAAAGTAAAAAATCTCTCTTAAAACATCTAGTGTTGATAATTTTACAGTGTTATTTATAAAATAAATATGTACTGTTGGTTGAGTATTTATTCAACTTCTTTTTTAAGAAAAGAATATTTTGATTACTCCTCATTTCCCCACCATGTTGCTTGTAATTCAAAGCTGTAGAATATTTGTGTAGAAATAAAATATGTCCACCAAGAGCAATAAGGATTTATTCATTTTAATCGATTTACAGTCCTACTCCTTGAGTCTGCTTCAAAAAATATGTTTATACAAAAGAAAAAAAATTAAAGAATACTTTAGGGTTGGTCCTTTTTTTTCGGCATCAAGTTTTGTTTTTCATCTTTTTCTGCGTGGGTTGGATTATCTTTGGACACAACCAAGTCACAAGTACCAACGATCCCCCCACGTAATAGGGTTGCAACATTTTGCGTCCAGCGGCCTCTTACAGTTTGCCAGGGACTGGGGCTGTTGCACTTCGATTGATCTGGGGAAATATTCTAGCTATAATCAAATTTAAAATATCGAGTTTCAGTTTTCAAACATACCTTCCAATTTTTGAATCGGTGTGTTTTTGGTTATTTGCCACAAGCTGCGATCGACCAAAGGCGAGTATGTCTCTTGTATATTGACCTAAATATTCAGTGAAGTATCCATTGTGTAATCCTTCAGTCTTAATTATACGGCATCGCGATTTTCCCCGTTTCATACCTTCCTCGTCTCTACGTCCGCGACTTTTGCAGGATCGTCCCTACAGCTTCTTGAGTACCGTACCCCCTTTCCTGAGTCTCCCCCTCTCGCACTTTGGGATACCCTTTGCGAACCACTTGCTCCTGACTTTCTAACAATACCATAAAATATTTATCCCTTCAAAGCGAGGCTAATTATTTTGATTCACTTACTATTACATGGTTTGTTTTTGTGTGTGACATTTTATTTGCAGAAATAAACAATGGCATGAGTCAAAACTGTTTGTCGTTTTTATCCAGGTGATTGTAATGCTCTATATGGATTTTTGTATTAGGGCATTTAATTGAAAACGTTGTTCATTGTTGAACATTTTTTTAAATCTTAGATCAACATTAATTATGAAATGGAGCAAACATTTTCCCTATCATTTAATTGTCCTTTTACGTTCTTTTTTTTCTCTCTCTCGAAACTAACATCGTTTTATCGTTCTTACGAAGCGCTGATTCCAGCCGTCCGAGTGAAATAACTGGAAATCCAAAGGATGTTCAATTTTAATACGAAAGCCATAGACAGCAGCTGTGATCTAATGCCGCGACAAAAATGTAAATGAATGTTAAAATTCTGAAACGGGCGGTTAGTCGAGAAACCTATTACAAGCTGCTGAACGCCCTTTGCATGTTCGTGTTTTATCCAGCTGTCTTTCGCAAGGTTTTATCAGCGAACTTAGAACGACGCATTTCGATGGGGCGAATCGAACCTGTTCGATTCGCCATTTTGGTAGCGACTTTGTTTCTCATAGTTTCTATTAAAATTGTGAAGGAAACGAACCTACGCTGTGGTGTACGTTCCATATCAAAGTCATAAAGATTCGAAACAGTCGTCGAATTAAATTGTACTGCAATCTAACAAGGGAACCTCGCGAGGTGTTTCCCTCTGACCCCCAACATTTTTGGTGGTTTGGGGTTCTATTTGACTGGAATAGACTGCTGGAGGTCGGATTCATCCTACCTCTCCGTCGTTTTTGAGTAAATTGCTCCAAAGATCGAAACTTAAGCATTTTTTGCCTATTTTCACCTTTGTTTACGAGTACCTATACTTAAAAATTATATTTGTGAATAGTCTACTGGTAAGAAAGCCCTTCCTGAGGTCGAAGGCCTCTCCCCATAGCCCCGTTCGCCTCCGCCAAAAATTGTATCTGTAGCTGGACCTTTCGTAAATTTTGATAGTGGCTTCTGCGATTTAGGTTGATTTGAATTATCGTCTCATCAAGATTTTACTTTTAATGGAATGACTTTATAACATGCTCCAAACCTTCTAAACCCCACCCCCACTCCAATTAACCCCCTCCCCCCAATCTTGGCGCTTATGATTAGTGTACCACTTACATACACATTGCATGCATGTACAGAACTACATACACATAGCGTGAATTCTGTGCGCTAATAAAGAGCGTATGTAGACCGTGTGCATACATATTTCGAATATCTGTTTACATACATACCGTGTGTACATACACAGTGCGTATACTATATTACCTGATCATACACGTGGCGTATACGTATATTGTGTGTACCAAGGTGCAGGTAGCTTCCTGCACCGTGGTGTGTACGTATGTACCATTGAACACTATATAAATACTAATGTGACTTCATAAACCACCATATAAATTTCTTATTACGCGCATCAAAAGCCGGTAGGGGATCGAGGCGTATGCGGTTAGGTGGTTGAGGCTAATGGGGTAGGGGTGGGGTGGGAATTTGAAAGTTTGGGGCATGTGATGGTCATTATCAAAAGTAAAAGCCCGATGGGACGATAATTCGAACCAACCCGAATCGCAGAAGCCACTATCAAAATTTACGAAAAGTCGAGCTGCAGATACAATTTTTGGCGGAGGCGAACGGGGCTGGGGAGCGGCCTTCGATCTCAGGAAGGGCTTTCCTACCAGTAGACTATTCAAAAATATATTTTTTATATATAGGCACTCGGAATAGGCGTAAAACATAAAGTTGAAAATAGGCAAAAAAATGCTTAAGTTTCGATCTTTGGAGCAATTTTTCTCAAAAAAGACGGAGAGGTAGGATGAATCCGACCTCCAGCAGTCTATTCTACTCAAGTAGAACCCCAAACCACAAAAAAAAATTGGGGGTCTGGGGGGGTACACCTCGCGAGGTTCCTAAGTGAACAGAGCGTCTATGTGAAATAAAGATAACAGCATACAGTCTGAAAAAAGGCACCGTTTTGAAAGAGATGCGTTCTACCCTCTCTCAAGCCTTGGCAGCTGAGGATTAGGGACTTCAACGCAGGTCATGGTATCGTCTTGAGTTTATCGTTTATGTGGATGCCGTAGCTTTTGTTATGTCTGACGAACGTGGCATTAAACTTCGCTATGTCGGAGGTAGACAGGTGAGGCGGGGCGATTTCGTTGAATGCTAGGACTGTACTTGGATCCTGCAATGGTACCAACTTTGGCTGCGCTACTTTTCAGCGTTCCAATCCTATCTAAATGAGGTTCCCTTAAATACTGTACTTGCAGTATATAGTCATCTTACGCAGCCAAAGCGTACCCGTCAAACACGTATCACAACCCCATGCGAAAAGGCATTATCAGCCTGATCAAAGTCTGATCAGATTTTGATTAGGCACTGATCAGACACTAATTAAATGTCCGAAAAACTGATCAGAGACTAATCAGTTTATGAGACATCTGATCAGTGCCTGATCAAACATTTTCACACGAAAACCTCGACTGGCGCTCGCTGTAAAATACGGATTGAAGTAGAAAATAAGGACTGTCATTTTTAAACAACTTATACAAATTTATCATTAAAACCAAATAAAAAAATGTAGGACTGTTTCAAGTCAGGGAAATTCTCGAACGTGCCAGGGCATTTATTATTTTTGAATCGCTTCAATCATTCGGATCCACAACAAGAGCGCTCCATCCCCCACGATGTACAACCTGCCTATTGTCATAGTATTAACCAGACAAACTTTAACATTTGACTTACCAAATTTTTAGAATGCCGTAAAAGTAATATTAAATTGTCTCAAGAAATAACCTCATTTTAGGAAGTTGCCCCAAATATTTGAATTTCTTTCCAGAACGTTGAATACTCCAATAAATACGACCCACTTTGCGAAAAAGCCCTGCCCAAAAAATAGGTCTTTAGTCAAGGAAAAGTCAGGAAAATTGGGAGTTCGCATTTTGTAACAACTCTGTAAATGAGGGAGAACTCATTCCCGCGCTAAGAAACGCGAAGGTTGCAAATTTTGTTAGAATTCTTATTTAGGAAATCTGATAGCATCCGTCAGCGGTCTTTTTACAAATAAACGCGTTTGTTAAGGACGTGTTTCATTTTCGAGTCTAAAAAAGCTACATTTTTTTTTCTTTTTTAAAAAAAAGAGAATGTATATGAGTACTGGCCGTATTGTCTTTAACTTTTAGCGTTGGCAATCAATGACAAAATCTTACGCCTCTTTTCAATCAACGGAAAATCCGCAAGCTATTCTATGGGTCTCAAGTTTGAGCGAGGGGGATGAAGGGGGTGCAGCGCTAGGGCGGAAGGCAAGTGTCGACAGCGACTTCGTCCCTCATCTGATCTCTACAAGTAAATGGCGATGCAACACTGCGGGGCAAGGCACTAGAAACCATCCTGGAAAGCAATTTTAGGCGTTGCATTTGCGGGTTGTTGACATTCAATCGAGCCTGCATTTTAGGGAAACCTTCCTGTACGGGATATTTTCTGTTTTCTTTCAGCTAGGATGGGACGTAAGGAAAACGAGACCGATAGAATAACTGGATGCAAGGAACTGTGTTTTATTCATGTGGATTCCTTCTAATAAGGCTCGAATGTTTTTTGGTGGAGGAAACTTAATGATCACTTTAGTTATTGAGTCCCACTCCTGTAATATGAGCAACGTTGTAACGTCATTGACCGGTTACAACGATATGTTACTTTTTATGCGATAAATGCAATTTGTTGTAGCACTTTCTTTTGCTGAGTTATTCGAGTATTCATGGTCAAACTGTCCGAAGCACGGGTAATTCGACACGGCCATCCTCACTGATATCCGTTTGGATATTCATGTAAATGATCAGAGGTTGTGGACATCCATACGGATATTCTCGTCCTATGACCATTTACTTGGATATCCACACGGATATCCGTGCGGATGTCGTCGAATCATCCGTGCTACGGACAGTTCGACCAGGTATGTTGGGTGGGTAAAGCTGAGTCAATCCGAAACTGTTTCTGGCTTTGATACACATGGATAGCATTCTGGTTTATGTTACCCTTACATTTTTGTGCAAATCTTTGGCAATTTTTTGCACATCACTTCGGATACGGGTTTGCAGTGTGACAGATATTAACAACTTCTTACCGTTTACTTGTTGCGTCAGTAATGTACATATGTTTGTGTCTGTTTTTTATGATTTCAGTTATTTCAAAGATGCCTGATGAAGGTGTTGAACATTGATCTCTGGAAGTTGTATCTTACGTACGTTAAAGACACGAAGAGCACCTTACCCACGTACAAGTAAGTGAAATAAGGCGCCAAATTGCGTGTAAAGCTGTTTGGCCGCAAATATTGAAGGTTTTCTGTTTGTGAAGGGAGAAGATGGCCCAGGCTTACGACTTCGCCTTGGAGAAGATTGGTATGGACATGCACTCGTACTCCATTTGGAGCGACTACGTCAACTTCCTCAAAGGAGTCGAAGCGGTGGGCTCGTATGCGGAAAATCAGAAAATCAGCGCAGTTCGGAAAGTAAGCAACCGTCCCATTCATTTTCTCAGCCTTTTTTTCATGTATATGTATTTTTACTTTTTTAAAATTATTATCTAGTTTTTTTGTTTTGCTCTAAGTACAGTTGTGTAAAGAAAAGCGCGGTAAATGTATTCTTGGTTCCACTCATACATCTTACCACAATATAGTCAAGTCGCGGATTTAAGTCCACCCTTAAGAATGTCCGTTCGGGATATTCAATCAAGGCTATCAATCATTGAGAAGACACAGGCCGTAAGCATTCTTGGCCGCTTGGGTGAAATCGAATTGGATTTACCTCTGCTAGGGACTCAGAATCGATAGATGTGCAAGCGCCGCTGCGCGACTGCAGTTTGTTTGGAGGTACACAGAGAACGGACTATACACTCAACTTCTAAAGAGGAATTTTCTTCTGCATGTGTTGTACACTGATTTCATCTTCCATTACAGGATGATAAATGACAAGAAGGGTTGGTGTTTTAAAGGGCGGGACCTGCCAGGTGTAATGCAGGTCGAATCGTGTGGTTTTAACGTTTTCCCTTTTCTCGAAGGTTTATCAGCGAGGTGTAGTGAATCCGATGGTGAATATCGAGCAACTTTGGAAGGATTATATGGCCTTCGAACAAAATATCAACCCAATCATCGCAGAGAAAATGAGTATGGAACGGAGTAAGGACTACATGAACGCAAGAAGAGTCGCTAAAGAGTTGGAGGCCGTGACACGGGGTTTGAACAGGAACGTGCCAAGCATTCCGCCCACGGGCCACCTCGAAGAAATACGACAGGTAAAACCCTTACTCACCACATTATCCAACCATTTTTTTATTTTTTTAATTTTAGCTCGTGCGCTGCATTCTTTTGTTGCACAATTGTGCCGGGCCGGGGACTGATTTCTCTGCCATTTTGATACTATCATGTTCGAATTTTCTCATTTGATGATCGATGGAAAAAAGTTTGTTTAGGACAGAAATATGATTAAAACAATGAGAAATCAAAATTCGTAAAATTAAACAAAAAATGGGGGGGGGGGAATCTGCGGTAAGGCAATTTGGACAAGCCTTTTATTACAGATTCATCTCGGTGAGAACGGTATTTTTGGACTCGTCCATATCTTGTGTTTATTTTCCATGCTGTTTTTAAATGGAATGTTTTTTGTCGGCAAAATCCCAATGTAAAATTATGTTCTTTAATGGGAGCTTTTTTTTTCATTTGTTTTATCATATTTTGTGTGCATTTTTTTTCTCTCATAACCTATTTTCGTTTATGTCATATCCTGTTAGGGTGGTCTTGCGAATGGGCTTTAGTAGTTTTCAGTTTTGTCGTACCGTATTTCGCGATTTTGCAAAATTTAATCGCGATCAATTGGAGAACCATTGGAGGAAGTCTAGTACGTCGGCAATATTTGGTTCGCTCTCGAGTCGAGATTCTAAAATGGGATGAATCACCTAATAATCTTCACCGGTCAAACCACGTTTAAAAAATATTTATTTTCAAAATTGGTCCCCACTTTGCGGAGTGAGCGAGCATGCTTTTTTGGATGTAGTGCGTATTATGATATAGTGTTTGATGAACGCAGGTTGAGCTGTGGAAAAAATATATCGCATGGGAACGGAGTAACCCCTTGCGATCAGAAGATACTTCTCTGGTAACCCGTCGAGTTATGTTTGCCTTTGAACAATGTCTCCTATGTCTGGGTCACCATCCGGACATTTGGTACGAGGCGGCACAATTCTTGGAACAAAGTTCGAAAATTCTCGTGGAAAAAGGGGTAAGTCCAAGGCGGAACAGGACCATCTACTCAACTGTAGAATTACTTTCGCCAACCTTTTAACTTCTTTTTCTTTTCTTTTCAGGATGTAAACGCAGCTAAATTATTTTCCGACGAGGCTGCTGCAGTTTTTGAACGGGCTACGAGCACTTTGTTGAAAAACAATATGTTGTTATACTTTGCGTATGCTGATTTCGAAGAGGGGAGGTTAAAGTACGACAAAGTTCATCAAATTTATGATCGGTTTCTTGAAATCGAGGACATCGATCCTACTCTCGTAAGTTTTGTTGTCTAATGTATTTCTTAAGCTTATGTAAGGGTAAAATTCACAACAGGCCAAATCTGACTTCGAATGACGTCGTTGCGTGTGTTTTCGTGTCGCTCTCACGCCGACAAAGGAATTTCGGGAGATAATGTCCTCAGACTGGACGGGGCATTGAGAGAAGGTTCCATCTTCATGGCAGACTGTTTCTCGAAATTTTCAATCGACTCCTTTATACTAAAAACATGTGAAAAGTCGTTGAAGGATAGAAGCATTGCAACGCTTGGCCGTATCCAAAATCAGGCCTTGAATGTTTGTAGCAACATCCCTCGTCTTTCCGAATATTTAATGAGGGAGTTTGTAAGTACGACATAGCAAGAACTTTAAAACAACGGTCTTTTGCACGAATTCTGCACCTGAATATCTTTCTCATACGCTTAGCGGATGTCTTTCGTTCTCTCGAGAGTCGGAGATTCACTACTGAAGCGAATGGACCGAAGAAGGGACTTGACTCGTTCGAAACCGGAGCAGAGCTATCGAACCTTAATTACGTCTTCTTTTTTAAAAAAAAAACCTACTAGTTAATTGGAATCGCTAATCACAAATATTTTAAAGAGAGGTATGCCCAATGTGTATTTTGAAATGAAAAACTAAAGAAAAACCTAATATTTATTGCCCATATATTTTTTTAAATATTTTTTTTTCACATTTGTTGAAAGTACATTTTAGTAGCTTTCGTTAAATATATGCAAGTGAAAAACTCCCCGAGTTTGTACTATCAGTCCAAAAGG
>Ga0058701_10004377_pt1 | contig 11451 bp, 5 predicted proteins | sample AgamicOrMae_FD_97039 | JGI IMG/M metagenome (GOLD analysis project Ga0058701, IMG submission 97039) | Agave microbial communities from Guanajuato, Mexico - Or.Ma.e | ecosystem: Host-associated > Plants > Phyllosphere > Phylloplane/Leaf | place: Guanajuato, Mexico | collected 2012-06-04 | reverse complement strand
GTTTAGAGGGTCGATTTTCGATTATCAATCCTTAGGACTTGCCTTATAGGCTAATTCCGACTCACAACAAATTAAATGTGCGTTACTGGTTCTTGCGTTTGAGTCTCTTGAGTGATATACATTTAAGGCGAGTGAGTCAAAGTACATACCTGCCCAATGAAGCTTCAATATGATTAGTTCTTCCATGTGTCTTGAAAAGGTGGGCTGTTCCCATGGAAGTTGTATCAATGGACCGAGGAGAGGACCACCCATCGTATTGAAGCAACGCCAATCTGTCAGCCCAACAAATATATTTCACAGAAACAACAACCCGACGACTGAAGTTTACATTTCCATAAATCAGATTTCAACATTGTTTTCAAGTTACCTAGCTAAACATAGTCACGGCTATCCCGTAAGATACAGTAGCTTAAACGTCTATCTCACCAAACCTAAACTAATTTCATCTTAACCTGCACTCTGCCTCACTTAACGAGACTTAACTTCTGGAAGTTTGGGGTAACACCTTGCCGTAAAACTGAACACCGAATATCAGGATATCAAGGATATCAGCCGGATATCAGAGGTATAATAAACGGATTTCAAGAGAAATCAGTAGAAATCCGTAATAAAAGTACCGGTGTAATAAATGGTTATTAATAGCAAATTGACCAAATATTTCAATTAAATACCTGACTGATTTCAGCAGAATATTAAAAAATATCTGATGGATACACTCAAATATTAGCCAGATATCAGAAGACAGTGGTCAGAGAGTAAAGAACTTGAAAAATCGCTGAAAACTGCTAGGTTTCAACCGAATCCAACAGCCGGATATCAAGGATATCAATCGGATATCAGCCGGATATCATGATTTCACACCGCCTTTTGTACACCGGATATCATGAGTTGTCACCCCCTGCGTTCGGGTTGCTCGGCTGATGTTTTCTATTACTCAGTTTTAAAGATTATTGCTTTGCTGCCTCAGGGACCCCCTCCTTCAAGTATGTACAAGTTTTCATAATTTTATCACTATTAATAAAGAAAAAAAGAAAAAGAAAAAAAACGGAATAGGGAAGCTTTGTTTATTCCGGATGAGAAATGCGCGAAAAATTCCACCTGACTTATTTCGGTTTAACGGTTAATAAAGTCGTCCAGAGTGATGAGAGCTACAGTCGGGAGCAATGACAGCACTATTAATCTTTTCCAAAGGTGACAAGGAGGGCGAGGCGAATGCTTTCACGTGTCCAGCCTCCGTTTGGCCGGTGATGGCAAGTGCCGCTGAACACCTATAGTCGGCAAGACAGAGGTACTAACTGTTGCGAACTGTTTGCAGACCTGATCGCGGTCACGTATATGCGGCCTTGATCTCCGCTCGCTCCGCTCTGACATGAGTCGGTCGCCGCTTCCCCCTCCCCTCCCCTCCCCCCGATCAAAGTCAGGAGACGTCAATGACTGGCGCCCTTTCCACTTTGAATGACCGATCCCAGGAGTAGGCGACGCCTCCAGAGAGAACTTACGGCATTTTTGTCCTACTTTTACAAGACCCTACCGGGGGGGGGGATATTAAAGTGCTTGGAAGTTCCTATTGAAAATAGAGCAGCAGTTATTTTAGGCTTTAAATTTTGAAGATTTAGCTCTTATGCACTTAATTTAAAATTTAAAGTCAAAATTAAAATCTAAAAAAAAATTTAAAAAACACCACCACATTACAACGAAGTTTGCGGCAGAACGAGTAAGAATAATGTATTCTAGGAAACCATATCCTACATTCCCTAATCTTCTATAACACAGAAAGTAATGCCCGAGTTGAAGTCACCATGCAAAATCCATGCCGAATTATCAATTTATTTAAAATATGCAAATGGATATCCATGTACCCATCCATAACCCATATGGATGTCCATGTATTTTTAAGTGAATGGAGTTTTCGGCATGGATATTACCATGGACATTACATGGATACTTCAACCCGGTTATTAAAAGGAAATTAATGCAAAAAAGATTGTAGGTCTTCGCGAGAAAAAATAATCACCTCGATAGAAATTCTATTAAAACCTAAATCTGCATGGAATTGAGCAAAGTCTTAACTGTGCGAAATAATACTCCTAAACTCAAAAACAAGTCCTGCTTTTTTTCTTTCTTTTTTTTTAACGAGGAATAACTTTTTTACTGCCGACAGTCAATTGGAGTGTTTTCTCGACATTTGCTAATCCAATCAAAATACTCATTATTTAACTTGATTCCTAATTAATGGTCATTTCCTGGCAGCGCCTCTGGTCGTTAGGCACGAACAAGCGGTGTGAAGCTTGGACATAACACTTAAACCGCCCGAGGGGACAAGCCCATTCATTTCCCGTCTCTTTTAATCCTCTTTCGCCTTATGGACGCCGAGTATGATTTTTACAAATACTTCCACATATCGTATTACACTAGAGTGTAATATGGAAAGTTTACGTTTACGTAATATGTTAGGCAATTTAAACCCTAGACTACCTCTCCTGGATTTTTAGTTCATGACATAAACACAAAATTTAACTCCTAAGAGATTTTAAATAATTGGCAAATATTTGTTGCCTTTGAAGTTTATCTGATAATCTCTTGCTTCCGCGTTCATTGTACCAAGAGAGTTAAAAGCCCCTGAAGATTTTCCAAAATGACCATACACCCGGCTCGACATGAGTGCAACGCGTGTTGTCCACTATATGCTGAAAAAGGAGGAATTCAGCCCGTAGCAGGCAACAAGCATGGCACTCATGTCGAGAGGGCGGCATCGCGTCATTTCCGAAAATCCTCATGGGCTCGTCACTCGCTCGATAGTTCCGAAAGCAATTTCTCATATTTCACGGTGAAGGCTAAAGGTAGTATTTTAACCCCTTTTGTTCCATCCTGATTCACCTCTCATAATTACCTTTAAGTACTTACTGCCATAAATAAATTTCGGTCCTAAGTTCCGGGATTATGGTTGGCGTTCATTTGTGAACAGCGTTATTGGACCAACAACCAACAGCTCAGAAGCACGAACTATCTGTAATGTCAGTAATGCTATGATTAATCGTGTGCATAAAATAATCTTCCTTTAAGAATAGAAAGGCTATTCGTCAAAATGCATTCATTACCAAATGAATTCCTCAGACGCGGATGTCTAGCTAATTGAATCACGTAGCTACGTGTGAAAACTCACGTCGCGCAAAGTTGACGCGAATTCATTAACAGCCATTCTCAGCGGCGATTTCCAAACACCAATAACCACACATATTAATGGCCACAGAATAAGAATGTTAAAGCTACGGCATCCGGATCTCGCGCCTTGGAGACGGTCCGTGCTGTCAAAACTAGGCTGGAACAGAAACCAGAGAAGGCATGAATAATGACTGAAATGGGTACTCTATTCGGGAATCACCAACGTGGACACAAGCGGACACCGGACTGAACACAGTGGCAGGACTCAAAGCACGACCTGTCGACCGCGCGTCCGCACGATCCATGCCGTGGTCTCGCCTGCCGAATTTTAATTTGCGAATTAATTGGCACCCCTGTCATCGCTTTTCAAAGAAAGCACAAAAAAAGACGGAAACCATTTTTTTCGGCCCTTGCAAAAAAAAACAAAAAAAAACCTAGTTAAGGTATGAGTTATAGTTTATGTACACTCTAAATTTGAATCAGTGAGATTCTCTGAGATTCAGTGAAAATTTACAAAATTTCAGCCAATATAGCACCACTGAAAAAATTCATTCGTGCTATATTTACTGATATTCATTGAATTTTCACTGAATTTCAGAGACTCTCACTGATTCAAATTTAGAGTGTATATTATATAGTAACACTTTTTTTTGTCTTTTTGGGAGCCTTGATATCTACATTGTTCACCTTGATAAATTCAAATCAATTTTTGAACTGACATTTTCACGAGAGAAAAAAAAAGAAAGATAAACATACCGTCTAAGCGTCTACCGTCTGAACTAATACGAGCTGTTTCTTTCGCTCACATGATAGCTAAAAAGCAAAATAAACATAATATTTTAACGAAGTGACTACACACTGCCCCATTTAAAATGTAGTAGGTTGGTTTCCGTGCGTTCAAGTCAATTCCCATTTAAAATGTTTTAGATGGGTTTTCCACACGTTCAAGTCACCTCACATTTAAAATGCATTAGTTTTGTTTCCGTGCGTTCAAATCTCCCTTATATTAAAATAGTCGTGTGAATAGAACTACCATATTTGGAAATTGGCATTTCCTAAATGTTCTATCTCAACCTGGTCAAAGACGTAACAATATAACGAGGATTAAAAACTTACAACAGTAAGAGTTAAGTAAGGTTAACCTAGCTCAGGTGCGGCTAGCTCTGGATTAGGTCCCGAGCCTAGTGACTCGCTTGCAGCGTTGGATAACGCTACGCCGAGGGTTGGAGACCCTCAGCCCGTGAAAAAAGGCTCGTATACGAACCGTTATACGAAACATATACGAGCCGTACGGGTATACGATTTTTTGTACGGACTCTATATGGCACCGTATACGACACCGTATATGGCATCGTATACCGTTCGTGTACATATTAACCGTATACCGTTCATATATGGTTTCCGTATTTGGCTGCGTATACATATGAAAGGTATACCGATCGTATACGGCACCGTGTAAGGATTTCGTTCATACATATACGAAAAATAAACATCGCTGAATATGGTTCGTACACCGTTCGTTAACATTTAGGAACGAAACCGTACACGGTACCGTACACGGCGACGTATATTGTTCATATCCATATGAACAAAAACCTTATACGGACCGTATACGATCGGTATAACGTTCATATGTATACGGAGCAAAATATGGAATCCATATATGAACGGTATGCGGTACCATCAGTCAATAAAGTATTGCGCGCTCCTTTTTTTTGCACCTCCGTAACTTTGAAACGGAGAGATATACGCAAGAAAAGCACCTAATAAAATCGTTTGATCTTCAAGAGATCTATGAATTTGATTTAAGCTTTTTTTGTCTTATCTCGCTTCGTTCCAAAGTTACGGAAGTTTCAAAAAATTGGAGCGCGCAATACATAATTGACTGATGGTACATGTATACACGAACGGTATACGGTGCCGTATACGGTGTCGTACACGGTACCGTATATCGATCGCACAAAAAAACATGTATCCGTATAGGGTTAGTATACGGATCGTATACGTTTCGTACAACGGTTCGTATACGAAGCATTTTTTCATGGGAGGTTATTTTGGGTCAAAGAAGAGCCTGACTGCTGTCGCTCTGCTCGGCCAAGATACGGGGAACCAAACGGAAAATACATCTCTCATATTTACAGAGCCGATTCAATTAAAATAAAGCTTTACCTATTCTCAATTTTCAAATGCACTCATTTATCGGAGAGGACTTTTAGTGCGCCGCGAAGTCTGTTTTAGGTTTACAAATCGAGGAGTAACGCGAAGCTCTGATAAGACTTCCTGGAGAGAAACAACTTTCTATGTATTGAAATACAAACAAGGAGGTATTTTTGAAGACACGTTGGGTGTGTACCCGTCATTGTTTCTGATAATGTTTCTCCTTTGTCCAGTTGAAGATATGAGTTTTAGTCGTTTCTTTCGGAAGCTGGGTGATTGATAATTGTTGAGGATAAGCCTTGGGTGGTGGGCGAGCATTGTCGCCTTATCGGTATACAATGTCGACATGAAGATGAGACTCGGAGGACGGACAAGGGACAGTAAAATAAATGAAAGCCCTTACAGTGAAGTCATCACAGGGTATAATCTGATCAACTTACAGTAGCATGGGTGTTTCTTATGGTTTCTGTATCGAATCGAAATCTCTTAAGTTTATATCTTATCCTGTCGACGGCAACCAAATCGATTCGAGAAACAGGGTTTACAATATTATGATAATATTGGTAAAACTTGACGGATCGTCCAATCTGGATCTCACCCCGTCTTCATTTAGCTTTCCTTGGAATCCAGTTGGAAACAAAAAGACCTACTTTCCTTGGAAACAAAAGACATACTTGACTGGATTTTGTGAATGTGATTTTCTACCGCGCAAAGAACTGCGTTCAAAAACGTTATCGCTAAAAACCTATGGTTATGCCACGATGTAAAAATACCTGTTTCAAAGTAGTCTTACACCCGGTGTGATAGTAAAACGGGTATGTCACGAATTTGAATTTTCAAGATAAACCTTTCAATAATCATATTAAACGAAAATATTCGCGTTAAGTTCTCCCGTTTGGTGTAGCCATAGGCAGATCTATCTTGAATTCAAACCTAAAGAGGTGTTCATCAGTTTTATCTTTATTGCCAATTTAAAATCTGTAGACCATGTCTCCATTCATGTTTTGCAATGTGTTAATAACTTGTTACAGAAAAGTGGACACATTAGTTTTTATGCCTGCAATGGAAAACCGAACGGTAAACTGGAGTGAGTGAAAGCCGACATTATTCAGAAACTACTTGTTGCACTTATGCCATGAATAATTCAACGCCATGGAAACATCGCCACCTAAACCGAGGTGCCAATCCCATCAAGTGCAAGTCTTTCATGGAACCAATTCTTCAAGACTTTCTTTGCGACATATAGAATCAAAATTCGTCCGGTGATTGCTGCTCTTTCAATCACACGCTGAATATGAATTATACGATTGGTTTGAAAGAGGGCAATGACCCTGACTGTATGGTACGCATGTACGTCAAAAGGAAAGTTGCGAATTAATTTATTTGATTGTTCCTAATATGGGATTGAAGCGACACTGGTCGATAGACTGTCTTTATTCATCATGGATATATCAATCTGGGACTCGCAATAGGATATTCACAAAAGCCTAAGAGGCATATTCTTGATTTTCGCTGCGGTTTTGAAATCTTCCGTTCAAAGACAAGAGTGCGGTTCAACATGGAAAAAAGTGTTTTGTTACAACATGTGGGACACCAAAGTTTTGGTCCTGCAAATAAAAATTTGCCGTAGCAACCAAACTTTTTAACGATCCCGAAATTATTTTGCAGATTGTTAAAAAAAGAGGGTCTACAGAAAATTTGCAGTTATCAGCAAATTTTGAGGTACGCTATAACAGCAGTTTTTGGATTTCGCGGTTTTTCAGTCCTGCGAAGTTATCCATTAAGCCCTTGAAAGCTCATTAGTGCGTATTTTCTTTCTGGTTATTGTAGTCGAGTACCTGTAACGGTACTTTGTACAGAGCGAATGTTCGGTCAGCCGGGGCGGCTCGGCGCCACAGGGCCACAACAAGAGAAATGTTGGCGGGGGCTGTGCATAATGTTTCCAAACTTTTTACAATCCTCAAAAAATGCCGAACTGAAGCTTTACGAATGAGACATCATCGGAAACAGAGACATGCAGGAGTAAATATCGTTCTGTGCTTAGTACCAGATGGCTGGTTTTACCAGCGGCACACCCAAAACAGAACGGATCGGTTGCCATAACATTTACGACAAATCCAAACCGATTTGTCAAACAGTTCGGAGGTTATCAAAATTCAGGGAAGTGTTTCTGCAAATTTTTAAATCGATTCAATTACGTTCGGCGCGGGGAGTATGAAAAATCAATCGTCCACAAAGATGAATTTTTCGTCACGCCACAAGGCATGAAATTGTAATAAATAAAGCACTTGACCGTGCAGAGGGCGGAGATGGAATATGCAGCGTGAAACAATCAAAAACGAAAACGCATCATAACTTCAAGTCTTGATTATTTATTTCCGCATATAAATGGCAATATTTCGTATATCGCTGTATTGACATAAATGTGGAAGGCATTCTTTCATAACTTACATTAAAACACATTTTCTAAGTTTACTATTTCTTTACAAAAACCTGCAACTATACATCATATAATACAAAATAATTTAAAGAAGTAATGGCACGTGGTCAAAGAAAAAGACGGAAACTAATTTTTTTAAAAAAATAATTAAAAAGGACCGAATAAAAAGTGAAAATGAGACATAATGAATCTTACACAACTCTGTACAGTAACAGGAAATAAATTAAAATCAGTTCCTCAGTCAAGTCTTTCCACTTTTAATACTGGAGCAACACTTAAGGAAGAAAGGGGATTAACACGCCACGTCACTCCGCAAACACTGAAAATCTCAGCCGGCCTCGTAACGCTTTTTGCCATTTCAAGCGTTCACCGCCAGCTTTCATACAGTTTGCGATTTTAACTAATTGCCGAGTAGAGTTCAGTCAACTCCTGGGGCTGACAACTCTTCTCATACCCTCTCACAATCAGTTGGGAAATCCCAGCATCATCATACAACATTCTCCATTTCATTGTCAGTCTCTGTCTTAAGAACATACAAACTTTTTGGGTGAAATCACAAAAAAGGCAGCTATATTGTTGAGATAAGCATCAATTTAGTTTTACAACTTCTTTGTACCCAAAATTTGTCGGCTGGGGGTCTGACGTCAGCCGTCAAGCCAACAATCCTTATGGTGACGATTGAATGGTAAAAAATTCGACACTCGAGCGATAAATATCCACAAAACACAGATCAAAAAATGTCAGTCAGGCCGTAAAATGACATTTCCGGGCCAGATTTTCCGAATTCCGATTCGAAACAAGGCACTTTGAAAATATCAGAACAGACAATCTTTAAAACAAGTACAGCAAAGCAGACTGCTAACTGATCAGGCACAAGAATTCTCAGTCGAAATATTAAATTCGGACTTGCGTGTATGGCAAAGCACATGTGACAAAAGCAAGTTCTACGTGAACACTAAAAAAATCACATGGCGCTATAAGTCACGTGGAGCGAAGACAGAAAATTCCTCTCATAGCATGAATTTACTTTCTGGGAATAAAAATCCATTCCAGAAAAACGAGGAGCTATCCATGGATATCCGCAGGATTTTGAGAAGATCGCAGTCAGTATGCAAAGCAATCTGTGATAGGTGGCGACGACTACAGAAGGAGGTTTAAACTATACCATATTGAGATGGAAATGGTGAAAATAGATAGCTCCTCCCGAGTATTACAATTTCCTCTTTGCTTGTTTCACCGACATTTCCTCATAAAAAGATGAGGCGTATAGGTAAATTGATCAAAATTTCGTTCTGACAATGAGATAACTTAGTAGAATTTACGATATCCAGGATCAGTTCAGAGCGAATGCAACATAAAGTTGAACAGTTGAGCAGAGGCGTATCGTAACAAATGGGGAAAAAATTCAAAAAAGATAGGAAAAATCCTATCGTATAATTTAGATCCGGAGGACGAAGTTCAGTGCACAGGCATCCCTTCCCTATTCGGATACACTCCTGTATTTGAGCTAAGCTTACGTTCATGCATGTGACAAAGCCTTACACAGCAACGCTGAAAAGAAAAAACATACAAAGTCTTGACAATTTAAGTGCCTCTTATTCGATTTGTGTCTCAGATTTTGGAGGTGACTAAACCTCGCGACAGTTTTGCTCAGGGAGTTTCAGTCATGAAATTTGAATGTGAAATGGAAAATTTTATTGTAGCTGCACTTGCGTAAATATTGGTAAAAATTTCAGAAATGAGCCAAGATTTTGGCTCGGAGTTGGAGCTGCAGCGAGCGGGGCAGTGGTCCTCACCTCACCTCTTCTCGTAGTCCGCCACTGCAGTTTAATGGTAACAAGCTCATTGTCAGTGATGGATTGATTAGACAGATAGACAGACATTTGGTAACGTTTCTACATGGGATAGATGACTAGGAGTGCAAATATGAACGTTCATGGTTGAGGTAGGTGGGGTGACATGACGTGGTGGGGCAGATGCGTGAAAAAGCGTAATACTGGGAGGCGTCGCGTCGCGGGGCCGCGACAGCGCATCACAGCACCGAGAAAAAAAACGTTTAGTTGGCGCTACCAAACAGACCCACTAACAGCATTTTGCTGCGACAACCCATTCAGAAACGAGTTCCAGTCAAACTTCCTATCGCGACAAGAAGTTCTCATGCTGTTGCAGCCAAACGTGTTGCTCTTGCAACTGTCATTTGTTATCCTGAAAGGATTGCTGCGAGAACGAAACGTTTTTTGTGTGATGTGTCAGAGCGTACGTATCACAGTGTGTGTCATAGCCACGCGTGAGTGCGGCTGACCCGGGCGGCCTAGCCGTCTCCGGCCGGGGGGCGCCTATCCCGGCGCAGCGCCGCCGCCGTGGCGGCGGCGGCGAGCGCCAGCTAGGCGTCCGGCGCCGGGGACGGCATCGGCGACGCCGACGTGGCCGTCGTCATCTCGTCCCCGTCCTCATCCTCGAGATCCTCCTCCACGTCATCTTCATCCTCGTCCGCTTCAGGAGACAGCACCTGCAATTGCATCGGATTATTTCTTTGGTTATTTCTAGTGGTGGCGGGCGCGTGCACCGCTGCGGGCGCCGGCGGGGCGGGGGCCAGCGGCGCGGCGCTGGGTTCCGGCGGCGGCGGCGCGGTCTTCCTGGGCCGGCCGTGGCCGTGCTGCTTCCGCCGCCGGTGGCCGCGATTCTCATTCCTCGACTTGCGCTTTTTCACAGCAATCATTTGCAGGCGCTTATGACAAACGTCCTCATCCTCGGAAGGGTCACAATGTCTGCGCGGCGCGGCGGGCGCGCTGCGGTGGCGGCCGTGCGCCGGCCGGCGGCCGCGGCGGCAGCGCTCGTGGCTCGGCCCGCTGGGCGGCGCCGTGGCCGTCACGGCCGCCGGGGGGCACAGCGCGTGGTGGTTGTGGTGGCGCAGGCGGCGCCCCAGCTCCTCGACGCGGTGGGGGTCCACCGATTTGGTCAGCACCTGCACGTACTTGGCCAGGCGGCCCAGGGGCTGCGGCGGCCTCCAGCGCGCCCGCCGCGGCTGCCCCCGCCGGTCCAGCGCCAGGAACAGGCTCCTCTGAGGCGTCGAGTGCTTCTGCGACGCGTACGTGTTGTAATTGTTGTCTGCCAGGTGCTCCACGAAGATGCACGAGTCGGTCAGCTCACGCTGCAACACAAAAACACAAGGCTCACATCAATCTTGAAACCTCACCCCTTTCAGCTCAACTCTATCACTCAAGTTCATCACATCAGTCAAGCACTAAAAAGAAGCCACTTCCGCAAGCCAACGACTACAAGAATTTCAAACTGATGGTTAAATCCAAGTCTTAAGTAACGTCCATTTGAGGTGTCCATATGCGATATCTTCCGAATAATCCATTTATTGGAGACACACTAATGGATATCCATGCTATATCCATGAACCATGGATGTCCATTCGAGTATTTTTAAGTGAATGGATATTACCAAGGACATTGCATAGATACTTCAACCCGGGGTGCAGGGTCTTCATTAAACATTTTCACAGCACGAATTCCGATCAGAAATCCGCAAAGGTGCCGCAAACACTTTCGCCTTTCATCACACACATAAAGCTTCCTAGAATACGGTTTAAATTGATTTAAATTAAAAGCCAGTTCCACGGAACGAGTGCTGAATAAAAGAGTAACGGCTGTGTTAACCCAAACAGGTTGTGACCGTGAATATGC
>Ga0058701_10004376_pt1 | contig 11452 bp, 5 predicted proteins | sample AgamicOrMae_FD_97039 | JGI IMG/M metagenome (GOLD analysis project Ga0058701, IMG submission 97039) | Agave microbial communities from Guanajuato, Mexico - Or.Ma.e | ecosystem: Host-associated > Plants > Phyllosphere > Phylloplane/Leaf | place: Guanajuato, Mexico | collected 2012-06-04 | reverse complement strand
TTGCGTACGTGCCGCGTACTAAAAGCGCACTCTCCACGAGGGGACTAAAGTCGTACTGATGGCGTACTAATTATTTCTATTCGGGGACTTTGTGCAAACTTCCTAACTTCCTATAACGCTCTTTAAACTCCCAAACTCTCTTCTATTTCCCTAGCGCTCTTCGAACCTACTCGCTCCCCAAACATCCGAAGGCTCTCCAAACTTCTCCATACTTTTTTTCACTCTTGTTTCTTTTTTTTCACTCTCTATCGTTATCTGACCACTCTTACGCGTTTAAAGGCACTAACGCTCCGGTATTAGCGAGGGCTTATCTGCATGCTCTCCAACGATGAAGCTTACTTCTCTTAATGCTCATTAACTCTTGAACGCACTTCAAATGCGCTACTTCTTTCTAAAAAGCCTGAAAAAGTCTTTATGCCATCCAACCTTTGCAGCTCCCTCCAACCCTTCTAATTTTAGCGAAGGAACCTTGTCGCTGTCATAGTTACAGACATCTCATTTTTCGGTTTCGCCTAAATTGTTTAATGTCATATTAGGCTCATTGTCTGAGCAGCATGGAAAGTTTGATCGGACACTTTATTGAACTGCCCCTTTTTTAAAGCCACCCCTTTCTGTAAAACGGACAGATATGTTTTTAACGAGTAATTCTTGTTCCGCTATTGAGAAATAGCTTTTGCAAACTTTCGGTCCAATTTAATTTGTACACTAGCTGTTCCTGAATAAAAGGCGGTCTCGTGGATTAGTTGACTCTATCGAAACTCTCGAAACGAGGAACTGAAACAACGAAACCAAATTATTACGAGTTTTGATAGGAATGCGATTTTGATGGCTTTTTACTCCGCCTGATAGCTTCATTCATGAAAAGCAAGTAGAAAATGGTTATTTAACATTCCTCTTTCCAATTTTACCACATAGTGTAGTTTATTAGCATATACTAAATTTTTAAGGTTGCATTTTGAACCTTTTGGTTCAACCCCTACGACGTTAAGCCGAGCGGAGCGAGGCACAAGCCACAACTTAACCTAGAGTTACCTTATTAAACGGTTGCCAAGCCTGATGCAGCTTACTTCTCGGCGGCCGATTTAGGGCCGCCGAGAAGTAAGCGGCATCAGGCTTGGCGACAGCCGAGCGGAGCGATAGCGTAGCGAGGCACAAGTGACTTTAACTAATCCTTGTAAACGGCAAGGGGCTCGGTTATGTTAGGTTGCCTCGCTCCGCTGTCGTTTCACTCGATTTGACGATGAAAGGGTGAACCAAGAGTTTAAAATTGCTACCTTAAAAAATTAGACTGTAGGCGTTTCTGGTAGCAAGTTTTTCAGTACACTAAAAAAGTTTTTAAACTATCGTGTTTGTGAAAAGTTCAAAACATAGTAAAAACATCCAGTGGATATTCTTTTCTTTTTTAATCTTTTTTTTTATACTATTCGTTTTTTTTATAAAGACTATTGTAAAAAGATTTAAGAAAACCCTGGAGAGAATTCCGAGAAGTCTTCAGGAGCAGCTAATCTGACCTAAATGTACATTTAGGTCAGAACGTTCTGTAATACTCGCCGTAACATTTGTCGCAAGCTGACACCTGGAAATGTTGTCGTAATTCATGACACGCCTGTTATACATAAGCTTTCAGTTCTCAATTAATCAATTATGTTTTACAGCTGCCACAAAAAGTTTGTTTCCCGAATTTCACGAGTTAAACCCTTTGTTTTCAAGTTCCTCAGCAACTGCCAATATATCTTAAATGCGGCGTATTGCTCGTCGGTGCGTCTCTTCTCCACCCGCTTGCATGAATATGCTGACAAAGTTATTAATCGACGAAACTTGCGGATAATTGAAAGAGAAGGTGCGGTTAGTTGGACAGGTGTGTAATCACTTTGTTCAAACCTAACTAGCAAGTTTGCCGTTCTAGGGGTATGCTACCGCACAAACCTGACTCTCTACTGTTAATTTTCTCGGCATTCGCAACATCGTTTAATTTGTTTTATGTTTTCATTTCATCTTACGAGTTATCGACTCGCAACCTCCTCGAGTAGGCTAGGTTAACTTTGGTTAGGTCATGTGCCTTGTAAGTCACTGCGCTAGTAATCCGTTTTGTGGTCGCCAAGCCTGCCTTTAATAGTGGCAGTAACTTTCGCTGAGAAGTAAGCGGCTTCAGACTTTGCATACGTTAGGCTAGATCAAGTTAGGTTCCTTGTGACTCGCTGCCTTTTTGCACCGCTTGGCGTACTTTTGAAATCGGACCCATAGGTAGAAAATGCAACCTGTAAAAGTGAGAACAAACTACAAGTACCATACCGAAGTTTCACAATCGATATTATCAAGGTAAAGGATTAGTCATTTTTTTTCAATTCCAAACTCTTTGCAATGGAAGAGTAGCGAATATCGTAAATGGCTGTAATGAAGAGGGGCTTTCGAAGCGACGATGCGATGCAGGTATACTGGAGTTCTTTTATTAGCCTGTTGCACTGCAAAATTTAATCAATAACTGGAAAGGGGCATGCAAATGGATTTTTCCTTTCCCCCTCCAGGGTTTCTCCAGGGGCTCTGCAGCCTTATGGGCTCCTTTCACAGACGCATCGATCTTTGTCAATGACTGCGCGAACCTTTTATCTTAAAAAAATTCTGCGACTTTGTTGAAAAGGATTCTTTTGCGAAAATCGCGCACGCTGAGTTTAAAACACTGTTTGGTGAATTCCCTTCAGCGAATTGTCGCAAATCCCCCGCATTGTTTTAGTCTAAAACTTTTTGTGTGATGTCACCGTGCAAAACCTTCGTTCAAATAGAGTATGACAAATTTTTTTATTGATAAAAAAAAGAAAAGGATGTGTCTCAAAGCTGTCTGTAATGATTTATGTTTTCGTTGTTTTTTTTGTCTTTTTTTTCTCTTTTTGCGCATAATTTGGGAAGAACTCGCGCTGGAGCAACTGTGAGGTTGGCAGCACTCGGTCTTCCCTCCTACTGATATCTTGGTGACCAATGCTGATCTCCCATCCCCCTCCAAGTCACCAAGTGCTGCCAACGTGACGGCTATCTCCGCGCTGTGTAATGTTCCGTGGCTTTTGCCCACGGTAAATAGTAGAAACTTTTGCACTTAAATGATCATACTGGACAAAAAGAGGCTTAAAGAAGGTTATTCTAGAGGATAGAATCACGGAAACAGTCTTTCAAATTTTCGGTGTAGGCGATTTTTTTCGTGTAAACTGAACTCCATGATGCACCGGAACATCTAATGGTAAGAAAATGGCAGATATGGGGCAAATAGTAACAAATGGCGTTCGTGACCTTGAACGTCTCCTTAGGTAATGATTTCGTTTGCACGCACCTGATGAGCAAGAGGGCCCACCGGGGACTGTCTACAAATAACGAGTAGTACATTTCTAGCGCACGTTCCTCCTATAATTTCATTTCTTCTGGTTATTTATTAACCGACCCCATTTTCTGCCGGGGAAAAAACAGCACACTAACTCATGTCGGAATGGAAGGTAAAAGTCGTTAAACAGTCAATCACCATCATACTTTGTTTTAAACGCTGTTCCCACAGTGCCAATCTGTTCCTATGCATATTTTTCGCTCCGCATGTGCTTGGGACTTACAATTAGTTGGATCGACAGCACAAATTCAGCAGTAAGTGAGAAGATACTTCTACCCTGCCTGTCAGTCTGGACTGATCTCTGGCGTCAGCATGGTGGTCCTGGACACACCTCATCCCGTAAGATCTGGGAAGTTAAGCAGGACCTAATCATGGGTAGGAGTCCCTCTTTTTTTTTTAATTACTATTATTTATTGACGATCGATCACTGCCTATGTTTGTTACTATAGTAGACTTATTTATAGATGATTTATAGCCTACCGTGCGGTCGTATTTATAAAGTGATGGATCTTATTCGCCGTATTACAAGTAAGCGGTAGCAGTCTCTGCGAGCGTTCAGGAGGTGAATCCAGGGTAGTTTAGGTTTCGTGCTATACCTTCCACTGCGGTCTTTTACGAAAGGTAGAAAATGAGAGGTTTAAAATTCCACCTTTCAATTACCGTTATGCAGAGTTTGGCCTAACTGCATAAAAATGGGTGATGTTAGCCCGTTTCGCAAAACTGAAGAATCGATTTTAGGATCTGATTAAGTCCGCTTTGAAGAGAACAGATTCCGACCGAAAGGGCTTGTTTGATTTCAGCCCGCATATCTCATGTGTCTGGCGCAGATTCCAGGGAAAAACATAAGACAAGCTCTTTTTTCCCCGACTATGAATAGGAAAGATACCCGTGTGGCTGTAAAAACGGATCTGTGTGAAGACGACGTTGATAAAGGAGGGGAGGGGGCAAGCGAAGTAGGCGAGTTTACAGGCTATTCGGCCTAACGTCGGGTTCGCGGACCAGGAAGTGTGTTGGCTGCACTGACGTATATTGCGTCCAGACGGACGGTCGTACCAACCCAACAAAGGAGGGCAATATTTCGCTACATGAGGCCAGGCTCAACAGCAGTGCTTTCCACGCTTTTCCGGGAAAACTTTTCTCTTCTCTTTGGCCAATAACTTCCGGTCCGCATGGGTCACACACCCTCGCATTAGTAGCTCCCTACTAAAATAAATATAATATGGGTAGATCTCTGTCGCGCAGTGCTCATATTGGTCTTAATGCATCTAGAAGAGTGCGTACCTTTGCGTGTGGGAGGTTAGCCACAGTGTACAGAAGTCATGACCCCTGCTTCAATGTTTTTCTTATGGGAGAAAGGGTCGTGACTTTTGTGGCCCACTGTACAGTAAAGCAGATACACTGACTGCATGGATATTCCAGGAATTCCAAAAGACTCGTGGTTATGTTATGGAGGAGGAACCCCACCAGCATTCCAGACGTCTGGACAGCAGCACTTTTGGCTAACCAGGAAAATATAGCTGTAAATGTTAATCAACTTAATTACTTTTTTACGATCGAATTATTTTCCACGCTTTGCAAACCGGCTCAACTTTTGAGCATTTGATATAACTTTTGATTTTGAGCAAGCGTTTGAGAAAGGAATTGTAGCTTCTCTGTAGTACGATAACAAAATTTTTCAGGGGTTAAGTTTTACAATTTCCTTCTAAATATAAATCTTTTCAAGCAATCCCTGGACACACATAATGGTTTAATAAAAAAAAACAATATCACTATTTATTTGTTGTAGTAGGGTTGTATCAAAGCCTTGCATTTTGTTTCGTGTGTAGGCCTCAAGAATATCTTCTTTTAGTCGATTAGCCTGCAAATTAGTACAATGGTAGACGCTCTGTGACTTTGCAAAATGTTGTTGTAACAGACCTCAAAACTTCGTGACATTGCAAAATGCTGCTGTAACAGGCCTGAAAACTTCGTGACTTTGCAAAATGCTGTCGTAACAGGTCTGAAAACTTTGTGACTTTGCCAAATTATTTCGTAACAGGCTTGAAAAAACTGGTTATTAATGCTGTCGTACCAGGCCTCAAAATTTGGTGACTTTGCAAAATGCTGCTGTAACAGGCCTCAAAACTTGGTGACTTTTCAAAATGCTGTCGTAACAGGCCTGGAAACTTCGTGACTTTGCAAAATGCTTTCGTAACAGGCGTGAAAACTTCGTGACTTTGCCAAATTATGTCGTGACTTGAAAACCTGGTGATTAATGCTGTCGTAACAGGCCTGAAAATTTCGTGACTTTGTAAAATGCTGTCGTAACAGGCCTGAAAATTTCGTGACTTTGCAAAATACTGTCGTAACAGGCTTCAAAAATTCACCAGACCCGTACTTTCGCCTTTGGAGCTAAATTAACCGCTTAACAGCGCTGCTCTTGCAACTGCAACACCGAAATCTCTTTTTGTCTGAAAGGCATATGAAAAGAGCTTCTCTGTTGTGAAGAAGCGAAGCGAGGGGAGTATACATGTTTCTGTTCCGCCAGCGAAACTAGCATCTGAATGAAAACGAACTGGGCTACTCAAGTCAGCCTCGCCAAGAGGGGAGAGCGTCGCGACTCTTTTATGACGCGACGTTCACGGAACAAGCGCCATTTCTATGCCGCCAGGGCGCCATGTGCCGCCCAAAATGCCGTGCAAAACAGGTAGCCTCGCCCCCGTTCATCACGCTGAACCGCTTGCTGAGATTTCTTTACTGCTTAATCGCTATTAAGTGGAATTAAACTCTTAATTAACATCAAATGTGCTTTAGAAAAAAATATATTCGTTGGGGGGAAGGGGTATCTGGACCTTGTTTTGGGTCGCCCTAGGAGCTCGACATTAATGGACATTTGAAACGAAAGGACTGCCTCAGAAAAACAAAATCCCCGTTTTAGAGAACGCTATACATGTTTTGGGTGTGAAACTAAAACGGGGGTAGTACGTATTTTGGTAACTTTACAACATAGGCATATAGGTATGTTCAGCCACATCAGAAGGAAGCTCTCGACAGAAACTTTTGAATGATATGACTGATCTATACGTGAAAATAACGAAAATACGTACTACTACCGTTTTAGTTTCACAACCAAAACAGTTGTGGTATTTCCTAAAACGGGTGTTTCGTTTTTCTTTTGATGGGCGGTAGTTTTCTGCCGGTGTGACGATGAACTGGTCAAGCTTGATAGACGATTTAATCATCTGATATGTAACATATCTCATCTATGATATTAGGTACCAAGCGTGTTAGAATCCCCTGAGGATTTTCTGAGATGACGATGCAACTCGCTTGACACTAGTGCTATATGTGTTTCATACGACGTGCTAGAAAGTGAGGAATTCATTTCGTAGTAGGCAACATGCATGACACTCGTGTCAAGCGGGGTGCTTTAACTTTTTCGGAAAATTCTGAGGTGCAAGTAACTCGCTCAGGTATGAATGCCCCAAAGGGATGATATTTTATAGTTTTAGAAGGAGTAAAAGTTAAAAACTTGAACGTTTTTATTGTTCAAAGTTGATGAAAAATACATACATTCACAGAAAAAAACTTACCCCTGTTTTGGGTATCGAGGTAGAACAGGGGAAGAGCGTAATTCGATTATTTTTAAAGATACGCATATCAATAACGATATCAGTGGAGAGCTCTCGACGAAACCTTTTCATTGATATGGTTGTGGATAGGTAAATCTTCGAAAATAACCAAATTACGGTATTTACTAAATACTCCTTGCAAATTACGCCCTCCCCCCGTTACACCTTCATACCCAAATCAGGTGTGGTACTGCCTAATATAGGGATTAGTTTTCACAGTATTCGAAGGTCCATTCTTATTAAAAATAATTTTTCATTCTTCCTGAATTAATAGAACTTTTTCAGAGCGCCATAGCTCTTGTGTGTTCGTTCCCGTGTTTTTTCTCTCTCTGGTTTAAGTTTGTAACCTAAGGCGAATTTGTTGCAGGTACTTGGAGCTACCAGTGGACGCGGGTAAAATCGGAAATTGTCCTGGTGAGGGTTACGGACGCCGACGTAAGTGAGGATTTGCAGGGGGGGGGGTGAGGGCTGTTCATCTCGCACGCCCCATTTCTCGGCGTCACTTCCTCCGCGACGCCACGTTTTTTGCTGTCCGCCATCTTGTGGGCGTTTCGCCTTGACGAATTGTCTTACCGTGGAAAAGCCTCAATTCAGGTGACTTGGCGGCATGTTGGGCGCATTAACCCGGCTCGACCCAGCCCGGATATAGCGCGCCCACTTTTCGCTTCGCACACCGAAATAGCTCTCTTACAGAAACAAATTTTCCTCGTTTCATGTTTGACTCGGGAGAGAAATGCGTATAAAGCATAGGCAAGATTCGGGATGACATCAGAAATGTAATGGGATTGCATCAAGAACCCAGACAGTGTCTCAAGACATGTGAGTTTACTCACATGCCCAGGAGTTCGCAGGGACCTTATTCGTGAAAGTTTAGTACAAGAGGGTGTAACGGGACTTTGTTCAAATTTTTGCAGAAATATTTTAAGTCGTAGCTGAAATGTTTTTCAGGAGATTGCTTGAATATTGTATATGTCTGCAGGAATATTTTTGGGATGGTTGCTGGAACATTTTAGAAGTGCTAGAGCATCATCAGAGAGTCGCTGGAATGTTACCAATGGGGTCTATTTGGAATGATATATTGAGAGATTTTATGGGAATCTTTTTAAAAGCTTGCCTATGGAAAGTTTTGAGAGGTTGCCATGGTGTTGCGTTCTGTGTGTTCTGGACAGTTCAAGAGTTAATGGTGATTGAATTTCAGAAGTTTGTTAGAAACTGACTTAACAGTTTGATGGATATGTCCATTGAAACTTTGCAATTTTAAGTTATAGAGTTTTCGTGGAATGTAATGATACACGCTGAAAAATTTAGTTGTGAAAATTCGTATTAGGGGTGAATGAACGTCCAGGAATTTCGTTTACGACATCATTCGTTGAATTTTATCGAGGTTGATATACCAAAAATCATTTCTACGTAAGAATAACGCCAGGAATCCAGAGCTTTACTTTAGGATTCGCATGAAGTTATATGCAGGAGAATCGAGACAGTTTATTCAAAAGTATTCTTACTAGACCTAACCTGACAACTGTGTTACCTAACCCCTACGGTATTTCTTCTTTCGACGTGGAATTTCGTTGTCAAATAAGAAAATTCGCAAGCTAAATGCTTCTAAACGCCGCACGGCAGCCATTTCCCTCACTTGCTCGGCACTGCACCCACTTCAAAGACGATCTCTGCCTATCAGGAAAAAGCACACATGCTATGCAAATGTGCTGAGTTTCTTTTTTTCTAATTTCCCTTTTCACGTGAAACTTCCGTCTCAAGCTTTCTGATTAGGTGTTCAAAGGGAGGACTCTTCTGCTCTTTCAGCCTACCCTTTTGAAAAGGGCTTAGCTCGTTTTTCTTGTTAACAACTAGATCCCCAAATTACAGGACCTGTGTAAAGTCTCGGACTCGTACAAGCAATGAGAGTACGTAATTTACTTCAGATGGAAACTCGCACCTGTCAAGAGCTTCCCATTTAAAACATTTTTTCCCTCAATGTTTGGTAATAAGTTATTATATTTACAGCACTAATTTTTTAAAGTAGCAATTTTAACCCTTTGGTTCAACCTTTCGTCGTCAAATCGAGCGGAACGATAGTGGAGTGCAGGAGGCATTCAACCTAACTTAACCTATCCTTTATTTGTTATTACCCTTAACCATAACCTAACCCCTTGCCGTTTACCAAATTTTTAAGGTTACTTGAGCCTCGCTTCGTTATCGCTCCGCTCGGCTGTCGCCAAGCCTGATGCCACTTACTTCTCGGCGGTCGATTTAGGGCCGCCGAGAAGTAAGCGGCATCAGGCTTGGCGACCATTTTATTAGGTAACCCTAGGTTAAGTTAGGTTACGTGGCTTGTGCCTCGCTCCGCTCGACTTTATGTCGTAGGGATTGAACCAAAAGTTTCAAAGTGCAAGCTCAAAAATTTAGAGTGGATTTAGAGTGAAGGAATGTCTTTTTGGGTAGATTATTGCAGATCAGAGGTCTTATCGCATTCAAATCATGTTTCCAGATATTAATGTTGGCAATACTATTAAATAGCTTGACCTTGGGTGAGCTCCTCCGTATTAATGCATTAGTATTACCAACACAAATTTCAGAAAACTAAAGATACCAAGTTTGAATGCGACACGACTTTTGTTCTGGACTGTACAGTAAAGCGACGTTGTGTATTCTATGGATCGGCTTCAAAAGAAATAGCCGGGATTATAAACCTCAAGTAACTTAAGCCAAGCGTTTCAAAGCCGGTTTTTGTTGGAAGGATTTGAGTGCACCGTGGGCAGTTATATAAAAAATGATGGTAGATTTTTTTCGGAGCTTACATAAGAAGAAGGTTCGAGAGACGAAAAATTGCTTGTGGGAAAGAAGATTAGGCTTAATTTTTGTGTTAATATTTTGCTTATATACGTTCGCAAATTTTACTATTAAAGTTCGTAGGATTTATTTTTGTAAGGTTAGAGTTGCTCGAAGTTGTGGTTTGCTCAGTAAAAACGAAACACTTGTCTAAGGAGCTCTTACCTGTTTTGAGTGAAAATAAAATGGTTGCTAGTACGTATTTTAACTATTTTTCGAGGTTGACCTATGCTGAGCCACATAATTCGAAAGGTCTCGCGACAAGAGCTTTCCATTGATGGGAAAAATCTTGAAAAATTTCCAAAATACTACCCGCGTTTTACACCCGCAACAGGCGAAAACCCTCTAAAATAGGTATTTCGTCTTGGGTAGCTGTCATAAGCGCCAAAAACCACAAGCGCCAACGCCGCAAGCGCCAATCCGTAACCGCCAAACGAGAAAGGTCGCAAACGCCAAAGGTCTTAACCGCAATACTAACCTAACTTAACTTAACCTTACTTAACCTAACCTAACTTAACCTATACGAACTTTGGCGTTTGCGACTTTTCTCTTTTTGCGGTTACGGACTGGTGCTTGCGGCGTTGGCGCTTGTGGTTTTTGGCGCTATCGAATGCCCCCCTTTCGTCTTCACTGTGCTTGGTTTTCATTTGCCAAGTTTCGTTTTCATTTACTTGGTCAGTTTAAATGAGGATGTTAGCCGCTCTTTTAAAAATTGCCCCGTCAAAAAAAGGTTCCGAAACGCCGATGATCCGGCAGGAATGCCTTTAATTGAAAACGCGGTGAAGAGGCCTTGTTAAATCATCTCAAAAGTGCAGCGTTTTCGATGTTTAAAAACGTCTGTTCACAAAGCGGAAAAAACAGTCGAGGAAGCAGCGCTGCGCAAAACGGAGGGAGTAACCCTTTTTGAATCCACGGCCGCGACTCCGCGCAATTAGGGCTCATGACCAAAAAAGGGCAAAGAAGAAGGTCCAATAAACCGGCGGAAGATTGGGTCGGGATGGGGGTCGTGGACGTCGGATGCACTCTCAACCCATAAGGTATCGATTTCCGGTCATCGTTACGATGACATCCACTGGCCTTCGACTACTCGCTTAGCCTCGCGACAAGTAGACGCTACGCTGGACGCTGAGAGTGCTGGCTCGCTGTACGCAGATTGGGTTTCGGTGGTATGTCAACCTGTTCCGGTGGATGCCTTCCTGGGATTTGATATCGCCGTCCCCCGCCTTTTTTCCTGTTTCGGATAAAATTGCAAAAGTGTCTACTACACCGTTAAAAACCGGTTGTACTCATCACGACCAAACGTCTATAATTTTAATTTAACTCGTAACAGCCCAAAGTATTTGGAGTGAATTTTAGCTCGAGAGGAATTGGGAAGATTTTTTTCCATTTATATACGAAGTTTTAAGCTTTGAAAAATGCCTAAATTATTAAATTTCAGGTTTCCTGAGGGGTGATATTTTTAAAATGTGACAATACTGAACTGAAAATATCCTCTAAAATATTTTTTTTCTGTTTCCGAACGGTATCGCTTGGCGGTAGTGGGTTAAACCTGCGTTTGTGTTGTACTTATCGCTTGTCCGAAGAGCGACTTCGGAGCGAGGAACAGGACACTTAACCTTACTTAAGCTACGGTCACCACGCG
>Ga0058701_10004375_pt1 | contig 11452 bp, 8 predicted proteins | sample AgamicOrMae_FD_97039 | JGI IMG/M metagenome (GOLD analysis project Ga0058701, IMG submission 97039) | Agave microbial communities from Guanajuato, Mexico - Or.Ma.e | ecosystem: Host-associated > Plants > Phyllosphere > Phylloplane/Leaf | place: Guanajuato, Mexico | collected 2012-06-04 | reverse complement strand
AGCTTACAGAGGGATATTATGACTCATACTTACAGCACACAGTGCAAAAATCCTTACTTATTGAGTACAGTTTCTTTGCATTGTGGAGTCATTACAGAGTCTAGGAAGAGACAAGATAACAAGGACCTACTGTACTATCAAGATCAAAGTCGTGTCATGCTTTTGATGGCCTTTTCAATGTAAAAGAATAACACGACTTCTGATCACCACAGTACATTTGTGTAACAGGTCACAGAGAGCCGTATTCTATCAAAGTGTAAAATCAATAAATTTGTATCATCAGAAGCACAGTAGAGTAAATAATTCAGCATCAGTCAAACCCCACCTACTTCAAATAAGAGTATGGGACATTGCAAATTCTTTGAGTTTGTAATATTAATGTATTTTCATGCTATGACATTGGTACATGATTTTAATATGATTGAGATTTATGATATTTAAATACAAATAACAATATATTAAGAGCATATATTCAAAAGTACTAAAAGCATATGCAACCTGAATGAAATTTCGGGGTATTTATGCAGGATATACTTTCACTTATGCAAACATCAACTCAACTTCTTATTAAATCAGTTAAGTATAATAGTAAGTAAGGTAGCACAAGTGGTCCAACTGGGTTAAATAATGTATGAATGGAATCATTTTGGCAAATACTTTGCTGACAATGAGATTTGTTTGAATGTTAACCTAACCTTTGAGTGACAGTAGCATTACAAGTAATTACCTCAGATACATCAAGTAAACAGAATACTTTGGATAATAAATTGACGGCTTTAAACAAAATTTAAGCCATTTAATAAGAGTTAACAGGATTAGCTATTCCGTATGACATAAAAAAGTTATGGGGTTGACACTAAAACAACTAAAGGTCCTTCCAGCATACAACTCACAAATAATGAGCAGTGCATTATATACAGGAAACTAAAACATAATACAGTGACTAAAACTTCATAATGGACTAAAAATATTATATTGTTAACTCTGTATTAATCCAATAAGACACTGTGAAATACACAGGAAATGATTCTGCCTGAGAACTTTGAGAGGTTAGGGCACAGGCTGGCAAATAAATAAAGAAAATAGCAAAATGTATCGGCCATACGCGGTAAAGATACGATGTGTAGAAGATTGAGAGGTTATGATAACGGAAAAGCCGTTAAATTTTCGAGAAAGTAATGACTTAACAGGTTATGAACGGTCATTGCAGAGGGAAATTTTTTCGCCAGAATACATGTTCATACCACGAATAACCACCTTGGACAATAGCTTGCATATAGCAAATTTGCTGTAATTTGTATTAAGAAAGATTGAACAGAGGAGAAATACGGCAAAAAAAGGTTTAGGCTGAACACTTACAGGATACCCGAGCATGATGTACAGACGAAAGATCCAATAGTCATGTTCACATAAGTTGGTCCTCTTTGATGACAGTCAAAACATTGTCGATTTTGAGAATTTGACACTAAATCACGCAACAATTTTAAATGTTTTTCGTCTTGTTTCTTCCTTGCGGAAGCCATGTTGTTAGCACGGTCTGGTACGGTGTTACTGTTTTGGATGATTCTCTCGTTAGTCCCAAATCTTACCACTGCACGGCACTGCGGTGCGGTGTGGCGTGTGGCGCACAGCCGCACAGCTTACTGGGCAGGAAAAGGTGAGAGGGGGAAAGGAACGGGGAAAAGTGAGAGGGAAGGGGTACAAAGAGATCATTGTTGTCCACCTGTTTTTGCTAGAAGTGCGGTAACGTTGATCGGAAGGCATTAGTCTACTCGAACCTCGATATCTTTTTTTCCTTTTTTTTCACAAATTTTCAAATGCTCTTTGTGAACAAAATTTGAGATCTTTGATAGTATGCTCCACGGCATTCCCTCGGTCAAAAAAGGAAGTTAGTACAACAATTTTATTTACAAATTATAAAAAAAAAGTTGCTCCAACCACAAAAATTCTTGTGTGTTAAAGAAGGTCTATATTTTCTTCTTTTTAACTTTGTAAGTTAAATTGCAGTGATGTAATGGTTTGGTAGCTCCAAAACTACCCAAAAACGCTGATTAGGGAGAATCTGAGCAGAAATAAAGCAGACGATTCCAGATTTCTCTGTATACTGTAGTTTCCTTGGTGGCCCATTCTTTTTTTTTTAATTTACAGCGTTTTACTCAAACAAGACCTACGTAAATCTAGATTTTGAAAGAGGAGAGTTAGATTGGCCCCTCTAAAAAAAAAAAAGAGAGAGAAAAGAGAAAAAGAACTTACAAATTTAGCCAAAATTTCGTTCCGCCATATGACCATGGGCATGGACAATTTCGAAACTCTCCCTGACCTTTTTTTTTTAACCAAAAAAATATCGAAGACCCCTCATTTAATAGCGTTCCACACTCACCTGAACATAAAGAAAACCGAGAGACCACTTTTTTCAATTTTTATTGACATGACCCTTCGCGCTCTGGCATCCTAAGGGACCCACCCAAAGTCCTACTTGGTGTACAAACTTTTCCTCCAGTTTCAATATAGAAGCATCGGTACAGTTAACTTTTTAAGAAAAGTGGAATACCTTCATGCTTCGAAAAAAGCGTGTTTTGCTCATATTCAACGCTCCGCGTAACTTAAAGAGCCTCCCGTGCCCGTGAGGCTCTTTTGATATAATGGCGCTGAAACCTACAAGAGACACTGTTGGGCGCATGCGCGAGCACTACCACCACACTTCACCATAAAACCAAGTAATATCATCAATTCTTCATGAATTTACTACAAGGAGAACAACATATGTAACGAACCACATTGACCTAAATTTACGAACTCAAGAGGAATTCACAGAAAGCACAATCTCAGTGGACGTTACGTCTTCTTTGCAACCTGTCAAGTTGCCAAATTTGATAACTCTGCGCGGTAAGCTTTGAAACACGATGTTTGAAAGTTCTGGTACACTGATCGCGTAATGTCATACGACTGCAGCCTACCTGGGAGAAGACGTCGTAATTTAACCGGTACTCTCAATTTTTATTTAATAATGTATTTTCTAAACTTGTTATCCACCCTCGCTTAACTTTCCGTTTCATTCTGATTAATAACCGACTAGTTAAAACTTCTCGGTGGCAGCAGTTTGCCGCCGAGACGCAAGCAGCATTGAAGGTGGTAACGTAACTAAATAGTTAAACACTTGTCGAATTAGGTTCCACGCTTCGCTCCGCGGAGAAAGGTGGAATTCGAGATTACAGTATCTCCACGTGGCATACATGAGGGAGAGAATTCATCCTACAAAATTTAGTGTGAAATCAATTTCTTTCCCAATCAGCAAAGCGACCCAGAACATTCCATAGTTCACAGTGAACGATTCTATCCTTTCTAAGGTAATTCATTCCTTTTACATTCTTGAGTCCTACTGTCAAGGGCGGATAGCAAAAGAATTCAAAAAAGTTGCAGTCGCGGATCTTCACCTGTAAATCAGGCAAGTCTTACTACAAAACTGATCTCCTGGGTAAACGAATCGGCATGACAAAAGGAACTCCCCAATGAGCAAAGTTTGGAGGATCACTTTAAAGAAAATTAAATTTATTGGTATACTCAGGGAGAAAAAAAAGGCCCTTGTGGGCTCTACCTCCAGTGCGCTCTGAAGGCATGAGAAAAAAGAAATCACCATACATAATGTGTCGTAGAAATGTCTAAGCTTAAGTCCCACGTTCCAAAGTGACGTCCTTTGATCGCCATAACGAGAATAAAAAGCGACCATTCCAGCGAGACTCACGCATGTTTAAATCAGCTAAAAAGGGCATTTGAATAGATACTTGTAAGTTTGTCGCTATCATAGCCTGAGCAACCTAAATAATAATAATAATGAAAAATGCGATTGTATTCTGGACGAACTAAATGACATGCTTCCTCAATGATTCCCTAAACTCGCTATTTTGATGGTGCGAAGTTTAGGAAAAAGCACCCGTCATACAGGGTCCAGAAGTTGTAAAAAACGAGACGATTAGTATTTGAGATTGTGGAAACTGTCCACATAAATCGTTCCAGCGACGTGTGACACATTTGGAGGGAACATTTTCAAAGCTGTAATAAAACAAGGACATTGTTAATGGCTTGATTTATTGGAAACGTACAATCTTATTCTAAAGCGTTCGTACACACATCAGCCACTACAAACATGAATGCAAAAATATTTGTAAAAATTGCTCCCACCTAAAACGTAAGTTCTGTACGAAAATGGCCAAGGCAATGTTTATAAAGGCAATAACACGGTGAAGTTACTTTGCAAGCTTTAGAATCACATTTCTCTGATGTAGCGAAACAATTTACATGTAAAAGCTCAGCAAATGACTAAATATCATCAGTTCTACGCGCTCAAACTAAGAATATTGGCGGTATTAACCACATCACGGCGCGATTGGGGAGCCACTTCAAAGTGGTTTGTTACAAGTCTCTCCAGAGAGATAAGATGAAATGCAAGCACAAGCGTACTTAAAAAAAAATCTTCACAAAAAAAGAGAAAAGTATGAACGAGTTATAAAATGAGTAGTAAGAATCAACCATTAAACGATATTAAGGCGCCTCAGATTAAAAATCTCCAGGCTTTTGCGAGGCGTAAGAAATGCTTAACGTTTACAGAAAAGTTGGGTAAAATAAGGCAAATGGACTTAGGTTTGCCCATACCTGCCGCACTCGAGCCAAAGTAGAAAATTTTGTATAAGCACAAAACATTCTGCTTTGTCCCACTTTCCGAATTTGACTACTTTCAGGACGTATTAATAACCTCAAAACTGGTGTTGAGATCAAATCAGACTCACAAAACTTCTAGCAGTATAAAAAAGTCTTAAAAATGTAAACGAAGCGGACACATCTTGATGTGTGACACGTTTGGCTTCGGCACAAAATCACAAAGCACAATTCACGAGCCGTGTAGAAAAAAAAATATAAAAAATCAGCCAATCAAATACGAATTTGTGCTTTACAAGAAGCCGATTTGTGCGAGTATCGTCATCACTAACTGGTGTTAATTACGTTAGTTTCGACGGACTTAAAACTAGTTTAGCCTGAAGACGGCGTCCCTTCAACGTTGGCCTCGCTGGCCAAACGCTCCTTGTTCTGGCGAACTACCTCAGCTTTGCGCTCCTGGAAAAAGAAAGCCGATCCGATATCAACGACGTTCACAAAATTCGGAATCGTCCATTCACTTCCACTTCAAACAAGCCCCTGTGTTGCGATCAAAATCGTTTCAACAAAATTCCGCCAATTTAACAAAGAACTGAAAAGTACAGTATCTTGCAAGGGTGTCCCAACGAGGGAAAAAACGAAGAGAGACGAAATTTTTAGTGTATGCGTACGAAGGCGGTTCGAAATCTGCTATACTTTCACCTTGATAAGGAGATTTTTGTGCTAGTATTAAACGGATTTCGGAGGGGGTGCCATTAATTAAATCGTTACTGTCCGGCGGATTTTTTTTTTCTCTTAAAGTAACTTGACTTAATAAAAACCATCCCACAGTCCCCTGAGCGGGCACCCTGACCTTAGTCCTCAGGTTTTCCTTGAATGGCAGGGATACGTAACGAGTTAATTATATTTTTTTCGAGATTACGAAAGAGAGTGCACTGATATATTAAAAATTGCAAGACCGCTTTGGCCTCACGTTAAAAAGGGTTTTGATTCTTAAACGAAACGATCTCCAGCGGAAAACGGGTTTGAATGAACGGTATACATCAAAGAAAATTCCTCACCTTCTCCTTAATTTTCTCAAGTTTTCTCTGCTGCTCCTTCTCCCGATTCTGTTCAGCGATCTCCAGCCGGGTCTGGATGTGGTTGTTCAACTCCTTCACGTGAGTTTCCACCGATTCCACTGAAGTTTGGCGTCCCACTTCGATCTTCTTTTGCTGAAAACAAAACACCAAGTCACTTCCAAAACTCCGATTCGAATCGCTTGCCCTCTGCAGCTCGCAACGGCCGAGCGTGCACACTGAGAATTAAATCCTTTAAACGTGAACGGGCTTGCTTCATGACAAGAGTCCACTCATTTTTGATAACGCTTACTCTCATTAAGAGTAGAAATTTTGGACTAACGCTTGCAAGAGCTGAGGGTGAAGCTTTCACAACTGAGGTGCTGATGGCGGCTACTTACGTGGTTTCGTTGTTTGTTTATCTGCTCCTGCTCTCTCAGCTCTCGTCGCTCTTTGGCGCCATCCAGTTTTTCCTGAATCGCGGTCTCCAAGAGCTGCACCTTCTCCTGAAGTGAACTCCGGACCTTCTGGGCCTGCTCGTCCTACGTGAAGCATATGCGGCTCTCTTAGTAAGCATGTGAGGAAAGTATACCGAAGGGCAGATAGTAGAAAGGCAGATAGAAAGTATACGAAGGACCCATCCGAGAGTGCACCTTAACCTATCACGATCATTGCTCAATACTTTCCCATCGCTCCCGAGAGACGGGATCCGATCCAACGCATGTGAGACGAACGTTCATCACCGATCACCCATGATCGTTCACAGCGATCGGGGACAGCTTCAACCAGCAGCCATTAGCAATTATCGAAGTTAAAATACAAGGTCCCAACGAGGGAAAAAATGAACAGAGACGAAATTTTTAGTGTATGCGTACGAAGGCGGTTCGAAATCTGCTATACTTTCACCTTGATAAGGAGATTTTTGTACTAGTATTAAACGGATTTCGGAGGGGGTGCCATTAATTAAATCGTTACTGTCCGGCGGATTTTTTTTTCTCTTAAAGTAACTTGACTTAATAAAAACCATCCCACAGTCCCCTGAGCGGGCACCCTGACCTTAGTCCTCAGAAGCTTGCAATTGGGATAGTTTGATAAAAAAAAAAGAGGCTAAATCCTGGATTTAAATATCAAGTTATCTCCAAAAGGTTGTGCGATTTCAATGCACAAGGGCAATAATCCAAACCTGGTAAAATCGTTGGAAGTATGCAGAGATGACTTCTTGTGACACTTTCCCATCTTTAGGTTGTGCAAACAAAGCTTTAACTTTAAAGTGTTGAATAAACAATAGAAATTATACAAGTGCGCATTTTTGCACTTTTTTTAAAAAAAAGAAACACAACACTGGGTCATGTTTCTCGCCTTCTTTTACACTTCTCATTCATACGTACTGACTTATTGAGTGCGTCTTAAACATAGGAGTAAATGTTTCCTTTTTTTTTTCCTTCGAAATATTGCTTTTGAAAATCCGGGTGCGTCATCCACATGTAAATACGAACTTTTCCAAGATAATAATTCCCTCATTTATCCAGGTTTTAACGTAGGCAACAATTCAACAAATTTAAGGTAAGCAAGAACCTAGGCAATACACAAAACTTAAGTGGCATTGCACGACTGTAAAGGAATTAGTAAAACCGGGACCATTCATAAATAACGTCATCAAACTTTCCTGATTTCAACCCTTTCCTCCGTCGTCAATGACTTTCGACGAAATTCCCGTATCGCTCCTAAATGATGACGTCACACTAGATACAAACCCTCCTCACCCTCAGGTGATGACGTAATTTAGGAGTGGCCCCTTTGGGCGAGAACCTACATGTTTCTGGAGACGATCAACAATTTTCTTGAGGTTCTCGTCTCTCTGTGTGGCTGCAGTCTTCAGTTTGTCCTCCATTGCAGATCGCAGCTCGTTGGTCTTCATTTCCAACGCTTGACGGCTTTTTTCCACATCCTCCAACTAAACAGAAAGAACAAAGATTTTACTCGCTGTTTGAGAGCGACAGGAACTTAATTTTTATAGTACCTAAAAGATCATTTGCTTGTAGAAACATCTCGAACCTTATGTTTAGTTGATGAACGTGATCGGTTTGAAGTGAGAAAGACACGATCTCTGTATTGTAAATTATAATTGGAATGTATTTTTTTGAGTTTACGGAAATTGCGCGATTTGGATAGAAAGGCTACAAACTAGTATTTTCATGACTGTCAGAAAAATAACATTAAGGTAAACAAAATGAACGGGTTTATATTATATCAAATGAAAGCGTTCCATTGGAAATGGGTAGGAGAGAGTATACGGGACTGACTAAATTATTAACTCGAACCATCAATTTTAAGGATTGGATTTTTTACCTCTCGCGCTCTACCCTGGTTCAACCTGTAATAACTGAATGATGATTTACAATAAACAACCGCGTAAATTAGGGGTCGTCCACTTCCATACTACTACAGTCCATTTTTTGACCCCACTCCCCTCCTCGTAACGCTTTCAACGGTACCTTATGTAAAGCAAACGTAAACCCTACTCCCCCTTCAAAAGCGTTACGTAACACGTGTAAAATTATCCTCTGCGTTGCTATTGCTCCCCTCCGCTGTCGACAAGCCTGATGCCGCTTGAAGCGGTCGTTGCTATCTAGAAGTTAACGGCATCCGATTTAGCAACGGCAGGTTAGGTGGCCTGTGCTTCGCTTCGCTCGGTGCCTTTTATCAGTGATCTCTCACGATGCCCCCACGAAAAGCAGCGGTTTCATTGCAGGGAAACGTACGTGTTCCTTGAGCTTGGCCTTGAGAGTGCCGAGGTATGCTTCCCGCCTCTCCTCGGAGCTCTGGATCCTCTGGTCGAGGGCCTCCTTGGTCTGGGCCATGAACGCGATCGACTGCTCCTCCCGCTTCTTCGTGGCCAACTCGATCTTCTCCATCTCGGCGGCGAGGGTAGCCATCTTGTTGGCTTCGATCGACTGCAAACAAACGAAAGGTTAATGCAAAGTTGCTCGTTTGAGGAACTTACCATACGGTTCCCTTACTTCAAGGGAAAAAACGCAAAAAAGTCATTTGCTAGATCGCATCATGAAACAGATAAGTGGTTTGTCTAAATGAGCCCACGAGTAAATCTTCTCAGGTTCATAAAATCCTTGTTTTCGTAATTACGTTTGTTAAAAATCGGATGCCTAACATTCTGAGGTAATAATTCCGGTCATCTGTACGTACGCAACAACTGACATTTCCTTTAGTCGTCCTGACACTGATAACAGCCAACGAGCCGCAACAACTCACGATGACTTCTCAGAGCTAGTCTTGGTATCAGTAACGCAAAGAAGCGAAGAAAATGTCAGCTACTACGTGTGTGAACCATCACCGGTGTAAATTCTTGAGGTAAGTCCATCAGAAGCGAATATTTAAAAAAAAATCAGCTACGGATTCTGCGATGGCTTCTAAAAACGAATTCACCTCCTTCAACGTGACTAATTTTGTGCACGTGAATGCAAGATTTGACGGGCGTTTGTTTGTGTGTGTGGCAAGGGGAGGGAGGTAAAGGGAGGAAGGATAGCAAATGGGAAGGGAAGCAAAAGGGAAGAGATGGGAGTTCACATTAGTTCCATGCAGAATATCGACGAAAAGGAGAGAAAAGGGAATGGAAGGTAGGGCAGGGGATGCGTACCATGCGTCGCTCTTCAGCAAGTCGCAGCTTCTCCTCCAGGGGAACGATGGCCTTGGGCTTGGCGTGGGCGGGGGAGCCCACGGAGCGCGGGGGGGTCGCCGACGACGGCTCAGCCAAAATCACCTGGTAGCTCAGACCTCCGCGTGACTTTTCCTCGCAGCGGATTTCGGTAGCTGAAAAAAACAACAACAAAAAAACTAAGTACTGAAAGACGGGTTCCTTCGCACCAAGTCAGCGTCCAAAACAACGGACTGAACTCCCCTCCAGAAATTTTTCGGTCCTCATATACAGGGTGTCCTACGAGTATGCACATTTAAAATGACATCGTGTTTCATGCCTGCACCAACGATCCATGGGCAAAAATGAACTTCCCCTCTGCTTTGGCTTGTTTAGTCTGATATTCCGGCTTGTTTGTGGTGACACCGCTTTACTCCCTCGTTGGGCCACATCAGTCATGGCCCCTGCTTCCATGTATATCGTATGAAAGCAGGAGTCATGACTTTTGTGACCTACTGTGCATAAATGGTTGACGGCGGGAAATTTTTATTTACCGGTATTTAGCGATGGCAATGGATGATATCGTTGATGATGTCAACGACCGAAAGGGAAGTAAAATCAATACCAATATGTCGTTTGTTTTTGATCTGAGCCACTGCTGCCAACAAAAATCGAAAAACAAAAAAAGTTCGCTGTCAGCCACTTATGCCCTCGACTGTGCAACGATTAATTACGAATTTGGTAAATAATCGCTTGGGCTTGCCAAAATCGGGCCATCCCTAGGATATTGTTGAATAGTTTTAAGCAATGTCGATTTTGTTAATAATAATACCTAACTTTCGATAAAAAGCATCTTCCCGCATTCCTTAATTTCATATTTGATGTGCTTTTCAAATCAATGCATATTAATAAATAACAAAAAAACACGTTAACGAGGTGTTGTAGAAAACATTTAGAGCTGACCTACGCCTACAGACTAAAGCCATGAGTTGACCCCGGTCTGCAATTAGCTAGTTTAGGTTAAAGTGGTCTTGACAAATATCTAGCTTGAGTCCTGGTTTTGTAGAGTATCGAGTTTAAGTTGGCAACTTGCTTCTAAAGTATCAAGCACAAGTTAACTTGTACTTGTGATAGTAAATATTACTTCCGGTCACAAAAGAAAACGTTACCGATTTTTTCGTTTATTACTCAACCCAATGTTACACCAGGCGGTGAATTATCAGATAGTCTTTGCACGACTTTCTGCTTTAGCAAACCGACCCGTCACGCCTCAATCCAGCGTACAGCCTCCAGGCCCGTATTCCGAAATTTGCTGCCATCGCAGTTAGTATTATAAATCATGAAACTCCCCTATAAATAAATCCAGCACGTCCAACAAGTTGTCCAACTTTTCCGGCGTCCCGGAGCAGCTGCGCCCCACCGCACAAAAATGACGCGAGATGAAAGAGGGGAAAGTAGCACGCAAACTAGTGTTGGATGCAAAACTGAGGCGTTTGCGGGTCCGCTTGCGGGTCCGTTTGCGGGTCCGTTTGCGAGCGGGTCTGTGGGTCCTTTTTGCGCGTCGCGGCGTCTTTGTTCCCGCGAGAAAAGTGCCAGTCATCCGGTGCTTTCGTCTGCAGAAAGGGCGTATCTCCAATCGCTACTTGTTTGGAGAGACAACTAAGGAGAAAGTGCTCGCGAAATTCGGTCTCGTGTGTCAATACAAGACCTAGTGGGACAAAGGCAACGCGATAGGCAACTCAGATTACACGTGTGTTTACCCGGTTGCCTACATCGCTTAAGTCATTGGTCTCGCTTGTCAGGTTTGTCAGTTCTATTCCACGACGAAAAGGAGCAGCGCCGATACAAAAATCATGCGGCATCGATGACTGCAGACGAGCCGCGGTCCGAATAAACCAGGGTCGGCCAATAAGCAGCTTATAATGCAAGCAAGCCGATTAAATTGGCAGCAGGAGACGTCTATTAGAAAAAAAAAAGCAACAGACGTCTATTCAAAAAAAAGGAAAAAAGAAAAAACCAACAATTAAGCGCTCAAAACCGCTTTAAGCGTCCTCCCAATCGACCGAGTCCCATTTTTTTTTTTTAGAAAAGT
>Ga0058701_10004373_pt1 | contig 11454 bp, 3 predicted proteins | sample AgamicOrMae_FD_97039 | JGI IMG/M metagenome (GOLD analysis project Ga0058701, IMG submission 97039) | Agave microbial communities from Guanajuato, Mexico - Or.Ma.e | ecosystem: Host-associated > Plants > Phyllosphere > Phylloplane/Leaf | place: Guanajuato, Mexico | collected 2012-06-04 | reverse complement strand
TAGGAAAACTTAATTTAGAGGATCTTTTTAGTTCTGTATTGTCACATTTAAAAAAAATATCCTCCCTCTGGCGACCTGACATTTAATAATTTAGCCATTTGCCAAAGCTTAAAATTGCGTATTTCAGCGGGAAAATCCTTCCGATTTCTCTTAAGCTAAATTTCACTCCAAATACCAAGATCAATTCCGAGATTCAGACGTTTAGTTCCGAATGCCGCCAGGCTCGTAAGACTGAAAACAAAATAGTATGACTATACGATCTTGTTAAGTAGGATGTCGAATACGACTTCTAGCCAGAGGAAGGTTTACACGAGGAGAGCTAATCGGAAATAAAAGCTGAGAGAATGAGGGTCCCCGCCTTTAGATCCCTTCAGCCTTGAAAATAGACGAGACGTACACACCTAATACGCGCCTTTTAAGAGAAGTTCCGCACCATAAACAACAAAAACTTCCTGCATTCCATATTAATTAGCGTCGTTTTTGGACCACAATTCTAACCCTTAACCGGCGAAACTTAACATGCATTCAACTCATCATCCCACATATGACCAGGTTCATTTTACTTCAATGCTTTTATTCAACTTGCGAGTAGGGAGAGACAACCCTTTACCGCCCAGCGATTGCGTTCGGCAACAGAAAAAAATATTTTTCAGGATCTTTCCAGTTCAGTATTGTCTCAATTTAAAAAATATCACCCCTCTGGAAACTCTAAATGTTATTATTTAGGCATTTTAAAAAGCTTGAAATTGCGTATTTTAGTGAGAAAAATGCTTCTAATTTCTCTTAAGCTAAATTTCACTCCAAATACTTTGGGCTGTAAAGGATTAAGGTGCCGTCCTGGAGCCATTTCAGCTCGCATTTCAGCGGTCTCGAAAGCAGATGCACCCGTTAACTTTTTTACTTTTTTTTGGAAGAGGGTATTTGGCCGTCGGGTAGAGAGGCCTAATACCTCACGAGGGGTCTTCTCTTTTACAGCATTTGCTTTCCTGCTCGTTACCATGGTAACCGGTATTATGAGGCGATCGGCGTAAAAAAAAACAAAAAAAAACGTCATTCTTTTTTTCTGCTCCCGAGTTCAGGTCGGAGTTAACAAGGTAGTTATTGCTCGGGTCAAATGCCAGGTTAACACTGAGGTCTGTATTGCATTGGGAATACTTCATCGGTTAGGTTTGAATTGGCCTAAGCTGAGTTACGTTGGGTTAGGTTGATGAGAGAGCGTGTAGATCAAATTAGATAACACATCATACGTCAAGAACGGACATGTTAATCTAAGTGAGAATAAGTAAGGCTGTGTAAGTTAGGTAGGGTTTTCGTGAGCAGGTTGATTTAGGCTAATTTAGGTTAAGTTGGGCTGAATACGCCTCCGTTTAAGGTTGTATCGTCACATTAGGCTGCGTAAATGGTTTGTTAAGTAACCTTAGGGTGTATTTTTATCGGAAGGGTAAGGCTATTCACGCAAGAGAGAGCGGGTGGATTGAAAAAAAAAATGGTCAGTACTATTCGCACGCCTATGTTAATACAAGGGGGACGTGAACGCATGGAAACCAACCTAAAGCATTTTAAATGGGGCGGCGTGTGAATAGTCACTTCGAAAAAATAATGCGAGTCAAGAGTCTGGAATCGAACTCAAAAACTTCAGGGTCGATATTAGAAAAGCTAACATAAGCGCACTAATAGTAGCAAGCGACTGAAAGAAGGTAGATTGTCTTTTTGACTGACAGTCATTCAGGTTCGCGGCCATAAAGTGTCGGGTAAATAAGAGATACTCCGTTATCGGAAACCTGCCAATCTGCTCTTATCTCACTTAAAAACACAGCTTTCTTCATTTTTGGAAAGGTCTAAAGAATTTGAACAGTTTTAGCATAGCTAGTAAGCTCGCACAAGGCGCTTTCAGTTGAACACGATAAACGTGCCTTCTTTGTCTCACAGCGACGCAGATAATAATCTTTTACGACTTGTATCTAATCTGGCTTGACAGCCTTGGCTGCAGTTCGGGTAGATTTTTTCTCTCCGATAGAATAAATTGGATGAACGCTAACAAATTAAGCCATTCATTTCGATTGCCTACATTCTCTCTCTCAGTCATTCCGCAGGCAAATGGTTCCTAAGGAGATCGAGGATGACTTTAGAGACGATACAGATGAGTTCGCTCCGCGATATCCAAGTTTGTTTTACTTCCTAAAATATCTAGGCGCATTATTTATCTATTAGCAGGAGGATCAGAACTCCTTTTAAGGATGTTCCAACACTAATCTAGTAAAATTGAAGAATAATTAAAAAATCGTTTTTAAAAATCTGGATGGGGGAGGGCATTCGATAGCGCCAAAAACCACAAGCGCTAACGCCGCAAGCGCCAGTCCATAACTGCCAAACGAGACAAGTCGCTAACGCCAAAGTTCGTATAGGTTAGGTCAAGTTAGGTTAGGTTAAGTTAGGTAACGTTAGTATTGCGGTTAAGACCTTTGGCGTTTGCGACTTTGCTCGTTTGGCGGTTACGGATTGGCGCTTGCGGCGTTGGCGCTTGTGGTTTTGGCGCTTATGACAGCTACCCAATCTGGAAACGTCAAATCATTATCAAATTTTCGCAAACTACCTGCGGAGTCATTAATGTCCGATCTTCCGTAAGATTTTTCAAAATAATAATCGTTTGATATAAATTTAGTATAATTGCTGATTTGCACCAGACGGCGCAGTAAAAACGATCTCCTGTTTAAGGGAGTCCCACACCTGTTTTAAGTATGAAGATGAAACACAGGGGTAGCGTAATTTGGTTATTATTTAAGACAAACTTGTTAACAATCATATCAAATGAATTGGTCTCGTCGAGAGCTCTTCATTGATATGGTTATTCATAGGGGTATCTTTAAAAATAACTAAACTACGCTTACCAGGTTTACCTTCATACCTAAAATATATCTACGTAAAAAGATAATCTTAAATTCAGATGCAACAAAAGTCAAATAACTGATCAGAAAAGACTTTCAGTTCAATCATTTGCTGTATTTCTATTAAGTCATTTCAAGAACTTAACTGAAATTGAGTGAATATTTGGACTAATTTTTTTTTTCAGACCAGTACTTTGACGTCTACTGCATCTGAATTTAAGATTCTCTTTTTACACTGCAAAACAGGGGTTGGTTTTCAGTGTGTGAATAGGTGCTATTTTCACTTCAAAACGCAGCTTTTTTTCCCATCTTTTCATACTTATTGGGTGATGCGTAAAACGCAGGAAGACGGCCTTGGGAATCGGGAATGGATGCGGTTTGCGTAAAGGAGGGAAATAAATAAAATGTAAAAGCCGCACGTTATCGAGATCCAAAAATAGAGCGCATGCATTTTTGAAGACACCTGCGTTTTAAGAACACCTTATCTTGTGCACAGTGCCAGTGCACAGTCCAGTCATTCAGATTTATGAAGTGCAAAGACAATTTTCAGCCACATTTTTCACGGCGATTTTCAGGCAGGTTTTTGGTTGTCGAACGCTTTGGAAGTTTTCTCCACCGATCGGATTATCATTCGGCAGCATCCGATCAAACGAAACTTTAAACAAAACTTTAACTTAAACTGATGGTTTGAGTTTAAAAAAACGGCTCTCTCATTTTGGGATGTTTATCTACGGAGAATTAATTTCCGAACTTACGGACGTTTTCTTGCTAAATGCTAGGAAATTTATAGCATCTCAGGGCGTTTTTTTTGTTGTTTTTTTGTTTTGTTTTTTTTTAAGGGAAAAACAAACTTAAATGCAAAAAGAAAAAAATGGAACTTTAAAAGAATAAATAAAAAAATGTTCGAAAATTTTCCATTAAATAGGGTCTATTCATTTTGGCCTTTTGTTTACTTATTTGTCTTACTGACAAAGAACAAAAAAAAGTAAGCGAAATTTATAAGGCTTGAAGCTTACCCTACACTCTAAAGAATCAGTGAGTCTCTCTGGGATTCAGTGAGTTTTCACTGATTCTCAGATTCTCACTGATTCAAATTTACAATCTATAAAACTTAAATAAATCAATTTCACGAAATATTGTTTATCTTTGTTGTTTTTTTTTTGTTACTTTGTTTGTTGTTTTTTTTTACATTTTCTTTTTTTTGCCCCATCTTTCCCTCCTATTATAACTCCGATCGGAAGTAAGCAGTCTTCGAAAAGTTCTAAATAGAAATAGACAACTGAGAAGTCTACCGAATCTTGCGTCAATCCTTCTCACTTCAACGAAACACGCAGATTAAGCGTTGTTGCGTTGTTGCTTCCTAGTTTTGAATGGAAACATTTTCACTTGCTCGCATCGCTATAGCTCAAACTCGACCTCAAAAAGATGCGCAGCTTTCGTTTGCAGTGGGAATTAAAAATGGAGCTGGTGTAACGTGTCAATCCGATCTGTCTACCCACAGTGACACGTCCGCACGGTCAGCATTGTCTGGCTAGTCACGAATTTCTCAAATGCATTCCTTAAATGAGACCCCATACAGCGCGCGCACTCCCTTCACAACACTGTAACCGGTATTCACTCCTTAACAAATGCATTATCCCTACCTCTTGTGTACTTTCCGTTGCCAGTGGAGGAACAGTACTAGCATAAACCTATATCACCAAATCTTATACTTTCAACAGGTTAGATGCCTGTTGCCTCGCTCCATTACCGCTCCGCTCATGTGTTGCCAATAGTCAGCGAATAACTTCTCAGCGGCGCAGTATCGCCGAGACACGGCGATACACTGTAAATGTGAAATGGTCAATTTTGACTAAAGAATATTAGCTAAAATATCTGTATTTCATTTAGTCAATTTGGTATTTTTTTGTCAAAAAGGACTTTTCTTTAGTTACTTTCAACTATCCAATTAGTTATTTACAGTTTACTATTAAAATTAGTCAAATTTTACTAGAGTTTAATTGCTAAAATTTTAATATTTCTGTTAGTCAATTTTAGCTATTTTTAGTTAAAAATGACTATTTAAATAGTGAAAAAAGGACTCACTGAAAAGTAAGAGTGAAAAAAATGACAATCTAGACTCAGAGACCAAACTAATACTGGTAATGGAAAACATTAAATGGCCTACTAAAAATAGTAGAAATGATTTAACCGGTAAATCCAAGTCAATTCCAAGTCAATCCAACTGAATTTCAAAATGAATAATTAAATAGTCAAACAAAAATGACTAAATCAATTAGTCAAAAAATGACTATTTCAAACTTAGAGTGTAAGGGATTGTTGAGCTACATGCAAAAAAAATCGTATTAAAAATTCGCTTTGGGAGCGGAAATTCATTCCTAAGTAGTGGGTAAGTAAGCCACTCATTTGCTAATAGTGAATCAATTTTCACTCTGTTGGAGTGCGTTTTTACTTAAAGCAATTTTCACAACTTAATTTTTTAGCTGTTAAGTTACTTAGGTTACATGTCTTGTGCCTCGCTCCACTCGGTTTCACGACGAAAAAATCACACGAAAGCTAGGAAAACCAACCTTAAAAATTGACAAAGAATGATTACGGCGACACTCGACATTGTTCTTAGTGTCCGATTAATGACAAAAATGATATGCGCGACACGCACCATACGATTAATCGCTGGAAGTTACTTTGATACGACGGCAGACTATTTAAACTTGTCGCCGTGAGCCTTTAATGAAGAGCGGCATTTTTGTGTGCAACGCACTGAACCTTTAGGGTTGTTGACCCCTGAAAAGGTCCCTGAAAAGGTTTCTGAAAAGGGCTTTCGTGTTTACAAACAAATGACTTTGACACTGTAGGTTCAACAGCCACTGTTCCGGAATTCCCCATCCTATTTCGGTCTATTCAACAGATGCAGAGTAGGTTTGCTTCTCGAAGAGGCAATCGACCCGAAATTGAAGAGCAACTCCAGTAGTGTACAGTACTTGTATAGAGCACGCATGCAAAAAGACCAATACACTGTATTTCGGGCGACATGAATGCATCTACGGGTAGGTCAAGAATTTTCAAAAATACAACGATCAATTAACAACAAAATTGATGCTGCTCAGGGGGATACGTAGGTCAACGGTCACGCAAAAAAAATGGAGTGAAAATCGGTTTTAGAAGTGAAATTTCACTCCTAAATAATACAAAATTAGCCAATAACTTGCCAATATGGATCATTTTTCACTAGGAGGGAATTTTCACTCCTACAGGAATTTTCACTATATTTTTTTAGCGCATTCTTATTGTGACTTTTTAAAGATAAACCTATCGACAGACATATCAAAACAACGTATCTCTCGTCGAACCGTTAATGTTGATATGACTTCTGATAGGTTTGAACAGGTGAGAATCATTCTCACCTGGTTTGAAAACCAACAAAATAACGTGTTTATCTTGAAATTTAAAACAACGTATGAGAACACTCCTGACATACTTTTCTTTAGTGCCATCAGACAGACAACCGGATAAAATCTCTTGTTCACATCAGCTGATCGATTTACGATCTCGAAGACTTTCTTTTAACACCGTAGACTTTAAAACGAACAACAAAAGCAATGAATATTTTACGAGAGTGAAGTTTACGTAGCGTTGGTACTGAGGCTGATCTGTCAACCATGCAGCCACAAGTCGAGAGCACGGCCCGGCTGGTTGTAATTGCTTCTTATTTTAAATTATTCCGCACCATTGATTCTTTATGGCTACGGAAAATAAGCCAAATGCGGAGAGAAAAGACAGTTTTCTGCGTGCAGAAAAAGTAAACGGCCCTTTTCTGCGCAAACTTGGCAGTTCAACGACCGAGGAAATTACATTTGTAAAGGCCAGTTTTAACAGGTGTCAAACACTCCATATCCGTTATAACCTACGTCTTCAAAGTCAGATCAAAAAAATACGTACCATCCTAGATATTACGCATAGTGAATATACTAGTTTATAGTCTTTAAAATGATACGTTTTTAACTCTGGTGCATTTCCCATTTCGCTCCTAAACCTGAGTAACGAGGTGGTAGAGTGAGACACGAGGCACAACCTGATGATCTTAAGCCAGATGCCGCTTACTTCTCGACAATCGGTGAACAAGGGCTTAGCGTCAGGGTAGGTGACAGTTGAGTGGAGTGATATCCAAGCGAAGTACAAGGAAACTAGGCTAACCTAGTAGGACCTTAACTTGTTAACCTAAAGTTACTCAACTTTTTTCTTTCTTTTTTTTCCTTTTTGGCTCTGGGCGACATAATTAGGGATGATGACCTAGGTTGAGAAACGCTGGGTTAACCAAACCGCACACTTTCATTGATGCGTAAATTGACGTAACCTGTTTATGAATTTATCATGAAGGTGCAGTCGCTGCGATATTGCAAACTGCCGACGTAAAAAAGTGTTTTTAAATAAGTTCTATCTACAATGCACGGCTCTAAAATGCGAAGCCATTACGTTTTACAATTGTCCATTTTAAGATGACCTTCTCTCCAAAATAATTCCGGCACTGCGTCAAAAATGACATGATGAATCAGATGACAAAAGAATTTCTTCGATACCTCATCATCGCAAAAAGATCCGAACACCTATCGCTATCAATAAATCGACAATATACCAATAAAAAATTGATAAAATAATAAAAACGTAAAAATTAAAGGTCAATTATTCGCACGCCTATTTTAATACAAGGGAGACTTGAACTCCCGGAAACCGATGCATTTTAAATGGGAGGGAATTTGAACGCACGGTACATTTTAAATGGGGCAGCGTGAGAATAGTCACTGCGAAAATTAAATTCGGAAATGTATGAAAAATTTAAGAAAAAAGCTGCCGGTATGAAAAATATATTATGCAGCCGTGTCTAGGCGGGGGCTTTGTCGACCCCTAGGCTAAATACCTGGACAGGTCGGACCGAAATGCGCAACAGAGGACACGGATGGACGGGTGGAGGAGCGGAGAGGTGGAAGAGTGGAGGGTTGTAAAAGGGGAAGGGGACGGGAGTGCATTGTTTGCTTTCAAAGGAACCGCATCAATTCAGTCAGAGATTTGCTTGCGAAGGTGCTAGTGTGAGGAGGACGCAAGCTGTTTTGGTCACGTGATCGAAGGTTAAGTCCAGGGCAATACTCCTTAAAAAAAGGGGGAAAAAAGGAGAATTTTCCATCTCTGGTTTTCTACCTTGCAAGCTATGCAGAGATAGCGGCGCCAGTGGGTAGATGTCATAAGCGCCAAAAACCACAAGCGCCAACGCCGCAAGCGCCTATCTGTAACCGCCAAACGAGAAAAGTCGCAAACGCCAAAGGTCTTAACCGCAATACTAATCTTACCTAACCTAACCTAACTTAGCCTAACCTAACTTAACCTAACCTAACTTGACCTAACCTAACCTAATACGAACTTTGGCGTTTGCGACTTTTCTCGTTTGGCGGTTACAGACTGGCGCTTGCGGCGTTGGAGCTTGAGGTGTTTGGCGCTATCGAATGCGCCCCGCGCCAGTCACAAAACACTCAACCTAAGGCTGTCGTATGACACTACAATGAAATATTTGACCGCAAGTGGATCACAAGGATAGCTCGAACCTTTTTAACTAATGGTGCGCAACATGTGCGGGAGAGAAGTGACCAAGAACACCTTGGTTTTGTCTACGGATTGAAAACGCACTTTTTATTAGTTCACCATTGAGATTAACAAGCATTCTCCTTTGGGCGTCGTCGCCCTATTAAAGTTAAGATATACGAGGCATAAAATTATATAAAAGGTGGGTCTGTTTTCGACGTTAAACGTATGGTAATTTTTTCCACCGATTCTGTCGAGAACTGCTAAACTTTGGGAGCATCTTCAAAGTGATCAGAACCGAAGATAAAAGCCGTACCAAGAGGAAAAGGTGAAAATTGAAAAGATTAGATTAAAAGGTAGTAATGATGTATATTCACTAGAATAGAGTTCTTCAAGAGGAGAGACTTTACGAAATTGACACAGGAAAAATAATTCAAGACCAAGCAAATAGAATTTATTTAAAACCATGGAGGCAAATCCTTCATGTTACAACCCATAATTATTTCTAATCAAGGAGATCGGAAAGAAAATGATGTAGCATTGAGTAGACATTACACGGTTTACGATTTACGTAAAAAGTTTTGTCATCAAACTTGATTATCTCGAAAACGGTTCAAGATTGAAATACTTCTTACCTACGTACACTCTAAATCTGCAACGGTGAGTCACCGGGATTCAGTGAAAATTCACTGTTTCCCCTACAAAATTGCTCCACTGAATGAAATCAGTGGAGCAATTTTGTAGGGGAAATAGTGACTTTTCACTGTTTCAGATTTAAAGTGTTGTACACAAATTTTGTTTCAAAACTATTGAATAAAGGATAGTATTTCGGTACACAATCCGGTTTCCCAGCAAAACGTGGTTCAAAAGGGTGCAACTAAACCGTTTTCATCGTTTATTTCGAAAACTGTGAGAGATATCGAAATAACTCTCAAGCAAAGTTGGAACATAATTTTGGTCAATTTTATTAGGTATCCAGAATTTATTATGCCAGCCTCGGGAAAAGGATTACGATATCAAGAGGAACCAAAAATCTTTTTTCCCTAAAATAAAGAACTAAAAAAAAAGCTTTTTTCAAAACTGTCTGAGGTATTGAAACTGTTTTTGGAAGCACATATTTTTATATGCCTTAAAATTTCCTTAGAAACGCACTCCTTCCAATTTTGAGAGGTCAAACCGTTTCGAGATGAGCTCATTGAACCCCCTTGCAGAATAAAGGAGTGCCTCGATCGGCTCCGTAAAAATTAGGCCTCATGTTCTCATGTTAATAAAGGCATTCTTAAAATTACAGCGCGATTGTATAACCACGCAAGTTATCGTCTGCCACGAAAGGGGCACCTGCACACACCTCTCGGTTATCGGTTTGGTCGAAGTTTTGAAGGGTCAACATAACAGCACCTGGTATCATCTCGAAGCCGATTTTCCCGCCATTTCAGTGATATACAAAAGAAGCAGAAGGAAAATGCACATGATATAGAAGAAAAAATATTTTGTTATGCTCAGACTTGAAATGAGAACATTGCCTACTCACTGCACATTGGGCAGTTAATGGCTAAACAAGCTTGAGTTAGAAACGGTTCGAAAATAAGCTGGGAGTAAATATTCTAACGGGTTAAAACCATTCGCGGAAGTCTAAGTAAATATAAGAAAGCGCGGGAAAACATCGTGAGACATAGATCAGCGGGCTGGGAGCGCGCTCAGTCGAATGGGACAGCCACAAATTGCGGCGGCAGGGACGGCGGAACCAATCGGAATGGCAATGTCGCTACTTGACCTGACTGGTAATATTCTCCAAAATAGAATCAAGATTGTCTAGCTTTTCGAAGATTTTGTTGTCGAACAGTTGCGATTCGCTTCGGCTCTCTTTCCGGGAATCGGAAAGGCCTGACTGGCGCCCAGGTGACAAGCTTACAGGTAGACCGAAATAATAACTTGGATCTTGGATAAGAGTCATATGTTCTCGGTGATAGAATCTTAAAGGGTTGCGGCACGTTCTGAGTCTCACGGCAAGCGTGACCGGAATAAAGTTTCAAAAATCCTGTTTACGAGTGGAAAATGTTTTCCGACAAAGAGCGGGGTTTTCAGGGGTTCCACTCGCCCCCCCTTTATGGGGATAGGAAATCCTCCTAACCATCCCAGCCCAGTATATCCCCGGTTGATACTACACAACAATCAAATGGGTCAGAACTAGGCTACATCCGAATACTCTTTGCAAGGTTAGTTTGAGTCAACCTAGGTTGATATAGGTCAGGCTACCCGAGGATAGGTCAGGCAATTAGTACGCCAGAAGCTTACTTCTCGCTACGATATCAGAATTGGCCACTGGTCAGGCTAGGTATCAGACTAGACAAAGTAACGACCGGTTTATGATTTCTTTATCCGTTCGAAAGTTCGATACAAATATGAAGCACGCAACGTAGCGCCTTATCTTGTCAGGAGTGGACTTGTACGTAACGTGAATAATTAAGCCGGCAATAGGTGACATCATCGAAGTACATTCATAAAAACCTTCGTAATACAGATTCAATTACAGAATTTAAGCCGCAGGACTCTGGGCCTATTCTGCGATGACGAAGCGTGGGACAAGTTGGAAGTTATTAACCTCAACCAAATCATAACATTCGATTCAATACCAACCTTAGTAAAAGAAAAGTCCAAATTTGTAGAGAGTCAGGTTGTCCAACACATCCACACCCACAGTTTACACTTCACTCGCTTATTTTATCCACACTCCACTGTAAACACTGCACTTGAACACGCCGTAAACGACCGCGTCTAAGGTGAACGTCACAAGTAGGTCCGACCGCGCTGGCTTCTCGGTGTAAACTGAGGCGAGGCAGCGGTGGTGGTGGTGGTGGGAGCGTGGCGAGCGGTTGGCGCAGCGTGCGTCGACTCCCGTGTATTGGATCTCGCCCTTATTTGAAAGCGACACCAGCGCCACGAATGGCGGCCCCCCCGAACTAAAGGTCACGTGATCGCCTCGGCTCGAACCGCGTTT
>Ga0058701_10004372_pt1 | contig 11455 bp, 8 predicted proteins | sample AgamicOrMae_FD_97039 | JGI IMG/M metagenome (GOLD analysis project Ga0058701, IMG submission 97039) | Agave microbial communities from Guanajuato, Mexico - Or.Ma.e | ecosystem: Host-associated > Plants > Phyllosphere > Phylloplane/Leaf | place: Guanajuato, Mexico | collected 2012-06-04 | reverse complement strand
ACTCTGTACCTCCAATGGGGGCAAACGCCGCCCAAAAGGTCTTAAGAGACGCAACAAGTCAGGCATTATCCCGAGGGCAGTTGAACTCGTTAAACTTTTTACATAAGAGGAGCTCGGATGGCTCAGAGGCAGGGCTTTGAATCGATATCCGATTTTTTGTGCCTTGAAGACACTCGACATTCGTACGGCACCCACCGGAAAGGTTCACATCGAATTCAAAGATGTGAGAAGAGGAATTTAGAAAGCCTCCGGAAGTCACTGCAAGCGCAATGACAAACCTGGACCAGATATCTTTCTTCGCCATCTGCGAACAACAGAGGGCCTCTCAGCTCCTGTTCGAAAGAACTTTCGACCTGAAATTCAAGTCTCCTTTCAAACAATCCGACGATAATGGTACAAGAGCTTTCATTGCAAGGTTGCCGGACAAAGTTAAAGATGGAATTCTATAGATCAACAGTATGGATCTGAAGTTATAGACTGTTTGCGCACAGGTGTAACCAATTGACCAATACTGATGATTGCGGCGCGCGAATCTATGCAAACTCAGCTCGTGTTTAGGTGGAGGATCAATAAAAAAATTTATTAATATATTTCTATGACACTAAGAACGTAACTAAAGTTCCATTGTCATATACCTATGTATGTATATATGCTTATATATATATGAGTCATCAATTCCTTCTTCAATGCTCTAATATCTCTTTTATTCTTGTTCTTTCCAAATTATTTACTTTATATTAGTATATACAGCATACAATCGTACTATCGATATATATGTAGATGTGCTTGTGTGGTCTTTGTGGTTTCTGAGCATTCAAATTTTCCTTTTTTTGCTTGAATATTCAATCTAAATCTCAGATTTGTGTTCTATAGAGATGGTATATTGACAAGTTGATATGCCATTCAGACGTCTCTTGGTGCCTGAATCGAAAGTTTCGAGGGTCACTTCTTTGTATGTGCAATCATGTACGCCCGCTTGCTTGCACTAGCCATGGAAGTTTGATAGTTCTGAATGCTACAGGACTTTTGTAGCATCTCTATATAAAAGAACATTAGAAGAACATTCGTCATCTCAAAGAGGTTTGTGTGTCTCGAATATAATAATAAGTCCATCTGATCTCCACTCATTCTTGAACTATTATTTCCAAACTGAACCATAGGAGCCTCGAGAAAAGTTGGCCCCATGATTTGAGTATGAAGGTTGGTTGGAGTAAGTACTATGATTCTGATTTGAGGTCATTACAGGTTGTTGTTGTTGCATTTTATAATACTGGCCTCCATTAACACCACTCGAAGCCTGACTGTAACCAGCTGCAGCAAAACTACTGTAGTCACTATGATTCACGTAGCTGGCCGAATCAACAGCACTGCTTGGTCCGGAGCTACCATAGGAGGGCATTTGATAGTATGTTGATTGTGGGTGCATTTTTCGATTATTTTGATAGGCGTTGGCACCACCGAAATTTCCTGACGCATTATTTTTTCCACCGTAATGGTGATGAGAAGCTTGATGAGTGCCATAGTTATTGTTGAATGGATGAATATTATTAGCTGCAGTAGCACCCATGTAACTACCACCGACACTAGCAGCAGCATAGGCCTGGTTAGCTTGAGGTCCAACACCGCCAGCGCTGCTGTAACCCATTGAGACGCCACTCGCACCGCTACCACCTCCACTACCATAACTGTTGCTTGATCCATTATCTCTTGGTATAGCTTCACTTATCTGAACGGGTGTACCATTTATTACATGCTTATGTTTGAATATTGATTGAGCCATATCCGGGGTGCCAAATGTCACAAAAGCGAAATTTCTGAATGGTTTCGGAATGAATACGTCCGTTAAGGTTCCGTATTCAGAAAAGTGATTCCTCAAATCATCTGTCGTAATATTGTCGGGTAATCTACCAACGAAAATCTTTCTACTTATGTTGGCCGCTTTTGACGCATCGGCCTCAGCTTTAGATAATGGTACCCTAACATCGCACCATCTACCATCAATGAAATGCCTCATAGATAAAAGCTTATTTTGAATACTTGATTTAGCAAAACGAACAAAGCCAAAGCCACGAGATTTGCCACTCTTTGGATCAGTCTTAACTTGGACCATTACAACTTCGCCATATTGCTCAAAATAATTCTTCATCGTCTCCTCAGTTGTGGTCCAAGGTAAACCCAACACAACTAAGTCTGAGCCCCCGTCATCAGTTCGAGCTCTCTTACCGCTATCATTATCGTCATCTATTTTTCTCTTAGAACCACGATTAAAGACGCATATATAATTCTTGACAGATGACCAACCATCTAGAGGTTCGGTGAATTTACCATCTACTAATTTCACACCCCTTAATGTGTTAGTTTCTGGGTGCCTGAATTTTAGACCAGTGGCTTCGGGGAATAAGGATGTCAATGATGTTAATAAGAGACTATTGTCATCTTCTAGCTCTATCTCGATGCTTTCTGAACTATCATCTTCAGATTCAAGTACACGGATAACTTTAGTCTTGCTATTTGATTTGGGGAATTCATCATTTGTTGACATGGTGGTGTCATTTGTATTTAGATCGGTAATGTTTCTATCCTTATTTTGTGAATCATTATTTGGATTTGCATTTGTTGATGTAGCATTCCCATCTGAAGCGCCTTGTTCATCTTCGATGGGCGTTTGAGTTCCAGATTCATCCCTCAGCATATCTGAAGCGTCATATCTTACATACAATTCAATCCTATCAGGATCTTGGTCTTCATTCTCATTTGAAGTTTCATTATGTTGTTCATCATCTTCATGCGTTGATGCCGTCGACGTATTTTGTGGATCCTGTACTTCGTCCTTTCCTACTTCCATTTTTAATTCAGAGTCTTTCTTTGCATTCGTCTTGGAATTGTTGTTATTTGTGTCCATTATATAATTCTTATTGAATTATATAATGGATTATATAATTGAAGTGCTGTATTTCAATAATTTATCACTCAATAACTATACTACTCTCATAGGGTTTGTAATACATATCACAATAGCGTGTGTGACTGTGTGCAGTGCGTTTGCGACGGACAAGCACACGCACGAGCAAGAACTTCACAACGTTGGAGCTAGACAGGCGGGCAGACAGACTACGATATCAGAGTCTAGAGAGCGAGATGGTGCACGGCGGCGTCATGGACCGAGCCAGAAGCTGCGGCCGGCGGCTCTGGGACAGACACACAAGCAGACAGACGGGCTGACGGCTCTTCGAATGGCCACAGTCGCGGGAGCCTAAAGAAGCGTTAAAATCGGTAGAAGACTAATTTCCGAACAAGTCAAACGTTCAAAAAGTTACTTCTGATGAGGCTATTCTGGTGAGAAGAAATTGAGAGTTTCGTTTCTCGATTAACAATGTTTCAATCCAATAGAGCATGCTTATGAGTGAGGGAGTATCCTTCTTTGAGAAAAGAAAGATCATTCTGGGGATGTTAGCTAAAAGCAACTTTACTTTTTGTCAGACTGAATTAAGACCTTAGAATTTGAGAACGGGTTACCTGGTTTTGACCGCTAATAACAAGACTTCGACGGAATGATTGTAACTGAATACTAAAAATCGCCTCGACAGAGCGTTTGAGTTGTCGTCTCACTTGATAGCCTCGAGATTGTGACTGAAGCCAAATGATGGATTGAACAAACCTCCTCAAGCGTCGCAATTCTTGCCGGGCCTTGAATGCCCGCCAATGGGATTGTATGACAGTGGCAGCAAACTGTTTTCTGGCTAGTTCGCGTCGCACCAAGGTAGCACGGGCCCGCGATTGCAGCCAGATAACGGATTGGAGGAACCTCTTGAGGGCTTTCAACTTTGCTCGGGCTTTGTATGCTCGCCAATGAGATTGTAGCTTGATGGCTGCAGCCTGTCTTCTCTCGAGATCCTTCCTCACTAGAAAACCGCGAATCTGAGCCTGCATCCAGACAACAGACCTATGGAAATCTTTGAGTTTTTGAAACTCTTGCCTCGCTTTGTATGCACGCCAGTGTGACTGTATGACTGTGGCAGCGAGATGTTGTCGCGATAAATGTCTTCTGGCTAGATATCCACGAATCTGGGACTGTAGTAGAATGACGGATTGATTAACCCGCCTCAGAAGTTCAAGTTGTTTCCTGGCTTTATAAGCTCGCCAACAAGATTGAATGATAGTCGCCGCCGCTCGTTCTCGTTCTATGAGTTTCCTGATTAGAAGTCCGCGAGCTTGAGATTGGAAAGAGATGATGGACTGGTGAAACCTCCTCAAGCGATTCAATTCTTGGCGAGCCATGTATGCTCTCCAATGAGATTGAATCTTGATGACGGCCACCCGTTTCCGTTCCAATTCACGCCGCGCCAATAAACCTCGAGCTCGTGATTGTATCCAGATGACAGCTTTGAGCGATTTCCTCAGTTCCGATGCCATTTGTCGAGCTTTATGACCTCGCCAGTGAGATTGTATGACAGTGACCGCTTTTCGCTCTTTCTCCAAGTGTCTACGTACAAGAAAGCCACGGATTCTAGCTTGTAGCATAGTGATGAGCCGTTTCCGCTTTTCGACACCTCTTTTGACTAGACACATGCGACAATAAGACTGGATTTTGGTGATTATTTCATTATCTCGCCTGGAAAGAATCTTTCGGACGATTTGACTCCTCTTACTTGGCGATGGTGTTCTGAGTTTAATCAAGGCTTCAGCCACTCTCCGCCGGTGCGTAGATGCTGATTGGCGAGCAAGCGGACTAAAGACTAACTTGTTGTGATTAGAGATCATGTGCCGGTATATCTTGCTAGGACTGGGTTTTCTGGATAGCCGAGGAACAAGAGGACGACCGGTCCGAGGTTGGAAGGGTAGCTGTGGTGCGACACCAGTGCCACTCAGTACGATTCTCCAACGCATCCTATTAATGTCAGTCAAAGTTATGCTCTCACGTATACTGCCAAGAACCTTGGGCGTCCATGCTAGATCGACACCTATCTCAGTTCGAGGCGCGATTAAGAATTCTGTTGCATCAATGTAGAAGCCTCTATCAGCCTTGGGAAAAGTCACCACCTTCATCTGTTGCTGCTTATCGGCGATGTTTCTCAGGATGATACATCGTATTCTGGTCGCACCCAAAGTGACGTTACCAAAATCGACAGTAGGCTGTCTGCTGAAAGGCACGAGTTCCAATATAGTTATCTCTGGATCATTATCCATCTTGGTAATGATCTTTAGTAACTTGTGAGCCCTGGATACATCTTGATCATTTTTGTTCTGTCTCGCATTGCTGATTGGTTGCAGATGTGCTTGTGATATAGTCTTGACCTCTTCGACAGAGGGAACAGTGAGAAGTGTATCGGTTGTTGGCTTCGATGCATGACTGATACCCGTTGATCTTTTATCGATTGCCGGGTGTTTCATGGGACGAGGTATACCAGACAGCCTCTTATGCTCGCTGGCCTGGTGGGCGCTAGGTCGCTCCTTCTTCTCGAATATCCAAGGCATCCTATGGGAGGAGGAGTTGGTCACCCATGAAAGGACTAGCAGTGCGTCATTTGTGATAAAATCTCTCGAGTGACTTCAAGAACCTGACAATTAGACATTTTGGGCTGCTTCAGGTAAAACGTAGTAAACAAAACCGTTGCAGCAACCATGCAACCGGTATAAACCGTTCAGTTTTCCTCAGAGAAAAGTCTGCGCGCGCAACAAAGGCTCGCACATGAAACGATGCACGAGTCATAGCGCCAACGGTCGCCTTTGTTTAGATTGATTTGGTGGCGCGATTGGCAACACGACCTCATGGTTACCAGTTGATGCACTTTCGCAGTCGTCAGTTGAATCTTCTGGCGTAACAGCACCAAATCCCTTTAATCTCTTTAATTTTCAGTATCATTTTTTGTTTCACCTCTAGGTTTTCCAATCGCACCCAATACACTACCTTCACACCAGCGGCACATGGCACGACACGGACTACATGATTTCGAAGTTGGAAGGGCACTCGGAAAAGGTAAATTTGGTAATGTTTATCTGGCCAGGGAGAAGAAGAGTAAGTTCATTGTCGCGCTCAAGGTGCTGTCAAAGAAGCAACTTGTGAAGCATAATGTGCAACATCAACTTAGGAGAGAAATCGAGATCCAGTCTCACCTACATCATCGAAACATACTACAATTGTTTGGCTACTTTTACGACGATCACAGAGTTTATCTTATCCTAGAATATGCACCAAGAGGTGAACTCTATAGGAAGCTAAAGGACGCACAACACTTTGATGAACAGACCTCATCCGTGTACATCAGCCAAATCATAGATGCCCTAACAGTTTGTCACTCACGTGATGTGATTCATCGTGATATCAAACCGGAAAACATTTTGATCGGCTACAACGGCGAACTGAAGATTGCAGATTTCGGCTGGTCTGTCCATGCACCATCATCTAGACGTCAAACAATGTGCGGCACCCTTGACTACTTGCCCCCGGAAATGGTGCAACATAAAGTCTACGACAAAAGCGTTGATCTCTGGTGCTTGGGTGTGCTCACCTACGAGTTCCTTGTAGGTCGTCCCCCATTCGAGATGGAGACGACTGACGAAACGTATGAGAGAATCATCAAGGTTCAGTACTCCTACCCAGACCATGTGACTGAAGTTCCAAGGGATTTCGTAAACAGATTGCTGCAAAAGAACCCCAAAGATAGGATGTCATTGAAAGATGCCAAAGAGCATGAGTTCATTACGAAATACTCTCGCAAATAGCATTCCACAGCTGCACAAAATCAACCTGACTACCTATCATAGAAAAGAGTATAATAAATTTCCTCCACGGTCGACTCCGCGAACTTTGTCAAAAAAAGTACAAGTGGTGATTGTGTCGGACAGGCATTCGACAGCTTTGGTGGAGACTATAAATCTTTACTTATATGTGTTGCTGGTAGAATTTTGTAGCAAGCGTCTGAATTTTTGATAGATAGTCTGCTATCACATGCTGCTGGTCCAAAATTGGCAGCCGACATAGCTCACCATCTATATCTTTCCATAGCGCTGTCATTAGATGCTGAAATTCCCAAATACAATCGAATAGTGTATCTTTTTGGCACATAGTTCCCGACTTAATCTTTCTAAGGTAAGTATCATGAGCTGCTATGACATCATCAACATCATGAGCAACAGCGGTGGCTGCAACCAACTCAACCCATGAGCATTCGACAACTTCGAACATTATATAATTTTGATAATGTTGCATGAAATGAATCATATCAGAAAGAAGTATATTCGCTCTATGGAGGACTGGGCGCAGCTCCGAGGGCGCCTGTTTTGAGTGGTACATCTGGCGCGACCAAATAGATGTCAAAACATGTTCAACTCTTTTCGTTCTCCAGAGTTGCCTGAAGATCTCGATATAATCTCTCATCTTCTCTTCAGTGAATATGGTGCCGATAGGACCATCAACCTTGTATACTAATGAGAATATATCCCAACCTGTTGCATTTGGCGTGGGGGCTTCCATCAACCGACAATCGAGCCTATTAGTAACATCAGGTTCATCGAATTGGGCGTTGGTAGAGCGCATGGCACTTTCGAGCACAGAAAGTATGTTGTGGAACCTACATTCAGAGGCAGGTTTGTCGAGCTCAGAGCCTAACAAGTCCATCAGATGGCGGATGAAGTCACCCTGACCTAGAAGTAGGTATTGTCTTAGTCCTTTGAAATGACTCCTTAATTTATAATTCCCGAATAACAACTCTAAAGCCTTCTGACTCACTTCTTTGTAGGCTGTATTGAGTAGATGTTCGAATTCGTTCTCCTCTCCTGAGTTCAGTATTCCTTTCGATCTGAATAATGATTCGATGCTTGTAGATTCGAAAGATTTCTTGAGATCATCATAGCCTGGCACGGACGTTGCAATGGTGTCTGCACAAACCTTTCGGAGGAGATGTATGGCCTTTCCAGTTGCCAATATTTTATTGGCTTGCTGTCTTGTTATAAATCCTGGCATCATATAATCGTTGATGATATACTGTCGCTCGTCTACGGAAGCTGAAGAGAGGGAGCTCATCGAGGAAGAAATAGGTATGTGGTGGGGGTTATGATAGTGCTGAGTAGCTCTATGATGTGCTTGTAATTGGTTTGGTATGATTTGCTTACTGTTCCCGTTGAAAGTTGCGTATATATTGGTGGCGTTTGGGTTGAAATAATGGTGGGGCTGATGGTGATTGTTCAAGTATGTTTTGCTAGTAGGTAGAGGTGTGCTAGTTAGTGCTAACATAGTTACAGAGGATGTTATACCATCGACGGCAACAGCGTGATCATCCAGACAAATGAAAAATTCATCATATGGATCCTGGATCTCGCCGTGGAATATCCATTGACTAAGCATATGTCTGATGGGTAAGACTATTTGGCTCAAAATTCTTGTTATGATGGCTCTTATTTGTTTATCACCTTGTTGCATAAATCTATAAACAATCCTGGCTAGATGCCCACCGCGTTCTCCTTTGCAGCATTCAACTAACATGGCAAGAGTTTTCAAACGAAAATAATGTTCCAGCGTCCAAACATGAATCTGATGCAAGGTCACTGGAGGTATATTTGATGTTGATTTACTTGATGGGACTGAATAAATCGGCTCGACACAGTTGTATAGCTCACTTGTTCTACCATTCTCTTGATTGGCACATTTTTGTAGTTGTTGCTCGATTTGTGTTACCATATGGTAGTAATCCAATAATTCGTTATTTAATGCGGCGGCTAAACATTGACTAACTTTTCCTTGAGTTTGATCTTTATTGACAGAATTAATGTGATTCTTTATCTTATGCACTAACCAGCCAAAACTTGTTAACTTTTCCAACAACATTCTCTGAGTAGGATCTATCATACCTATATGGCTTTTTGTTATTGTAAATCTACCCTCAGCATCTTGTCGGATTATCCTGCCGTTTAGGCCCTGAAGGGCGAATAGAACCTCTCGCATCAAATCATACTCTTTGATGTAACAATACATTTTGCTTGGTCATCGGATTAGAATGGAACAAATTTAATGACTATTTCGAATATAAAGTCTATCTGATCGGTGGCCCAACTATGTCATAACAAGTCTTGCCGGAAAGTCACTCATGTGTTGCCCTCATTAACAGTGGCCGTCTCGTGTAAACAATCCGTTTGCTAAAACGCACCAGAATACTGGCGCGATTTCTTCAGTCCAACAGTGCGCAGTGGAAAAATAGCTGTGCAAGAGTTGAGCAAGTCCTCACTTTACAGTAGTGATCCTTACTATCCACGAATCGCCCTATGGTTCTCAGAATGCGCGCAAACTAAAAGCATCACATAAACACATGACAAGATGGATTCTTTTTAACTTTTTCACCTTTATATAATCATTAAGTTAAGGTACGCACCATCTCATTTAACCTCGGAAGAATGAACTATTATTTTGGTAAAATTCTCACCCAATGTAAGGATTTATATAATGATATTAATCCAGCAACACTTACTGGCGCAATAGATGTTATCGTTGTTAGGCATAAGGATGATTCTTATCGCTCTTCTCCGTTCCATGTCAGATTTGGTAAGTTAGGAGTTTTGAGGGCCCGCGAGAAAGTTGTTGATATTGAAATCAACGGCGAACCTATCTTGGATCTACGGATGGAACTTGGCGAAAGTGGTGAAGGGTTTTTCGTAGATTATTTGAGCTTAGCCTCAGAACAATTAGCAAAGTTAAACTTAAAACCAGGGCCAAACGAAGCCATATTTAGTGTTACAACTGCATATCAAGGTACAACTAGATGCATGTGCATAATCTACTTATGGCAATGCGATGACAAGATTGTTGTTTCTGATATAGATGGTACGATAACTAAATCAGATGTCCTCGGGCAATTGTTACCTTATGTAGGAAAAGATTGGGCTCAGTCGGGAGTGGCCACTTTATTTACAAAAATATTTGAAAATGGTTATAAGTTCTTATATCTGTCAGCCAGAGCTATTGGCCAATCTCGAACAACCCGAGATTATTTAAGAAGTGTGAAGCAAGATAAAGTCTGTTTACCAGATGGTCCATTGTTATTATCGCCAACCTCGTTATTATCTGCATTCCATAGAGAAGTGATTGAAAAGAAGCCAGAAGTTTTCAAGATAAAATGTCTGAGGGATGTTAAGAGTTTATTTCCAGAAAATCCATTCTTTGCCGGATTTGGTAACAAAATCAATGATGTGTACGCGTACGATGCTGTTGGTATACCCAAGATAAGAATCTTCACCATCAATCATGATGGAGTTTTAAGAGGTGAATTATCGAATACCTACAAGTCATCCTACACAAATCTCAGCGATGTTGTTGACCATATGTTCCCTCCTCTGAAAATAACTTCGAATGAATATAGTCAATTCATTTATTGGCGAGAGCCGATCCATGATTTATCAGAAGCTGACCTACATAAAGTGCTGGAGCCAAAAGAGAAGGATTCAAAGAAGAAATAACGTCTCAGATACTTTATCACCGAGTGATAGAGCTTTTATGAAGGAGAAAGTAGGACAAAAAGCGATGTGACGTAGTCGACATTCATAGTGAGCGTAAAGGATAACAATGTGTTCTAAAGATGATATTGTGTAATCCTCAAGAGTCTTGTAGCATATGTTAATGATTGGAGAAATTTAGCGATGATGTTTATACCTGAAACGATTGTGATAGCAAGAAAAATAAATCGCAGAAGACGAACATAAAACTATAGGACGTACAGGTAATAATAACCATTAAGAAGGGATGGCTAAAAGCTAGCATCAAAATACTAGTTTTTGTTCTATAAATAATAAATATTCTGAATCTGCCTAAAAGCTCACTCTCCCTCAGTCGCATGGCGCTGTCAATTTAATCTATATTTGCTTTTTCTCATATCTGAGTTAGTACTCACGTTTATGAGTCTAAGTTTGCGTCATCTGCCTCGCTATCGCCGTGATCAACAAGCTCGTCAGCCTCCAGTCCGAGCAACTCAGCAACTTCTCTCTCGACGTCTCCGTCAGAGCTTGCGCCTCTATGAAGATTCTCATATTGATCACCGTTGGTTGTCATCTCGCTCGCGAGCGTTTGATAATGTAAAGCCCTATTGAGGTCTTTCTTTTCATTATAACAGGTGTATAAATATTTGTTTATCTCAACGTTTAGACTATGCTCAGTGGCGGCTTGTTTAAGAACTTCTATAGCTCTATCAAACTTTTTATCCTCGATCAAAATTTCGCTATATGCGAAGACTGCCGGCAGATAGTATGGGTCTAATTTCACTGCTTTTTCAAGGCAGTTTCTCGCCGAATTTTTTCGTCTTTGGTCCTGGCTTCTAAGCATAATATCGGCCCATAAATAGTATGAGCGAGCAGTCTCGCCTAAGTGCTTGACTGCAGCCTTGGCGAAACCTAATGCGGCAGCCTTTTTATTGTTAGCCAAGAACGCATCACAATATATACGTTGGACCTCATAACGATAGGGAGCTAGAGT
>Ga0058701_10004371_pt1 | contig 11456 bp, 6 predicted proteins | sample AgamicOrMae_FD_97039 | JGI IMG/M metagenome (GOLD analysis project Ga0058701, IMG submission 97039) | Agave microbial communities from Guanajuato, Mexico - Or.Ma.e | ecosystem: Host-associated > Plants > Phyllosphere > Phylloplane/Leaf | place: Guanajuato, Mexico | collected 2012-06-04 | reverse complement strand
TGTTACGGCAACAAAATTAGGGACAACAAATGAATTTTTTGTTGCTTCAACCAAAAATTTTGCTGCAGCAGCCAAACGTTTTGTTGGCATAACAAAAATTTTATGGTTGTAACAAAATATTTTTGTTATCCCTATTTTAACAAATGACTTTGTTGGTATAACAAAACCTTTTTTTTTCCGTGAGGCTTTTCACAGGTCGATGGAAGATACTTCGGAATAGCTTTGAAACAAGACTAAACTGTAACCATACGCGGCATCAACCAGGGAGTAAAAAGCCCCATGACTGCCAACCACAACAATACCATGACATGAATTGATCAAAAATACGCCCCATCAACAAGTCTCTCTTTGTTGTGTTGGTACGCATGAAAAGTACACCTACGAAATATCCCTTCATACACAGTGTTTCTAATTTACTAGACAAGAGAATGGGGTATCCCGCACGGATTAATTAACGAAATTACTTCGAGACTGTTTTTGAGTTCCGTCTACCAAATTCAAATTCTTTCGATTTTTCTCATGGCACCAATAATGAGTGCACGGTGCAACAATGCATGGGTGCGACCTTGGTCACACCGAGTCCATTTACAATCCGACCACACACAACCGAATTAGCTGGTTACCAGCAGGTACTCTTTCTGCTTTTGACAGGCAGCAACAAGAAGAAGAAAAAAAAGAAAGAAATTATGATCGATGAAGGGGAGCTTGCGAGCTTCGCCTTGTTTCCTAGGAATCATGGTTGTGGTGCTGCTCCAGTCTGGGTCTCATTAGGGTACCGACGGGGACGGGAGTCTCAACGCGGACCGACCGAACTGAGGTTCCACGGGTATGGTCACGTTGGGTCACGTGCTACACAACGACCACGTAGGTTACAAGCGCATCACTTGTTTCCCTCGCCTGAACGCCGATTTACTGTCAATTAGGTTAGATGTTCCACCTGAGCACACTACCTTTTGTCACCAAGCTGACGATTAGCCGAGCAAGGCAAGCACTTAACCTAACCTAAGTAAACATAACCTAAGTAAACCTAACCTGAGTAAACCTAACCTGAGTAAACCTAACCTGAGTAAACCTAACCTAAGTAAACCTAACCTAAGTAATCCTTACCTAAGTAAACCTAACCTAAGTAAACCTAACCTCGGTAAACCTAACCTAAGTAAACCTAACCTAGGTAAACCTAACCTAAGTAAACCTAACCTAAGTAAACCTAACTTAGGTAAAACTAACCTAAGAAAACCTAACCAAAGAAAACCTAACCTAAGTAAACCTAACCTTAGTAAACCTAAACCTAACCTAAGTAAACATAACCTAAGTAAACCTAACCTAAGCAAACCTAACCTTAGTAAACGTAACCTTAGTGTACCTAACCTAAGAAAACCTAACCTAAGTAAACCTATCCTAAGTTAACCTAACCTAAGGGTCGCAAGGTCAGAGCGAAGCGACGCAAAAGATACGTAACGTATTGAAACACCCACGCCGTTGTAATGCCGTGGAGGGTAGAGCCATCAGGGTTTGCGAAAAAAAAACGAAAAATGCAACTGAGAATGCATACAATTGAGCGAGCTATTTTTGAGAGTTTATTCAGCAGAAGCTGTTCCGGAATCGCACTAGTCAATACTTGGGTACAGAGCTCGGCTCCGCAGACGTGAGTAAGCCCAGCCGCATGATCAATACTCGGACACCGCCACAGAGCCTGCGCTCATATTGATATCCACACCCATTAACCGAATTGATATCCACGGTGAAAATAGATATATCCAAGAATTCTCCCGTCAGTGTTGGGGAATACTAGCGGGATCTTTTCGAGTATGCAGCGTCTCGTTACAAAAGCTGATTATGAAATTACGCTTTAAACCCACACCACACAAAAACAGACCTTGTGAAAATATCGAAAGCTCGTCGACAGGAAGCTACATTGTATACAATATTGCGCCTAGCATATAACTGTTATGGTTGGACAGGCTGTTTTGAATTTTGTCTCAACATTTTTTTATCTAAAGAAATGAAACGACCTGTCCTCTCACCTGTGTGGAATAATGTTATCAGTATCTATCAGCAATCAGCTGATAAAGGGGTAATTGGAAATGGGTTGACGGGATGTGCGATAGGATTCGGTCGACCCACGTAGCCAGGGCATATCATCCATACCAAAATGCGCTCAATGAATTCCTCCTATAAAGCATTCAAATATTGTTTTGTGAAACCGGATATCAAAAACAAGTATTCCTTTGGAAAATCTTATTCAAAATGTCCAGCACGGCTATATTTTCTTAAGGAAAGGCGTGCTTACAAGATTTAATGAAAACAATGTACATGTTTGGAAAGTCGTAAAAACAATTTCAAGTTAATAAGGAAAAAAAGGGTTATTGTATCAGGAGAGCCAGGAAAAGGTTTGCTGGGTAATTGGGGGGGGGGATCAAGTGTCCTGAAAATCGTTAGCGTGGTTCATATGGGCGAGCCCTTAACCCACTTTTAAATGCCACGAGGAGAGCAGAGTCTTAATAACCCATAACAGCCCAATTTATTTGGAGTGAAATTTGGCTTAGGATAAATTGAAAGGATTTTTTCCATTAGAATACGCAATTTTAAGCTTTGGAAAATACCTGAATTATTAAATTTTAGGTTTCCAGAGGGGCGATATTTTTTAAATTGTGTTAATACTGAACTGAAAATATCCTCTAAAATATTTTTTTCTCTTTCCGAACGGCATCACTGAGCGGTAGCGGGTACATGAAGGTTAATTTCGGACAGGTAGTTTGGTTATAAATAAGCCACTTAGATTTACGTAAGGAATTCTCACACAAGCTCTTCTTTTTTTTACCTTTTTTTCATTTGAGGGATTTTATATTGATCTCGGTAGTTTTGGTCAACCTCAAGTTATGTGCGGTTAGATTAAGATAAGTGTCCTGAATTAAGTGACGTTTGGTCAAGTGAGGTTGCGCAAATGAGGCAAAATTACTCAACGAAATTTTACTATTAATTTTTTTATCAGAGTTTTTTTAACGATTTTGAGCATTTGGTAACAAAGCGAAGATACTTCCAACAATGTGGAAGAGCGATGAGGCGACCTGTAAGCAGTGCAGAACGGAGAGCGGCACACGAGAAGAGCAAAAGGGCAAGTCGTGAGCACGTTTCGTTTCGAGGGCTCCCCTCTGCCTCCCAGCCGGCTCTCCCGCCTCGGCTCCCCCGGCTCGACTCCGTGGCTCGGCGCGGCTCGCGCCCCGAGTCCAAGAGATTCTATCAGCGGGCCACCGACCACCAACATACAACAGCTATCGACGATCCGGCTAACTTTATTCCTCCGATTGTTTTTTCTTTTTTTTCGCGTATGCACCCAGTGTTGCCAACCCGATCCACCCACCAACCTAAAAATCAGACGTACATTTTTTTTTCGACTAAAAAACGTACTTTAATCTAACCGTACTGTACATAACTTGAAGTTGATTGACCAACACTACCGAGGCCAATATAAAACCCCTTAACCCACTCACCCAGCGATGCCATTCGGAAACAGAAAAAAATATTTTAGAGGACCTTTTTAGTTCAGTATCGTCATACTTACAAAAAATATCATCCCTCTGGAAATCTGAAATCTAATAATTTAGGCATTTTCCAAAGCTTTAAATTGCGTAATCTAATGGGGAAAATCCTTCGAATTTCTCTTAAGCTAAATTTCATTGCAAATACTTCGGGCTGTTATGGATTAATATATGAAAAAAGAGCTTTGTGTTAACATTCTACTTAAATTTAAGGCCAGTTTTAAAGCGGCAGTGACAACGGTTTAGGTTAAATTAGGTGTACCGTGTCTTGCTCCACACGGCTTAGGTAAGGAAGGCAGAGACTTTGCAAGCTTAAATAACTTCACAGTGGAACGGAAATCGGTTAAAATTCTATTCCATTTGCAGCACCGTCCTTTCCGCTCGAATTGTATTCGCAGCCCAATAGGTCTCGCATTCCATCAAAAATAAGGAATGCTCGCTCCCCCGACGACGACTACTCATTACAATCAGTTTAAGTGCTAATTAGTGCTTCCTTTTTTTCTTTTTCTACGTTGCAGCGCCCGCTTGCGCACTCTTTTCTTCGTTACTCACGAAATACCTCGTGGCGATCTTCAGGGTTCCCCTAACAACTGCTGCCTTTCCAGACAGGTGTGAGTATTCGCCACAATTTGGATGCTGGGAGGAAATTACAACATTTCCGCCGTTTGATTTCAGGTCAAACTAATTATACAGTGATTTTTTTGCTCTTTAAAATGACGCTCTTTTGAGTGAATGAACTGCTTTTGCGCTTATAATAAGATAAGTTACATTTTCCAACTGCTAAAATTACAAAACTACCTAAGATTCGGTACATGAAGATACGGTAAAAAATGTATTTATATTTGAAGAGTCAGCATCAAACACAAAATATATTTCACATAATTTAAAAACCTCTCCTCTCTTTTTCTTCGTGTTTTTTTCTTATTTTTTTTAATCAGAGGATAGTGAACGTTAGTAAAAAAAAACAGTTTTTAAAAAATTTTAAGCTGAATTTTTTGAGATTTATTAAAAAGGATTATTAAATTATTATTATTCAAAATGAAAAAAAATACACATTTTAAAGAGATGATAACGCAAGATTTCCGCAAAATCGTTTTAATACATTTTTAAAAATTAATTAAAGATTTAGCATCAAATTTGGCTTAAGTTAGATTTCGCAACAAATGTGGCATATTTTCCAAATTCTGTAAGATTTGTGGGGCACAGAGAAGAAGAGGCTAATACAAGATCCATATTCTTATATACTGTGTAATCAGCAAAAGAGTTATCAGCCAAAAAATTGTGTGCTTATTCGGATCCTCGTCGTTACGTTCTCTTTACGCAGACTGAACGATATATCTCCCCACATGAGGAGTGGTCACAATTTCACACGGCTCAGTCCCTTGAAAAGCGAGTGACCTCACTAACATTACTCGAGTAGACGCGTCCAAAATCACTTGTGAACCAACACGCGTTGGAGTGTGAGAGGCTCCTGAAAATGTTTGTGCTCCCAACTGACCAGACAAAAGATTGCCAAGTGATTCACCGGCCAAATCTCTGCTGAGGACTCAATCGCCGCGCCGCCTGTCCTCATATTGTCATAAGCTGGTCCCTCGTCTACCTGGTACCCCCCCTCCCGTGGGGGGGGGGGCGAACGCGGGTGGCACAGCCTACAAAACAAACTTTCTCACTGAGAGTGTCGAAGACAACTATCGAGAAAGACAAATATCCAGCCATTACGTAACCTGTCAGGCGCCTTCTAGGAATACCGCTTCCTTTTGATCTTTTTTTTTTATATCAAAAATGGAATTAACATTTCAACGAAATAACCTCTATCGATAAAATCTGATTTATGGTCTAGCTAACTGGGAGACGAACGCAGTTTATTAAATTTGTGATGGCGCACACGATATTTGTTACGGATTAAAATGGCATATATTGAAAGGGGGAGGGGATAATTGAAAAATCCGCATAGCTAAGAAACCATGATGCTTTTGAAACATTAAATGAAGTTAAATACTAACATAAAGGGAACGCTACTTTGGGGTAAAGGTACCATGTGAGTTGCGAGCCCCTGAGCATTTTCTGAAATGACGATACAACCTGCCCGACACGATTGCCATGCGTGTTGTCCACTACAGGCTGAAAAGCCAGGAACCCAGCCCGTAGTAGGCAAAACGCTTGGCACTCATGTCGAGCAGGTTGTATCGTCATATCAGAAAATCGTCAGGGGCTCGGAACTCACATGGTAAATTGGGGGAGAGCAACATGGGAGGAAAGCCACATGGGGGAAAGCTACGTTGGGGGAAAGCTACAATGGAGGAAAGCCACATTCGGGGAAAGCTACCTTAGGCTAAAGCTACATTGGAGGAAAGCCACATTGGGGGGAAGCTAAATTGGAGGAAAGCTACTTCGGAGGGAAAGCTACACTGGGCAAAAGCTACTTTGGGGAAAGGCCGTACATTTTGCTTGAGCCCCTCAAAAGAGCACAAAATATATAGACGGTTACTGATCGTTCTTACAAGTTTAAGTCGATTCATATTACCGCAGCTCAATTCACCATAAGAGATCGCTATGCCAATCCCACCATTTTATAGTAAGATGAGAACCCACGGGGCCTTGTGGAACGAACGCTTTTGTGCGGAGCTGACAAAAGAACACCTCTGCGTCCAGGAGGGGGGGTTACCCCCTGTCGGGGGGCTCTTCCTCAAGCGCCTCACCTTTGGGGGGGAGGGGGTAGCGGATATGGGCTCGCGTGGGTTCTTTGAGTTTCCGACGAAATACAGTATAAAACACAGCTGTGCTCTGTTGGTAGTACTGGGGCGGAGTAAAGTTTGTTTAGGGGAACAAAGATATAAGAACAAGTATGAGACAGTTCGTAGGTAGACCGATATCTCCACGCTCAACAGAATCTTCTACATATAAAATACTCCGCTAGGTTTAAAATAACAAATTTTCTAGCCATTTTTTTATAAATTGTTATTTTTTAAACAAAAAGAAATAGAGCAGTTTTATTAACCTGTTGTAAGAACTACAGCAAAAACTTCTTATTTAAAAAAAAAATTAAAAAAGACATTTTTAATAAGAAAAGTCCTTTTAAAAATATTTCTGAATTTTGAGACTTTAGTGGGCTGAAAGTAATCTCATTCAGAGATATGTATGTGCAAGAGCTCATTATATACAGGGTGTTTAAGTTTATACTAGTACACTTGGTCACCTCGACTGCCAGCATCGGCCGGAACGCACCCTATGCCCAAAAAGGGCGTTCAAAAGCTCCGAACGCTGTGAAGCCTCGAAATCCAAGGGTAAGACTTTCATCAAGCAATTACAGGTAATTAACAAATGATGACGACGAACAGGACAAGGAAACCATGACAAGGAACCGGTTTTTCTGTCGCTACCCCACAGCGTTCGTTTTTTTCCTCCTATTTTCTTCTTCAAAGTTCGGCAAGTCGTTACTGACCTATTACGTATTTTGCTAACGAGTGTGGACTTGAGGGCTTAATTGGCGGGAACACAGCCCAGTTTGAAATGTAGGAATACATGGGAATGACGAGGGCCTTCTTGGAAAGGCAGCATTCCGCTCTGTGATTTCGACATTTAGGACTCTTCAAATTGCTTCAAACAAGGCGGTAATTTTCGTTACATATTGCATACCCCGCTTGCTGCATCGTGTCTTCGGAACGCTTAGGCCGACTTGGAGGTACCGTCCAGAACAAAAGTCTTGCCGCAACCCCTTTTCGATACGCAAATTTTCACAGTACACAATATGATAACGGCAGATACCGCTGTAAAAAGTGCCCTTTTTGTCGGTTTTTATCCGTTGGCCAGATTTTTTAAGGTATAATGATAAGATTTCGATTCTATTATTAAGGGTTAAAAAAAGCTACTTAATGATTTGATACTAGCGAGGCTGATGGGAATAAAGCGAGCGAAAAGACATACCAACATCGAAAAGGCACTTTTGGTAGATTCGACGGTATTTGGCAAGGAAATAGAATGAATTTCGACATTTGTCCAAAACTTGTCAATGTCCTGGACAAATCCCGTCGAATCGACAAAAAATCGTCTACTTTTCAACCACTCAACCCTCACTAGGAGGGAATGGTATTCCACGGTAACTTCTAGATATTCACTGAAGTATAGTCGATCTGTAAGTTATCTGACCCGAATCGTAATGCTATGCGCATCCTACAGAAATCGGACGCGGGACACACAGCGTACTCGTCTTACACGCCATTTTCCAAAACTTTACACTTTTTCTTCTTTTCTTTAATTAGCTGGATGATAGCGTTCATAGGAGAAACCTTCCGTCATGAAAATTCTCGCGGAGAGTTCATGCCTGTTGTCGGTTTTGAATTCACTAATGAGTAATTTTACAGAAAAGCTTATTTAATTTGTAATTTTACTCGTTTTTTTTTAGTATAAAGTTTAGGAAAACGTTCATGAATGGGTCAGTGGCGTTGCGGGTATTTTACGAAGTAGCAGAGTGACACCAGCGGTGCGGCACGGCGGAGGCATTAAGTTGCTTTTACCGAGAAGTGCGTTAGCTCACAGCTTTCCACGGAAGCAGGCATATATGGCCGCCTATGCCTCTGAGCATCTGTATGCCTCATGGCATCCATGCTTCCTCTCATGGCATGCCTTCCTCAGCCTCTGCGGCGGCGGCAGCTCCGACGGCGCACAGCCGTGTCAATGACAGCACTCCGTCGCCATTTTTCGCACACGTGCGAAATATACGCTTGCGAGGAAATGTATGTATAACTGACCGGTGGCCCTAAAACATTGCACTTTAAACTAGACAGTTTTTTTTGTTTTATGAAAATTGACGACGATTTTCAATGTGTCTCAAAAATTTCGTCTGCAGGTATGCGGCATATTTGTATAATGTAAGAAAGGATTTTTGAATTTGCTTTAAAATTGCTTACTAAATTGGACCCGAACATTTTTTTTCATTTTTTTTACAAGATTTCTTTAGAAAAAAAAATACGCTTTTCTAAAAACGTGCAGAAAAGACTCCATAGTTGCCAGACTTATGGATTTTCGAAACTGCAATATCCTGGTAATTATCACGGACTCCAGCGTTATAAAAGAAAATAGGAATTCAACGCCTCTCTTGTCAGGCTTTCTAGAATATGAAGGCATTGAGTTAGCGGACTTCTGACATAAATAGCTAATAAAAGCGGCTAATTCCCCCTACTTAGAAGTAAAAATGGAAGGTTTAGAGAGAAAAAATATCGCGACTAAGCGTAGGTGTTCTCTAAAAGAATGGTAGAGAATAATCGAAAAAAAGGCCAGCCAACTCGAAAGGTGATACTAGAATAGTATCCAATAACAATCGAATCGAATTCCTCCTCCTTGAACAAAAGTAAAGAAAAACGATATCTGTAGTATTTCCAAAGGAATTGAATGTTACTGATCAGAACAGGAAAAAAGTGAATGCAAATTGATGCTTCGTATGTCCACATACAAAATTAGGATCTTCTACCAAAAAAAAATTATTTTTAAAAAGCCACTTTTTTTAAATGCATCGAATCCCGTTATATCAAACCACAAGAAGCTAAATATTTCTTTAACAGGATTCGAAAGGTCCATATTTCGGTCCGGGACTTTTGCAATCGGCGGTAATTTTTTTCGGTATCGGCTGATTCAGAACGGTAACAAAGCAAGCGTACACATTTAAATTTCTCTAAGTTGACAAAACCTCTAAAATTAAAAACTTAAATTCGCAAAAAGAGCTTTTCACCTGACACAAAACATAACTTACTTAAAAGTGAATCCAATAATGCTACAAAGCACATGCCTACTTCTTATTCGTTTGGCTCATATCTTTTGCAAGCGATAAAACATTAATTAATTTAGGAATGCGTATAACTTAATTTAAAAATACTTTTAAAAAGAGGAGTCAAGAAAAGGTAACGAAAAAAAATCTCGGAGCAAAAATTACTTAACTATTTTTTATTGATATTTAAAATAAAGCGTATTAGCGATATTTTGAGCGAAACTGTTTCCGACTTCAGAAGAAAATATACGACCAGAAAAGCAGCCTCATCCAAAGAAATTCGGCCTTGTCTGTGCTCTATTCAAGATAAGCAAGCTTCGTAAATACGACTCCAGTGTCAACATAATTCTTCACCTCAATATTACGTATCAAAAAAGCAATTTTCCTGCAGAAAAATCTCGAGCTTTTTCAGGCAGGACTCGTCGCAAGTAAATCGATACGCTCGCCGAGAGGAATACAAGTGTGTTTTGGGTGCGCGTGGAGATGTTCCCAAGTTCTGAATGGCAAAACGCGCATCGCATGCCTTCGCAGAATCAGTGGATCGTCTCGCGCAGATGACACAGCTCACGCCCTCGCATGCTCTCGTATGCTCTCGCATGTTCTTGCATGCCGCGAGAGCCGCTCTTTTTCACGGCCTGTTGGACACCGCTGATTTGCGCACAATTACGAAGAGTAAGCCGTTACCGACACCTTGCGAGCTCTTATTAGAGAATACCGCTCCCACACGAAATGCTGCAATAACTGAAATTGCACGTTTTCCTTCTTTTTTTAAAAAAAGTGCGATTAAACTTACTTGGTTTAGAAACTGGGCTAATTAGTGTCACTTTTCTCGTAAGTTTACTGTAACCTTACTTAAGCTATCTTTCTGGCCAATACGTTTCGCTGGAAATGAGGGAAAAGGGATTGCGTGCTAACAGGAGAGAAACTATAATTTATACAATTAGCGATGTTCCGATTAATGGAAAGTACACATGTTTTGTGTTTGAATTCCTTTGATTCTCAAGTATTATTTTTATAACGTTTTTTGTAAGACTTTTTTTTTGTTTGTCTGGAAAAAGATTTTAAAAATGAACAAAGGGAAAATTCAAGCTTAATAAGAGTAAGGTTCTGCCCCTCGATAAATTGTAATTTATTGTATGTTGGGGAAGTAGAGTTTGCCGACCGACGTGCAGAATTTTTTCGGTGACAGATAAAGTGTGATATTTGTCTTTTTAGAGCGCTATCCGTAATTCTCTTTTACTTCCGAACGAACAGGTTAATACAGAACGGGATAGACGAGGTTAGGTTAACCTACAACAGCCCAAAGTATTTGGAGTAAAATTCAGCTTAAGAGAAATTGAAAGGATTTTTTCCATTATAATACGCAATTTTAAGCTTTGAAAAATGCCTAAATAATTAAATTTCAGGTTTCCACAGGGGTGATAATTTTTTTAAATTGTGACAATACTGAACTGAAAAGATCCACTAAAATATTTTTTTCTGTTGCCGAACGGCATCGCTGAGCGGTAGTGGGTTAAGTTAGGTAGCGAAGTTTACGTTGGGTAAGATGGAGTGAGTTTGGTTTCGTTGACAGCAGAGGGTAAGGGCTAGAGGAGGTATAATTCAGAGAAAACAGCCTTCACTTTTGACGTATTGACGTGACGTTCTTTGCGCGACAGAATACCTAATATAGGATATGATGTATGCAACTTCTGAGAAGTACTTGAATGCCGGCGCGTTATTGCGGCTCACAAGCGAATATCCTCTCTAGACGGCGACATCGTTTGTTGCGGCGGCGGCGGCAGCGCCTACGGCGAGAGGGCGCCTGCGAGAAGGCGCCCGCCAGAGGGCGCCGCTGAGGGCCGAGGGTCTGCCGAAAACGGCAAAGGGAGACATATTCACTCAACCTAATTTCGGCAAGTTATGTAGCTTTGCTTCTAGGAAAATGAGATCCCAGATTCGCAATAAAACTTGCAAGAGTCTTTTCGGGCTCACCCGATCTTACGCATACACTGTAATTTTTTAGGATAGCATGTTCAACCTTGTAGTTTAAATTTAGTGCCACCCTCCGTCGTCAAGCCGAGCGGAGTGATAGCGAAGCGAGGCACAAGGCACGTAACCTAACCTAACTTAACCTAGGGTTACCCAACTAAACGGTCGCCAAGCCTGATGCCGCT
>Ga0058701_10004370_pt1 | contig 11456 bp, 5 predicted proteins | sample AgamicOrMae_FD_97039 | JGI IMG/M metagenome (GOLD analysis project Ga0058701, IMG submission 97039) | Agave microbial communities from Guanajuato, Mexico - Or.Ma.e | ecosystem: Host-associated > Plants > Phyllosphere > Phylloplane/Leaf | place: Guanajuato, Mexico | collected 2012-06-04 | reverse complement strand
GTTTACAATTACCCGAACCCTATCTCAGAGAAAGCAGTTATAGTAAAATAATCTAACACATTTGAAAAGATGATTTGATGAAAAGTAGGCGTGAAATGTACTAATTACTGACTGATAAAGACACTGCAACTACTTTTCCTTCCCCTGACCTGAGGTTGCGCTGGGGCAACCGTATTGGAATACAAAAAAATAGCGTTGAAATAACGAGTGAGTACATTTTCTGGTTCTACTAACACTGAAACGCCCCAAAAAACTGGTTTTTACCTTTACGTGTGTGCGTGTGTGTCTGTGTGTTTGTTATGCGAAAAAGTTTGTAACTGGATAACTTACAATATTCAGTATAGGCTCTGAAAATAATTTGTAAATTTGTTTAATTACAGTCATAATGTAGGTTGGCCGTACCTTTACTCTACTGGCAATGGCCACTACTGTAAAACACTAAAACAGTTACCATTCGTCTTATTTTACGGGTAGTAATGCTTTTGAAACACCTACATCTGAATTGATACTAAAGATGTCCGATTTGAACACAATTTACTATGAATGTTGCAATAATTGGCCATGAATCTACAATCCTCTAGCGTCCCAATCGTACGAGAATTTCCCCGATGGAACATTGCATGAAATCTAAATACGCATAATAATATTTTTGTATTTTTTTAAATATATATTTGATCAACAACATTGCATTGAAGCAGAAAGCTCGTAGATTGCGGGAAAATTCTATTGCTGTAATTCATATCCAAAACCAATGTTTGTAGAAAAATATAAAACTACCAAATCGTCGCAAGCCACTGATTGTCTTAAAAACTTTGTCACGCCACATGAATAACAATTTAAGTTTTTGGTTTGTTGAGTCAGGTAGATTCAAATGGAGGAGAGAAAAGGTTCAGTTGGCAGAGAGGAGAAGAAAAAATCGGAGAAAAGTCAATGGGCTACGATCCCCAATGCTATATTTATATTTGATGTTTTATTTATATTTATTGTGGTCTGACTGTTAAAATGTATCACTGCTCACTGCTAATACGCTTTCTTCTCAGTTAAAAGCAATTTCCACCATCGATAAACTTTATTCAAAACTCGTCATCTGCTTAGACGAAACCCTGAAAATCGGTTGTTTTATTTTAACTACACAATATTGCCTACTTAAGGTATTTTTCGTGTCAGCGAGAGAGACGTGCATAAACGTCCACGTTGTTTGGAAGTGTCAAATGGAAAAGCAAGTGTTCCTCAGTAGGGAAATACTTTGACACTTTGTAAGATTAGGCTAGGTTTGATTAAGTCAAGTTAAAATTGTAACGTAAGCGTAGGCTTTATATTGATTAAAATAATTAAATGTTGTAAAGTGATTCTCGTATATCCTTGGTGATCACGGCTAAATTGTCAAAAGCTGCAATACACCAAAAATGACGCTGAGCGCTCAAAAAGGGGGCAAATGACGATAAGTGAGAACAATCATCGTTTAGATGAAAGAAGTAGCCAGGAATAAGGCTTGAGTTCATGCACGTCGAGCAGAGCAATACTGTCGAGTAGACAAACCAGATAGTTGTTTACCTTGCAATGGTTTTCGTCTTGTACCGAAAGACTCGACGGAACAACATGTTGTATTCACATAAGAACGATTCTCATGACAACGAAAATATTGTCAGGACAACGCGTCACCTCCATGCAATACTGTGGTTACTCGGATTGCTGGGTGCTGTAGTGTGACGAATCACAAAGCACAACGCTACTTGGCTCCTACTTCCAAAGTCTGTCTGTACAAAAAAAAGACGATTTCTTTGCAGCGACAGAGGTACACACTGAGGAAGCAGACTCAAAATACCAGAAAAGAACATATGGCTTTGCAAGTCGTCGTATTGCAGCAGTCCGGGTGACCAACTTGTAGGCCTGCTGCACGGAAGTGTCCAATGACTTTCATTTCACTTTTGCTATTCGTGTAAAATAGTAAAAAAAAAGATCTGGGGTAGCGGCAACTTCTGCTTCTCCACAGAGACAGGGCACCTCAATCCGGGTTTTTGCGGGACATTTCCTCGCTTAAAAAATCACGATTTATTCTATCGGAAAGTCCTTTAAACCACGTTTGATTTCAATAAGATTTCGCATCAGTTCTAACGAACCTTCAGAGATGGCTATAGAGGGAATCTTGAGCCCCCATCCTGTCTCAATCATCGAGGGTACAGTACAACCATCTGATCCGACCTATGCAAATGTCCCTGAATAATGAATGCCAGCCCCTCTTTCCCCTCCCCCTCCGATATTTCGCTGTACCGTCTTCCTCCTGCACCCGCCCTTCCCACCCTGCATGCTGCTCTTTCGTTTCCTGATGTATAAATAATCGATATCTCTTCCATTACTCGAATCTGCTACAAGCTGCTCCCTTGCCGAGTGATAAAACCCTACGATATGTTACTGCGGTACGCCAAACATTCGATTAAGGTGTCTGGAATACAATATGTGTGATGCGTGGTATTGTGGGGGACTCTTGATGCTTTTATTGATGAGCCCTTAGACAGCTCTTCCACAGCCTTGCATTTTGAAATGGACATTCTGCATTTTTGCACTGCGATATAGTAATTTTATTGACAACAGTCCTCTTTTAGTTGGCCTAGATCAAACTGTTAAAAGTTAGCTTTAAAGAAAGGTTCGCTTCTACCGCATCCCGCACCGTATTACCAAGAATAATTTTGTTACTCCTCAAACCAATAGATCTCTAGATGTATGTGTCCTGAAATTGATGCCTCTTGGGTTGTCAAATCAAAGCCACTGGCACACGTCAGCAAAATGAGCAAAGAATCAACTTAAACAAGTGGTCTTTTTTAGAATGGTCTGTGGGATAATGTTTATTTTATTTTACCCCATCCTGAGTTTGACTCCTCAATAAACGTGAAATCACCTTCAGCTGGTGTTGAATTAGACCCTTTACACATAATTCTTTTACTTTATCGAAAAGAACTTCACTTACCACCGTTAAATTTTCCTTCGTATAGGTCGGTATTTTTGGCCTCCTTAATATTTTCTTTTCCTACTCGGCACCGCGCCTTGGGGCATGGGAGTATATCCGCCTACCTCCATCAAAATACTGATTTTGATAGGCGTTTTTCGATTTCTAAACCTACCCCGAAAAGATGGTGTACTCCCTTCAGTCTTTCCAGATTTAATAGTAATTACATTCCACTATCATGGAGAGGTTGGACTAGTCCTCAACCTATCCTGAAAGGATGTCATCTTGATGATTGTATCGAAGCCTATACCGACCCGCTAAATTTAAGATGGCAATATATTATATTTTATTATTCTTTAGTTATTAAAGAAGAAATATAGATAGCTGTAGTCGGAGCTGGGCGACATTTTTCAAGAAAAGAAAATTGTTTTAAAACTGGACCTTTTCAGATTTTACAATGTTTAATTCTACTACATGAAAACTTCCCAGGGCAACATTATTTAAAAGAAAAACTTCTGCAAATTTTGTATGCTCAATGGACAAAGATAACGTTCAAGCATAAAAAGAATTACAAGTCAAGGAGGATATAATATATTTTCAGCGCATTGTCAAGGAATCTGCCAATGAGAAACAAGACTTATTCAATATTTTTAAACGTGTACGAGTAAATGAAAATGAAGGCATTGAAAAGGATAAATCCTGAAGAATATTTGTATGGCGGGAATAAATCAAAAGCCAGAAATCAGAAGCCATTGCAGAGATTCGACGTCGTAAAGCCATTTCAGTGTTCTGAACGCGTTTATAACATTAGCAGCTTCTCCGCTGCGGCCGAGACGTCTCGCTACCTCCCTTCAGTCGCAACGCGTTCCCAATTTTGTTTTCCTTTCAAAAGTTTGGCGGTGCCTTCAATCACCGAAAGCCGTTATTCTTAGTTTTCACGTCTCGCGTCTTCTGGCGCTCCGCTCCATCGCCATTTTTATGATCCCCACGACCTGCATCTCACAACAAACTGAACTCCCGCCGATCTGCAATAAAGGTCCATTGTTTTGCTATTTCCACAATTTACAAAACTGCTTTTACCACATCGACAAGACCTGCTCCTCCTGCTGTCAATCATACAAACTTTTCATTAATTACTCTTTGTAAATACGACCGACTCTGTTAAGACTTCTTTCTTCCCCAGCGCTCCCTAGCTGTCAACTTGCTCCAGACACCTCATGTAATGCCTTAATTTAATTTTGCAAGCGTCAGATGCAAAAATCGATGAACTCTAACAAATCGCGATCTGGTTTAACATCTTTGCGATGGGAAACCTCGGCATGGGGATGCAACCCTCAAGAAAGCTTTTGCTCTCAGTGAATTTGCTTCCGTTTCCTTTTGTTGCCACCCCACACATTAGTCTGCTAATCTATAAATGAAACAAAATTAAAGGTAACTTTGTAACACACAGCTAACAATCTTGTAAACCACAAAATTGATGAACAATTTTGTAAGGACTTCCAGTAAAATGCATTGTTATGACAAAAATCGAGAAAATATTTTGGGGACTCACTAAAAAATAATCTGAGTCGGTAATTGCAAATAGAATCAAATCTATTACTGATACTCATAAAGCTTCGACTAGACTTGCAGATGGGTGCTGAGAACCCTTAGCGAGTTAACTCGCGATTTTGACTGATCTAGGCCTCATTCCAACCGTTCCACTCTTGTTTGGAATAATACAGATGAGCCCGCGAGCCTTGAGTACGGGGCTTAAGTCTTCTTAGATGCTGGGCGTTGACCGATTTTGACCGGAAGTGTGGGACCGCCGTTTGTGATTAGAGTGAAAACCTAATCTAACCTACTGTGACCTAGCCTTGTCTAACCTCACATATTGTGACATAACGTAGCCTAAACTAACAGCCATACTTAACCTAGCCTAACCCAGCTTAACCCGACTAACCTAACGTAGATTTAACTAAACCAATAACCCTAATCGTACTCAATACAAGTCAAGTAAGCCTATTTGAACCCTTTCATATACAATATATTTGAAGGCAAATATACTTTAAACTTTAAATAACCAACTTTACCGAGAAAAAAGTTTTCACAATAATGGTAACTTGGTCCTCCGGTGAGCCAGAATAAATAAAGCAACTTTTGTGGTTCACACTCTTATGTGTGATTCCTGATCGCTAAGCACGACTTGCTGATTGCTTCTTGGGTGCTATTTTTAACAATTATCCCCTCGCAGCCATTCGACACCTCGGTGGAAGAAAGTTGAACCGGCGGCACGCGCCAACGGGTCAAAATGATAAATATGTAAAATAAATATATTTCGTCGGGTGAGCCGATAACATAGCGCGGTGCGCAAAGCCCCTTAAGAGAATTCACCTTCGCATACATTTAAATGAAGACATTGAATATTAATATGAGTCCGCTTGAACCGATATTGGGGCGCTTTCTGATCTGAGTACACCCACAACAGTGAGCCGCCGAGAATAATTGAAAGACAGAGGGAAAGAGCAAGGCGAGGCGGTAAGACGCGGAGCGATGTTTCGAGTGTAGCGATGAAGGCGATGCGATGGCTGGAGGATTGGGGATTCCGAACGCCAGTTTTAGGATCAGAATCGCGAGATGAAGCCTCGGGTTAGTAAAAGAGCGATGACAAGAGAAAAGAGAAAGGCCTTTGCAACGAATAAATGAGACAGAGCCTTGGAAATAATATTTTGAGTGCTGAACATTGGGAAGAAACACGATAGGTTGGTGAAAGATGTTCAGCCTGTATCTTAAAGAAGATGTATTCCGATTTTTATCTGATTGTATTCTGATTGTATATTTTCAAAAGAGCAAGAGTATCAAAAGTACTTACAGTACTAATAACGACGTCATGTCGGCAACACTCGGTGTGCCCCTTCATGCGTGCGACGTCCTCCACCACTCGGCTTGCTCCCTCAGGAGTGGTGTCCTGGAGAGAAACATAAAAAGGTAGGTAAAATATGTTCAGAGTATACCTTTGAATAGTTTCATTTCGATATCCTTACGTTCTTGTATTCTATGTGATTAAGGGAATAAAAGTATCAGAGCTCCCACCAGCGCTACAGTAGGTGTCAGATTCGTACCACTTGGCATGCCCCCTCCCAAACGCAGAGCTTACTTATGCTATGGCTACAGTCGGCCTGCGCTTACGTTGTCCCTGAGTTGTCTGCCAGTGAGGAGTCCAGATTGTAGTTCCTGAAAGAGGCATTTGTGGAATATTTTCGTGTGTATCTGTCGGAGTGTGACCAAAATTTTTATTCAAGTAGAAGAAAGCCGTAATGGATCCTACGTATGAATTTTATTTGTGTGCAGCGTAATAACGGAATTGAAACGTCCTCAGTGCGGCGACCTAACCTCTTTGTGCAACCGATAAGTGTATTTTTCTTTTTATAGTGAATTAAGTTCTTGCTTACTTAGTCTTGTAAAACTGGAAATATTCCTCAAGAAGCCCCTCCGAGGGACTAAAATCTTGACACCTTACTGGCGGACAGCTCATGGACAACGTAAGTGCGGTCCGACAGTAACCATCACCAGGCTCCTACTCCAACGCACGAAGTGCTGCCAACGAGTAGTTTACCGCCGCGCTGTAGGTCTAAGGGGTCTAAGGTATTCCAGAACCCAATCCCACAGTTTTAAAAAACCATTGCCAGATACGAAAAAATACTGTCGGGTTCAAACGAGGAAATTTCAAGTCCCTAGCTCATTATTTTTTTTCCTGGCAGACTTTGCGAATGAAGAACGCTGAATAAAGTGTTCATACGAAGGATTACTGCTAATAGATTGGTTTCCCAAACAAACACCCTACGGAAAACATACACGGTTTCTCGTATAATTTAATCTGTTTGAGCTTGCTCTTGGCATCGAATTTCTGAACGGGATCGTTTTTGACGTGTTCGAAGGCGGACCGCGAGCGATATCCTTTGCTACCCTAATCCCCAGAGACAGCACCTTTCCAAATCGCTGTGCTCCCTCGATGTGTACCTATCTTAAAGCAATATAGACTCGGTGGCGCCTCCGCGAATGCACATATGCATGAATGCACTTATGCATGAATGCACGCATGCATGCATAATAAAGAGGCAGCGTCATTCTGATTGTCTCCCTTTTTTGCGCAAGCTAGGATGGGCTACTCTGAGATACACGGAGCCGAAGGCATTCTTCCCCTTTTTATAGCTCCCTAAGGACCGCATTACCCGACATGGGTAGGCCTACATCTTGATGTGTCACATACCTGCGGGAGATATTTATGTCCAGGGACCAAACCATGTCGAACGACATTCTGCGCGGAAGGTGAATTTGTGAAACGTGCCTAACTTATTGGCCACAACTGTCCCGAGGTATGCGATTCCGATCTGATGGGGAGCTGACTGAACCAGAAGTTCGACAATTTTTTTATGAAATAAAGAACGTTAGTGTGCATTTTTCACGATATCTGGCAGATGTTGCACAGGCTAGAGTCTCATCTGATTCTCGTGCAAGTGAAGACAAGGTCGTGTGCAGGCGAGTATGGAGGGTTATTCGTATGACGTCATTGTTTAAAACTACCCGAAGAAATTTTGTGTTAAAACTTAAGAGTTTTGGTAACTTTTGACAGGAATGTAATCGGCCAAAAGGCGTTTCAACTATTTTTTCCGTATTTTGCCTAAAAGATGGGATCTGCTTATCACCAAAGGGCTTAAACCTGGAAACCAAGAGTCAAACATCATCTTCTGGTAGGTATTCGCTTTAAAATAAGTAAAGACACAATTACATCTGAGGAACCGTAACTGTTTACTGAAAATGTGTTGAAGGAAGAGAAACGGACCGTTCTTTGTCGAATTGCTTTCATTTACTTACCGCTCTGAGAACACTATTTGAGCAAGCGACGACTAGGTAAGTCCGATTTATCCTCTTCAGTTCATTACATTTTTAAAGAGTGAAACACCGGTAACTAAGTCATGTTAAATGAATATGACAACCTGCAAACCAACTCTTTAAAAATATACTTAAAGACTTAAATTACATTTTTTAAACGTTTGGAATGTTATTTAATCATGCAAACATTCACAAATAATGAGCAAAACTACAACCGAATTACATTTGGTTTGGTACTGACGTGAGGTACTATTAACCCAAGTCCAAACTACAGGACCTTTAAGAGACCTGCACTCGTCACTGCAGCGCCCAGTTGTCTGTCACGGTATCTTCCAGTAGATTTCGCGGTGTTTTCACAGGCTGTCGAGCAAACCGTAACTGGTAACCAGTGAAATGTATTCACTGGGTGAACCAGCTAAATTCTACTGGAATTTTGCTTAATATGAATGCAGCAAGTAGTACTATCTATTAGAAGATGGACTCAGAAAAAAAGCCGTCTAAGACCGTCCAAAAATGAGAACGCTTACATTTGCCAGCATTCCTTTTTTAGGACTTCCGACTAGATCACGGCTAACCACGACCGTGCAATTGAGTAAAAGTAGAATTACTGAATGAAATTACGATGAGACAAAATTAAGTGTGTATGTGTGAAATAAGGGCGTAAAAGAGAGGGAATCCGAGAGCGAAGGCGAGATGAGAGGCCAAGAGTATTATGGTATGTCAAATATTGAAATTGCTTAATATGGCCGACCAGGCGAGAGAGTTATGGTATTTCCCATCGTTGCGCTGGCTATGGTATCCCTTCGCCACACCAGATTGGGTCAGCAGCTGGCTGACTCCGGCTTCGCCGCACCACGCTGCGCCTTTCCCAAATTACCGGTAGCGAAATAGGTATCCACACCATACAAGGCGCGGCAAATTAGAGAGGTAAACACACAGAAATCGGAGGATGGCTCCCTGAATCTTTTTATTTCTTGTTGTTTCATTAATACTGTATTTTCTTTCTCTTCTTTATTGCTCTCTCTGTTCGTGCTGCTGTGGAAGTGGGGTCCATAATAAGCGTTGGTCTGTGCCGAGTAGGTACACTCGTGAGGTAAAAATCAACTCACGGTTTGAACAGTTCGGTTAAATTGACCGCACCTCCGTGAGTCTCCCTCCCCTTCCCCTTCTCCCTAGGCGCCACGCCACTGCACGACTTTGTGCGGCTGACTGCCACTGCGTTCATCGAAAATTACTCTTCAATCGTTTTTGGACGGTAGCTGCTTTCTGTAAACACCTGTTCGGTCAGCCGAGTCGGGTCAAAGGTCAGTTTTTCCTCTACTCAGCCGCCGCGTACCTGTTTCGTCTTTATAATCGTAGAAGAAGACGCCACAATCTATTTAAATTGGGAAAATGAAGCTACCCTCTGGGAGCACAATCTTCAAGGCTTACTTTTTTGAAAGCACAATAAGCTTTTTCTCGGACAAAAATGTCATGTTTGGCCCAGAGTGTATCTTGCCGGGGCGTTGGAGCATGCGAACGTTTCTCATAGTCTAAAGTTCCGTTTATTCAAAGACCATTGAAATGATGTTAAGGTATTGTTAAACTTATCAACTGGTGCCGTGAAGCGAGAAATCTCCGCGGTTACCAAATCGCCATTTTCCGAGCATATGGTGATAAATGATTTATCTTGCCGAGCGCAACTGTTAACTAATCTTGCACAGCGATGAAAACAAAGGAGTTTGAGTTGAATTCGTCTTTGTGGGTCGCGCGCGGAAGTCATGCTTGTGACACGGAAAAGTACGGCAATGGAACGGCCAGGGCACGCAACTTCCGCAAATCGTAGAAATAGGGATAGTCGAGTCGCAGTCAACTAAGGGGCAGGAAACCCAAATGTAATTAAAAGGACGACAATAATTATTCCGGCGCGGTGACTACCATTCCGGGAGACGAGGAACAGCGCGGCGGCTTGGCGGCCAACCAACCTACACGAGGAAGCTCTGTAGATGACACATGCTGCTATGTGCGCGAGGTAGGTAGCGACGGAGTGGCGTGGCGCGGCGCTATACGGTGACGCTATACGGTGTACGTCGCAACATGAGAATGTATCTAACGGCTGGTACGCTGGTCGTCGTGTTTAAAGTGCTAGGATGCTAAAGACACATCGCTGTAGGACCAGTGTACCGTGGAGGACCAGGAGAGGAAATCATGGCGGAGGGGCGAGGAGAGGCACCGCTCCCCCTTCCGCTCTGTTAAGCTCAAACCACCGGCACCTCTGTCACAAACCGTCCTTAGGCTGCTAGCCTGCCCGCTAAAGCGAAAGTTATCAAATAATCACACTTATTTCCTCGCATGGCAGAATACAAACAGTTAACCCCCAGCGAATCTCTTTTACTCCCGCCGCGCCGTCATCTCCTCTGCTCTACAGCCTTGGCTTTTCATTCTCCGTACTAAATTGAGAAATCTAACGATTTGGCGCGACCCCTTCCCTTTCCCCTTTCGCGCAGCGGTTCGAAGGACCGTGCTTGAGCGCAGCACCGCCAACATTTCGGTTTGAATCACTCCCAACGTAGTAAAGCCCCATCACAAAGGATTTCGGAATCTGACGGCTATCTTTATGGGAGTAAAAAATCAGACAGGAGACAATCAAAACATCACCTTTCCCTACCTTAAATTAATCTTGCATATTCCAACTTAACCCGATGTATCTAACATAGGTTGATGTAACCTCCTGTCCCAAGACTGAAAAGCTTTTTTGACAAAAGTGATCGGAAAGGAAAAAGGGGGGGGGGAGAGGACACTTAGGTAAACAACCTTTCGTATCTGGAAGGAAGAACTTTTCAAAAAACGATCGGAAATGAAAAAAAATCCTTGATCTAAATGTGGGAGGCCCATATTTTTTTAATGCTTTTTAAAAAACAAAAGTCACCGGTCTTGTGGTGTGTACACGGCAGGGTCCTATTAGGTTCATATTAACTTACCTCCCGTAGTCGTATCAAGACAATTTTATGTTTTTAAAGGTCTTCGATAACATTCTAGTAATCTGCATGGACAATTTTCAATTTTCACCAGTAATTGTTGCAAATATAGTGAAAACAAAGTACGCTTCAGAATTGCGCGGGTTCAATCGACGTGCGGGATTCGTCAGAGTTTCCATGATGATTGGTCGTAGTCAATGAAAGGAACGAATAAGGAAGCGGGTAAACCAAGCCACCGCGGTGAAGTACCGTTCGGATAACTTTGGCGAGAGGGAGGAAACTGGAGGAGGAACCCCAACAAAATGTCAACATTTCGGATTTATATCGTTTGTATATTTCAACCCCAAATTTAACGAGCATTTGTGTAACGTAAAACGGCAGACACATTATGCTTACGGGGAGCCGATGTGCACACTGTGTGGCGATCGTTTGCAACACCGGAAGTTGGAGTCTTAAGTTGAAATAGTAAAATTTGACTATTTCAGAGTAATTTTTGACTGATAGCATTAGCAAGAATACGGCTATAAGACAGTTGCTAGAGTTTACAAACTTAAGAGCAAAACGATACTTACTAAATGAATAAGTTATTAATCGAGCACATTTGAAAAGGGATTCTCAACAAAATGCGCTCGAATATCAATTTGTAATTTAAGGATTTAGTGTTCGACAAGAGTCAGCGTGAT
>Ga0058701_10004369_pt1 | contig 11457 bp, 5 predicted proteins | sample AgamicOrMae_FD_97039 | JGI IMG/M metagenome (GOLD analysis project Ga0058701, IMG submission 97039) | Agave microbial communities from Guanajuato, Mexico - Or.Ma.e | ecosystem: Host-associated > Plants > Phyllosphere > Phylloplane/Leaf | place: Guanajuato, Mexico | collected 2012-06-04 | reverse complement strand
TTTAGGAATGTTGTCCAAACATTTTAAGCACTGAACGAACATTTTTAACCCACTGGTCCAATTTCTACAGCAGTTTTAAAAAACGAAAAAAAGTGAGTCCATACTTTTGACCGGTACTGTAAACAGTAACTTTCTCGTACCGTATACGTCTGCATTCTGCATCCATGCTTCCTTTCATACTGAGGTACATTGCGGTGAATATGAAAGGTTGCATTTCCTTCATGTGCGCCTCTCCAGCAGAGCGTGGCAGGGCAGAATGCACCGTTCGAATTTAAGCAAATGGTCACCCTGCGCGGTGCGCGGCCGCTTCCTTCCACCAGCCTTGAGAAGGGACATACATGTAAGGTTTAGCGAGCAACAGGCACGACACCTACGTACATTACCTTAACCTACATTCACCCGCAGTCGCTGATTCCCAATGAATAACGATCAAGGTGAAAGCCCGGTAGACAATGCAGCCCATCCATCAACGCCCTTAACTTCTACCTTTTATTACATTGAATCAATCCACCCGAAAGTCCCTCTTTTGCACCGAAATTCGTTTCCATGCAAATCCCGGTCACGTGATCGTCGCGGGTCGGGGCATTAAAAAATGGCGCGCTTTTCAAGAATGATTGGCATGCCAATGATTTGCCACTTTTGCGGGACGAATAAATTATTTTTAGGACGCCTGCTTATAAATATTCACACACTTTTCGTCTAAGAAAGTATGCAGAACGATTGTCGCGAATCGGATATCTTTGGGGGCGCGGCGAGCGCTCCGCCACCACGCGGCGGCCAGCGGAACTAACTCTCAAGGGGCGATAACGCAAACTTTTTGTTTGTTCACTTTCGAGCACTTATGCTCGAGCATTTCCGGCGTCACTCGGACGAGGTTCCGACTCTTCGCAATCGAAAAAGAGAAAAACAGATATACGAATTGGGGACTGCATTTTTATCGGATTTCTGACTGTGTTTAATTGAGCTTTAAAATTACCGGCATGCACGCGCGTTTTCCAATGGGCTTCGTCTATTCATAGTTTGCGGCAAACTTCTTGCGAACGTCGACGAAATTAATTGTTTTGGTCAACAATCCCTTGTATCTGTTAAGATCTTTGAAACTGGGAATTCCTTTCCTCCATGGACTTTTTTCGACCATCAATGCAAGTATTAATGATAAAAAAATCTCAATTCGTATTAGAGAAATACTGTATAATCCTAATTTTACTAGGAGAAGACTTTAATCGGTTCCAAATCACAGTTTTACAAAATTTTTAACCTGTAGTTTAATTTTAGTTCGGTTCTATTCGCACGCCTATGTTGATACAATGGAGACTTGAACGAACGGAAACTAAATGCATTTTAAAGGGGAAGTGTCTTGAACGCACGGAAACTAACCTCATTCATTGTAAATGGGGTACCGCAAGGGGTGACAACTCATGATATCCGTTGTACAAGAGGCCTTGATATCCGGTTGATATCCGGTTGATATCCTTGACATACGACCGTCGTATTCGGTCGAAACATGGCTGTTTTCATCGATTTTTCAAGGATTTTACTCTATGACCACTGTTCACTGATATCTATGGCTAATATTTAGTTGTATTCAGCAGACATTTTTTATCAATCTTCTGAAATCTGTCAAATATTCCATTAAAATTTGGTCAATTTTCTCTTGATAACCGTTTATTAAACCTCTGATATCCTTGATATCCTAATGTCCGTTATAGATTTCCAGCGAGGTCCCCTTGGGGTAGCGGGTAGCGCGTGAATAGTCCGTTAGTGTTAAGAACTTCCGGAGTGTTCCCTTGGCTTACAAGCTGTTTTTTTTTTTTTGTCGCAGAAGTGGACCCTGTTCTGGACTCGAACCTCGACCAGTTGTGGGCGATTCCCGTGGGCCGCGCCGACGCGTATAGCGCCGGCTACCCGTCGCTGAGCGACAGCCCCAACCCTCCGGGGCCGTCGATCTTTCCCGGGGGCAGCCAGCCGGGGCCGAACTCCCCCGGCCCCGGCGGAGCGGCCTTCTATCCGGGGCCCGTCCCCGGCGCCGTCCAGGTGGGCTACTTCAGCGGCCCGCCCTCCTACCCGCCCGGAAACTACGGCTTCAACGGCAACGGCGTCTTCGGCTTCAGCATCCCGGCGAGCGCGCTGGTCCAGCAGCAGACCAGCCACCCCTGGGGCTCCGGCTTCTGGTCCCGGTTCAACCCCGCCAACCGCGTGGGCAGCTTCTTCAACTTCGGCCAGCGCCAGCCCGTGCATCAGTACGCCTTCAGCGCCTCCATCACGAACCAGAACACCCGCAAGCCCGTGCAGAACACTCCCCCCGCGAACAACCCTCAACCCGTCGCTCCCAACCCATACTACAACCCTTACTACCAGCAGCCCAACAACTGGTTCAACGGCGGTGGAATTGTGCCCTTGGGTAACCAGTACTGGTTCGGGCAGCAGGGCTCGGCGTCGACCTTCCAGCAGAACGCGCACCAGAGCGGCGGCAGCGCGGACAAGGACCAGTCCTACAGCCGGCCGTCGATACCCCTGTACAACCCGCCTAGCGCCATCCCCGACAACTCCGAGCCGAGCAACAGCACCGACAACTCGGCCACCTTCTCGCCGAACGCGCCTGTCCGCGGCGGCGCCGCCGACGCCCGCCCGGCCTTCTGGGGAGAGAACCTCCGCCGAAACTGGCTGCATGTTCCGTGGATAGGCAACTGGGCCAACAGGGATGTGTCCCCGCGCACAGAGTATCCAGGGGCAACACTCTTTTCGCTCCAAGGCTAGACTAATTAGTCCGGGGGATATCGAATACTCTTCCGATAGAAAAACACCGCTGCAGGCTCACTGTCAACTTTCTCGCTTGCACTTTCTACCTCTTGTGTTCCACCTTTCACCAAGGTCGGAGCTACAATGCAACTTACTGTCGTCAAGACTCATGATAGTTTCTGCTGCCGAGAAGTAAGCGACGAAAGGCTTAAGCGGAGCAAAAGGAACTTAACCTCGGTTAATCTAACCTTTGCACGCCGTAAATCCAATTAAAAGGTTTGACCAGAACACGGGAGAATACAACCTTCAAAGTTGACGATGGGCAAATCAAGAAGAAACAATATTCTTATTGTTTCTATTTGACGAGTTTTTCTATTGAGAAGACAAAGAAAGATGATGTGGGCAGGCGGGCATTTCACGAATTTCAGTATTTAACGTATCCGAGTGATGTTTTAACGTTTGACACCTTTCCTCTTAGCCCAGGTCCTCACAAGAGATCCTTTAAGTCTTCGATGAGACAAAGCATACTGGTTAAGGACACGAGGAAAAGATTTCAGAGCGACGAAGCACTTTCGACGTTGTAATTAGTTATAAAAACTCGCTACTTTAAGGTGTGGAATGTAGCAGCAAGTCTCTAACGTCGAGAAAACTTTGCGAAAATATTTTCTGCAGGAGCTCATCCTGCACACTTCTAAAAATGAAACTTTTACTGACAGATACGGCAAGGAAGTTATTCAAAGGACTTAAAGCGGGACTTTCCGCATTAAGCGTGTTCTTTATAATTCATATTTTTGGTTTTCTGTTGATCCCCATGTTAAAAGATATGTCGCAAAATGTCTTATCGGCTTAAACTTCGGAGAAAAAAATAACCACTGGTTAGGTTTCTCGTGCGAATGCCCTTTAAGGTCATAAATATACAAAAGTCACGCTTAAGTGGTCCTGAAGTGTTATGGAGTTGGAAGCGCAGAACAAAACAAGATTAATTCATAATGTATAATACAGCATGTAGATCAGAGCAGGTGATGTTATTGACAACTTGCCACGAGACTGACGTTTACAACTAGTTTCATCGGATGTAGATTAAACAATAAAATTGAATATACGTTTTAGTATCAATTCCTTTCTCCTTTGCCTTTGTTCCAATTACGAAAAATCGGCTGTCTGTTTAACCACTGTATAGGTTCATCCAAACGATCAACATGAGCTTAAAATCGCGCAACCAAACCTAACCTATTTTAACCTAAATTAGCTGAAGGCTTACAGCGACAGACTTGGCGATAGACGAGCGCAGAGGTATCGAAGATCTGCCTAACTCAACGTAGTCTACTCTCGTTTACCAAAAATAGGTGCCGAGTCGAAATATAGAGCCTGACCCCAAAATGCTTTGTGCGGTCCCAAAATCAGGTCTTTCCTGCGCATTAGCATACGAAAGCGGGGGTCTTAATCAGGGCTTGACAAGGTCTGAAGAAAACCCCCGCTTGCCTATGCTTATGCACAGGTAAGACCTGATTTTGGGACGAAAACAGCATTTGGAGGTCTTAATCAGGCTTTATTTTCCAACTTTGGGCAGTCTTGTGCCTCGCTCCGCCTTCGCTCTGCTTAGCTGACACCAAGTTTGAAGCCGTTTATTGGGGAGAAACTGCCGCCGAGAAGTAAGCGGCATCAGGCTTGATCGTTTAAGTTTCGGTGGCGTTTGCGTTCCTTGTGTGTCGCTCTGCTCGGCTTGGCGACTTATTGACGGTAAAATCCACCGTTAAGGTTTTTAGTAGCTATCAGAGCGATGCGTGTAGCTGGCAACGCTTTCTTCGCAACGGTCTTAACGAGGAAAGTAACACGTTCAATTTCTTCGAGGAAAAAGTCGGGCCTAAAGGCAGCGCGAGGTGTCGCTAAACGGTGACTCACGGAGCCGAGGCGCGCTTCCGAGTGACCCACTGGACTCGGCTCGGTTCGGTCCGGACGCCGGCGCCCGAGGGAGTCCGATGGGGACGCGGCCGAGGGACCTCGCCTCCGGCGATGGGCCGTCCACCGGTGCTCTTAAAGGTTCCTGCGCCAGAACGAACCTCATCATTGGACCATCAACATGCGTGGGTTCGCCTTTTCGGTGAGTAGGCTGGCAAAGAGGCCGCGCTCAGCTCCGCCGGGCCGCGCGTCTTAAGTAAACAGTTTACGTTCAGGCGTTTGCAGGTAAACTGGGCTGTTTAAGTGACTAGTCAACAACGTTTCAGGCTCTCAGTGCGAAGCGAACGCTATGCCTTCAGAAATGGAGGTGCACTTGAAAAAATCCTTCAACAGAAAGACCTTTCCGTGGGTCTTTTCACCTCGTACTCGTACTGGGATTACACTCTACATCTGAATCGGTGAGAATCATCTGTTATTTAGTGAAAATTCACTAAATTTTAGTCAATATAGTACCACTGATTTTTTTTCAGTGGTGCTATGTTGACTGAAATACAGTGAATTTTCACTGACTCTCACTGATTCAAATTTAGTGTGTGTACCCTTTTAATTTCGAAGGTGGCTTTTTCTACCTTGTGAATTTTATTCCAATATAATTAGTAATTTTATTCCATATTTTATTCCATTCTATTATGATACGGAGATTATGTCGTACAACCACAGATACGTAACTCTCTACTCACAGACCGCAATTATAATATCGATAAGTTAACCTATTGAATCGAACTGTTTTTTTCTTAAAAACTGCGCGAATAATACTTTGTTGGCGTTGGATTGCAGACTTCAATCGCAGATAATCACCAAAAGAATTTTGATGTTAAAAAGTATTTTTTTTTTCTTTTAAGATGCTGCGAAAACACATTTAAGAAAGTATGATGCGCTTAAAACCAAATATTTGGCTTAAATTTATAAGTAAAGTTCACACATATACTTAGAAATTTTGAAAAATTTTATAGGCTTTTGAAATTTTGGTTTATTGCTCTATACTATTCAAGAGACCAAAGGCAAAAAGGGACATTGGCTTACTTGTTAGGGGGATTGCACCTTAAATTAAGAAGAATTTTTGTGGATATTTGATATTTAAGGGCTGAGTTTTCAGAAGATTTCATTCCGATAGATCGAGGCTAAACGGTCGACGATGGAAGGGCAAGCAAGCTGTCGTTCATTTGGGATATGAGTGGTCAGCTACCGTTAGTGTAAACGCGGCGTTAGGTGTTAGATTTAGAAGGTCCTGCGCTGTGCGAGATATTCCAACTTGACTACGCCGCCACTTAGGCAACCCAACACCTCAGGAAGTAAAGCGAGTTGCCTACATTGAGAGAGCTCGAACATCGAGTCGTTATGAATTTTCATTTACCGATTTACACAATGCGGATGAATTTCCATTTCCGCTTCGAGATATTAATATCCAGACAAAACTTACTATTTTCTTAGATCAATGTTAAGACTTTTAGAAATTAGGGAACCTGATGTGACTGCTGATGAAGGGAAAAATGTGCTCCTGTAAGTTTAAGATTTACGGAAAAAAGCATTTGAATAATGTCTGGAATAACATGCCAGAGTGAACGGTGATGCATTTTTTAAAACAAACATCAAATACGTATATCTTTTTGTAACGTCTTGGAAAATGCGGATTTTGCGGCATTTCACGGCTATGGAAAAGAGCAACAATATTTGCCTTTGAAACTAAGGTCGATTTCTTGTTTAAAACGAGCACAAGAACAGGTCTGTATATTTCGACGGCTGTGTCTGCTAGGGCCACTCTCACATGAATGACACGTTGTCGCGCGACTGTAAACATGGCCTGCATTCAAGTGTCCCATTTGACTGTTTCGAGGTGCGCAAAGACCCACTGCGCCGCCGGGACCAGCTCTATATCCCTTCAAATCTTAATTTCAAAGCTTGGATTAGTACGAATCTCCACTACTCCAAGTTCAACGTATATATTTTTAACCTCTTGTGATATATGTTTCGTCACAAAGTCGGGTCGGGCGACTACAAAACAAGCATCAAAACTTAATCAAGCCTTTCATGGACAAGCTTGATGCCTCTTGCATCGCGAGGGCAGCAGCCTGCTGCCGCCGCGAAGTTTAAAGCATCAGGCTTGCCGAGAGCGATAGCAAAATTGGGCACCGAACAATCCTATTTGTAATGTGTTAATCCTCATTGTACAGTACGGAATTTGAGGTTGAACCAAGGAACGCATAAGGCAGGAAATGCCACCTTCAAATTCTACATAAACTGGAGACTATGATGTTTATTTGTTTCGAAAAATGTTACGTGGCACAAGCTCGTAAACCGATTTGACCTTATTTATCACGCTCTTCTTTTAATTACCAACTCATTTCGTTGTAATAACAGTGGACACGTTCACGTCCCAGATTAATCGACCGTTCTGAATAGATGTTGGGGGAAGGTAAACACTCTAATACGGTAATATGGGACGAACTTGTCTTTTGGCGTGCTAGAAAACGGAATTCTCAGCACCAACATTCTAACAAGTCAGTGGGCCAAATTCAGCTCGTTTCCTAGAAGTGCACCTTCGTGTGTGTCGGCTCAAGACTGTCAAACGCAAATAGAAATGTAAAAACTTCTTTATCCCATCTCCACGCTATAACCCTCGAGGCATTCTCTAAAATTAACTAGACTAACAAAATGAAATTGTACGGCAAAAGTAGAAGAGATAACTTCCTTAGAAATAAAAAATTCCTTTGCCTTACCCAATCAATCCAACGCAAGGAAGGAGACGTCATAATCTCGGGAGATATGAGGAGACACATCCGCGTGTCTATACTTTCTGTATATCAAAGGAATTGCGAAACCAAGGGGAAAAGTTTAAAAGTGGTCTATTGTACCTAATTTATTCAGTGAACGGTCCATGAGATTTAAAATCATCAGATAACTTACGAACAATACCGCTTTAGTCATGCATAGTAAACTAGGTTAGGATGGTAAATAATGACTATATTTGTATAAAGGGCTGTTTGATGTAAACAAAAAACTGCTTTTCAAGCTTTTTAGAGCCAAACTTTAAAAAAATGTGGGTTGAAACCAGCAGGCCGTTAACGCATAGTTTCCGAGGTTAACCTAAATCTTGCGCATGTAACGCAGGGCAGTTGAATTGGTCGTGCCATCTCGCATTCTTCTCACCTTCATACGTCTCCAAGCGATCCCAAATCAGGCCAGAAAAATTCACACACGGCACATTAACACGGTATTTCAAACAAATACTGATTGATTTCAGCTGAATTAGTCATTGTAAACAAACAGGAAAACACGCGCGGTAGTACTTCGCTCGCGGACGGAAAACACTACACCACCGACCGGCACAGAATTGGGGGACTTGAGCCTGCCTACCGCTAGGGGGCAGCACTAAGGCTTGCTCGCGCTCACGTTCTCAGTGGTCGAGTGTCGAGTTTTACGTACCAGCGCCAAATTCAAATATCGCAGAACAGTTACCTTTTACTCCAAATTCTTAGAGCTCCAATCCGATGAACGGGTTACCGATTATGATGAAAAGACGTTTGGCCGTTGGTAGTGTTAAGTGCTGTTGTAGCCTCTAAAAACATTTTTATTTCAGACATTAGACCTAGCTGACGAATGAAAACTATGGTCGATAATGTATCCAGTGGGAGGAGTTGGGTGGTGCTTGCTTACAGAAGAGAGTGCCGGACCTATTTAATGTGGAGCATCCGCTAGTCTTTGTAGACCAGTCTACTGCAGGACATTGCAAGTGATAAACGGTTGAGATTGTAGGGCAGTCCTATTCCAGCCCAAGTAACCGGTACTTAAAAGGCGCTTAAGCCCTTCCACGACTGCCCTGATTCCGCGTGCTTTAGTGCCTCATTGCCCCGTTTACTGAAATAAGGGTGAGGTGCCTAATTAGGCACTTATAAGCGCTTTTCAGGTGCCTAGTGAGTCCTCAGCCTTCTTCGGAGTAAATTTGATGCGAGTCCGTATGCAACAAAGACGATTGTAGTCGCTTTGACAAGTGCCGCACTAATCGTATAATAGTGTTGTCTAACGTAAGAGGGACTACGAAATAATGCGAAAACAATCCCTCGAACAAGGCTACGAGACAGAATTTTGCTTCGCTGATTTCCATCTAACGCTTCTTTGATGTTGGGTACATCTTCACCAAGTTGGCTTGGAAAGTTGAGAAAGCTCCCACCCAGTGGTCAACCCTTTGACGACCTGACGCCCTCTTCTGGAGTGTAACGCACGACGGTCCAATTTTTTCGAAGGAGAAAGGCTGAAGGTTATCCAACTTTCTCCGCATCGTTTTTTTTTCTTCTTTTCTTTTTCATTACTTTTTTGCGTAGGTTTGTCCCCAACTTACACAGTATATTCCGTCGCATCAGTTTGACATTCATATCAGAAGAAATGGAGCGATTTAAAATCGTCTGTGTTTTTTCACCTCCATTAGTCAAAGTAAATGATTGCCGCTAGACAAGAATATTATGAAGCGCACGGTACGCAGTCAAATCAAGCGTAACTTGAGATCAACGGAATCAAACGGTCGCATAAGCCTGATGCCGCTTACATCTCAGTATAGCGGCTGATTCCTTTGTAATGAAATATCTCTGGCATTCCCTGGGCATAAATTGATGAAGTCGACGACCTAGCTCATTATTTAGACAGGAAAATATCGGCGGTGCATCTCAAATTACTGTGATTTTCTAGTTTTAAGAGACCTTCCTGGTATCCCTTTGAACCACTCGACTCCAATGGCAAATAATTTGTCATCAGAGCACAGAGATAACTTGCATGCAGGCATTTAATAACCTTCTTTGAAATATAAGGAGAGCGCTTTAACCCGCTGGTATGAAAAATAGTAAAAATATTTTATGAGCGAACTGCATATTTTGAAGTGCCTCTCGAAATAGTTGCACTGAGATAGTTCGCGAAATTCGAATATATAAAAGACATTTTTTGAGCGTAACCCACCCCTCATCTAGACTTCTTCAGGTGTGAAACCGGGGCGCTAACAGTCGTAATCTCATTGCAATTACGCCTGTTAAGCGCGCAGCTGTGTTCATGAAGCCCTTGACACTGGGACGAGCCGAGTCGTCGGGGTCAGAACGGGTCAGGCAAGGCCTTCAAAGATACCGCAAACAAAGGGGCCGAGTCACGTACCTGCTGGAAGCTAAATTGACTTACTCGCAGGGACTAATTGCTCACAAAGGGGTGTATTTTTGATGACCAAACAATTTGAGCCCCCTTATTGGCGAGCGTTCTACATGGCTGATCCTTCATGCCCTCCTCTGGGATATTAGCTTCCCATTTTACTCTAGACCCTCTCTCTCTTTCGCACCTTCCCACGTTCTCGCTGTACCAAATATAGTTTCAATATGTAACAACGTACTCTAAATTGTCAACGCCAATTGCAACTATGACTTTTTCAGTGTAATTTTCGATTATTTCAGAAATAGAAAAGTTATTACATGTATTTGCATTAGGTTTATACAGTACATCAACTACACCTGCGCGAACTAAAAACGACGAAGACACCACATTGTATGCGTCACTATAAATGAGAGGAAAACGAAAAAAAAGGTGTCAGGGTTTTGATTTTGATTCGGTCTATTTTTCAGGTATTAGCATTGGTGCTTTCGCTGGCGGGCGTGGTACCTCTGAAGCCCTCCTCGGTCGACGCTGTTATAACGGCGGCCAATGGTACGGAATCGGAAATGGTTGTTGCTGTTCCGGAAGGTCGGAGTTTCGTTTTCCGTCCTCTGATAGCAACGAGGGAGAGAAACCGGGATATTGAGAAGTTTCTGAAGCGTCTGAAAGAGCAACGGCGTCGGTACAAGAAGAAAAATTCGTCGAGGCGAGGACCAGCCGGCGCGGTAAGAAAATAATCCCACTCCGCTCAAATTAAGCGTATTTGGAACAAAAGCTTTTCTTTAAGATCAGTTCCATTCATTTTAAATGGGAGGAGACTTGAACGAACGGAAACCAACCTAATACAATTTAAATGGGGCAGCGTGTGAATAGTCACTTCGTAATTTCAATGCGAGGAAGAAACAGGAATTGGCAAATTTTGAAGAAGTGTAGGGACTCCCTTGCCAATCCCGAGAGAAGGGTGTTTTACTTTAGCAGTGCACTCGAATCAATGTTTCTAGCAGTCTTCTTAGACTTCCATAAGTACCCTAATCGGCTGGCTTAGTACTTGTGTAGGACCTTGGAAGCGCCTACACAGTCGAAACCCAGACTGCTTCCCCTATTGATAAAGGACCGGAGAAGTTTTGAACTCGACTGTTCGCAGAAATTCGTCAAAGAGATTTCCTATAAGGAAACGTCATCGATGCAATTAAAATGACCACAACTGGTGTGATAGACCGACCTTGCAATGCTCCTCTGATTAGTCTTTTTGAAATTACAAGTTTCGAGACTCTGAGTGAGTGGGTAGTTACACAACTGGTCTATTGTTAAAATTTGGCGTCCACAACTGCTCCGCCCACAAACTTCGTTTATCACTGTCACTTTGTGACAGTGAATAGCCTTGCGGGACCAGATATAACTTCCTTCCCTTGCCAAAAATCTTTCCGTTCTGGAAAAACGTGATTCACCGTCGACTTTTTTTGGATAACGTGCGGCACAGGTAGTGTTTTGAAGGCTGGGAAAAAAACCGGTTTTTCGGTTTTTTTCCCTGAGATTTTCGGCAAAAAACCCGGAAAAAACCGACCTATTTTTCCTTCATGTTTGACCTTAATTTTCATAATTTTCTTGCATAGATAGAATGAACGTTTTTGCGAGCTG
>Ga0058701_10004368_pt1 | contig 11458 bp, 7 predicted proteins | sample AgamicOrMae_FD_97039 | JGI IMG/M metagenome (GOLD analysis project Ga0058701, IMG submission 97039) | Agave microbial communities from Guanajuato, Mexico - Or.Ma.e | ecosystem: Host-associated > Plants > Phyllosphere > Phylloplane/Leaf | place: Guanajuato, Mexico | collected 2012-06-04 | reverse complement strand
CTTTCATGAGCCTTGAAAAAGTCATCAATAGCACGTTACGCTACATTGGCTTGCGTAAATATCGGTAGATGCTAGTTTTATGTTGAAGCAAAACACTTGTTTGAAAATTCACCGACTCGGGTCTGGTTTGTTTTATTAGATCGGAAAGTAAGTAGGATAAAGTACCTTTAAATCAAAGGAGTTTGATTTCCTGTGATATCTAGTGCAATACTTTATGGGCCTGCCAAGCTATTCAATTGTTTCTTAAGTGTTATCAACACGGATAGGTTTTAAAGCTTTATAGAAGAATTCATATTTCAACTTTTATATCGTGCATTCGAATATAAAGTCATTGAAGTGGTATATGGGTAATAATAATTAAGACACCAAACTTTGCAATATAACCACTCAAACACCATCGTTTTTAAGGTATAGTGTCAAAAAATAAGCACGTTCTTGCTTTTTCAATTATGTGTGATTCAACATTGTTTAAGTGTATACCCATAGGAAGATGCATTTTTTGTGGTGAAGGGCGCATATTTTTAATGTTTTCGAAAGAACGACTTCAAATAATGTGATTTATTCATGGTGATATCGTTTTCGTGGATGATTGTGATTCTCATTGTTGTCTAAGTTGAGGTGGCATATTGTTTGTAAAAAAAAAGAGAAAAAACAAAAAAAACTGATACCTTAATTTCAGTGGCGGCAGCGAGAAAACGATTCCGTTGCCAAATACACACGCGTACCAACCAATTTGGCGTTGAAATGGAAATCAACCCGTTGGCACTAACTGAAAAAAAAATGTTTCCATGGCGGCAACGGAAAATTTTCCTTTATTCTCCATAAATCCACGTGATCATCTGATATGTTGGTGATGTAATTCTCATGAAAACGGGTTGTGATTGGTTCTTAGACGTCATCCAAACAGCCGGTTGTTGTCTAAGAGAGCCCCAGAGGAAGAGAGTCGTCAAGTATCACGTCACTCTTGTATCCCACCAATCAGTGCGGCTAGTTTCATGCATGCAACCAATCAGCGCGTACCGCTGGAATAAGTTGTCGTCTCTCTCCCTGAGAGGCTCTCTACGCTATCCACTTTGAGGTATGTTACACATTTTAGAAAAAAATAAAAAGATGCAAGAATCTTAGAGCGAGATTTGATAACTCAATGACAGTTAAAGGGTTAGCCATAGCTCATTTTTCTCTAAATTGCCGCGCTGAAATCAAACTTCGTGACAGGGAAAGTAATTAGCTGTGTGTGAATAACACTACTTTTGATCTATAATAGCTCATTCGTAAGCTGTAAAACATTCAACAGTGTTTCGTGGGCTCTTGTCTGCAAATTAGCTCAGCAACGATAAATTTCACCCGTAAGGCACCTTTCTTTGTTTCAAATAGCATCAAGTTCGTGGTAGCTTACTCATGTTTTATTCAGGCAACATGATGTAAAGACGATCTAGACGAGTTTTACAACATCTCCTTAGTTTCAGTACTTGTATAACGGTATTCCATTGAAGCGTTTTAGTAGTCAATTAGTTTGCCCTGTATTTCGAGACTTTCTTTCTGCATACCTGCACGTCCAAAGTAAAGAGACCGAGCTTGGGTCTCTAAAAATTGAAAGCCTATATCTAACTTAATTAATCTTCAATTAATTTGGAACATTTGTGCTAAAAAGAGCACAAGTTTCATTCTATAAGAGAAGTCTTATTTACTGGGTCTTTTTTGATTCCCCGATCATTTTTTTGTAGCGCATAGGAGGGAAAAGTAACGGTAACTTTTAAAATTCGCTCCTATTTTTCAAAGTCGTTACTCTCATTAAAAAGTTAGCGCAAAATCGTACGTTTATGCATATTCAGCAAAGTTTATGTCATAAGGAAATTGCTCTTCATAATGCCAAACTTGACGAGAATTGAAGATTGATTAATACAGGTGAGAATGGCCATTTTCACCTGATTAATAAAACAAAAAACATGAACATTCCCTGTCTAGATGAAACGTGAAGGAAATCTATGTTAAACTGTGATTGTAGCAGTAAGGCTCCGTGGCTGTTAAAATCGACATTTCATCGATCTCTGTTGTTTTAATTTTCAAAATTTATTAATGACTTTATTGGGTCACCCTGTACATACAGCAAGTCGTGTTCAGCTGATTCAAAGAAAACCTCGCAATTACCGCTAAACACGTTTGTATGCACGCAAATAAGAATATCCAAACAACACTGTCGTGAGAAGTATTTTATTTTCTATGTTTTGATTTTTATGTTTTATTTCATGTTGAACTGGAATCTCATTTGTGCTCAATTTATAGGTAGTTAATGGCACTGCATTATTGTTTATTAGCAAAGAAATGTGATGATTTGTCTTTGTATACTCTAGCTCTTCCGCCTGTGGAAATCGACGATGTATTTGTTATGGGTCAATTGAATCACCTCAAACTTCTCCTCTTTGTGGATTCGAAAGAGTGTTGAGTCAATTCAGAAATAAAATGTTTACCATTCTGTTGCGATAATCCAGCCAAAACACCCGGCTATCGCCTTTTTATACCCTCTCCTGAATTGGCGCTTCAGTTATAAAAAGTGGGCACTAGAGAGTCTCTTAAAGAGAGGAGAGACGCTCAAAATCGTCACGAGACTAAGCCAAGAACTCATGAACCATTCAGGAGCTGTGAACTTCACTAGGTCATATTGAAAGGGTGCCTTTGATTGGATCGTATGGGAAGGGCCAATACAGTCACGTGAGGAGTTAACGTCTATGTTTCCTTGTAAGGCTCTGTAATTTGCACGAAAAAATGACATCTTACTTAGTCAGAGGTTCACGCCCGATCCAAAGATTAAGTAGGCCCGTACCGAATGATAGGGAAGCGATGCGCTTTTGTTCCCTTGATAGATAAGGTAGTCCGCTTTTTTAACGGCTTTTGCCGTTTGTTTAAGATTGTCAACAGGTAAAATTGATTGATGGAACGACACGTTGACAGGTAGACAAACTTGATAACGATTCAACGAAAATCTAACTTTATCAATGACAGATGTCATACGTGTAAAGGTGATAATCTTCGAGATAAAACTGTCTGTGAGCTGCTTTTGGCACTAGCACTCAAACTGTCACATAAAACTTTTTTAGCCCAACCCCTTCCAAGACTTCAGTGTTTCCATGTGGGTTACAGCTAGATACACTGTACGCCGTCTATCCACATATAAATTTACTGAACCTAAAAATGTCCACTTAATTGAAGTTCAAGGCAAAGTAACGTTAATTTGACCTAAAAAGAAGAGTAAATCAATCTCAAGACACTATTTAACATTACTAAGTTACACACCGAAACACCGTCCGAACATTTTTCTTTCAAGCTTTTTTGGGGCACTGGAAAATTAAAACACGAGTATTTCCGTTTCATTACAGGCAGGCGAACAAAGAATAGGCCACTCACATGACTTTAATGTACTTTGGGTTGCCTACGCAACCATGAAGCACCTAAAGTCCGCTCTAAATTATTTCGAAAGTGTATTTTTTGTATTTTTAAACGATCGCTGGAGTGACGTCATCACTCGAATTACGGTTAAGGTGCACATAAATTACAGAGTGCATTTAAAAAGGCTTTTTGCTGATCCGCAAGGGATTAAATGAGTCAAATGATAAGAAGAAAGATTTTATTTTAAGTGAAGTGGCATTAAGTCATGGTTCTTAGCGACTTCGCACAAGTATGGAATCATTTCACAACCTCATCTTCATTCGTGATTCGATTTACTTTTCCAGAACCAAGTATTCGAGGATACCATCCAGCATCCAGCTAGCAGAACTGAACCTATGAGCCTGTGCAAGGTAGGATAACCTGCATATTGGTATTTCGTTTTAGGAGTAACATACAATGAACTGTTTTTCTTCTTTTTTCCTGTTCTTTACTATTTTTTCCCCTTGTTTTTTCTGTTTTCCTGTTTTTTTTTTCATGTTTTTCTTATTATTCTTTAAAATGTTCATCGTTATCTTGTAGTTGAATCTTGTTGTAAAGGTTGCACTTTCTACCTCTCATGTTCCATCAATGTTCAACCTTTCATTGCATTACCTTATAACAACGCTAGTTAGATTAGCTTTATAAATTAAATAAATTTGGAAGGCGGAAGACTGTCTGCAGCCGCTGAGAAGTAAGCGGTTTCAGGATATGCAAAAGTGAGATCAAGTGCGTAATTATGCCTCGACCCGCTCGGCGTGGAGACGCAAGGTGGAACACAAGAGGTGGGAAATGCTGCCTTACGTATTTATGGCGAACGAACCGCGATTTATCAACAACGCGGCGATCCTAATCGTCCATGCGATTTTTGTATCAGTGGTTGAACCCCCTCACACCTGACTGCCATGGGCGTGAAAGACATAATTGACAAGTCTCTGAATCACTTCAGAATGTTGGCCAACTTGAACAAGCGTGCTTTGCGGGAGATTCAAACGCGCGATCATGAATCAAAATACCGCGCATAAAAATTCACCGTACCAACCTTCGCAAATAAAATAATTTTGTCTCGTTTTTTTTTTATATTTTTTTTTACAAAGATAAGGGTGTTCTACTTAAAACAATTTCAGTACCGGTCGGTCCTCCTTTAGCTAGTTACTTGACATGACAAAATATTTTGTGTACACCGCTGTATATTTTGAAATTAGAAAAGAAAACTGCCGTCCGAGCGTTAAGTTAGGAAATAATCCTCTATCGTCATCCACTGAGCAGAATTTCCTTAAATTTAATCATTCAGAAATCTTGCTCGTATTATCACGCAGATTTCAGGGAAAAGTGGAGGATTTGATTTAGATGCCCCTCTTTCATGGTTATTCGAATTCGCTGTTGGGAGGAAACATCTCGGATGTTTCAAACAGTGATCTTGTTCTTGTCGCGGGATTTTCTTCTCATTACAACTCGCCGAGTCAGGAGAGTCCCTTGTGTGGGGGCCATGTATGAGAAATGTAATTGTTCCGAGAACTGCAGGATGGGCACTGCGGATTTTTCATACTGATTGGGTGTGACTTAATCAACCCACTTGTGGTGTTTTTAACGACAGTTTGTGAATCATTAAGGCCCATCTTCGACTAGCGGTTTAAAATTGAACTCTCTACACTGCAAGTGAACAGTAGCAAAGTTAACGTTGGAGGAATCTCCCTTGGGGAATTAATCATGGCCGTAACCGCATCCGATATGGTTGGCAGCGATGGTTCGTTCAGATCTTTCAGTATGTGGTTGATACCACATTCTCAGTGTTAACTGTATCGGTATACATAAAAGCTGGGAGAGACGTGCAAGGAAATAGATGTGCGCCTGCGTCTGGCATCTCCTGTCTCTGTTATGCGTCGGCACGTGCCGAAATCATGACAAGGAAAAGGCTGTGCGTCTCACGCCGTTTAGAATATTGATACTTGGGAACATGTCGAATATTCATCGTCGACGGTCCTTAACAAACACTACCAAAATCTAAAAAAAAAAAGAAAAAGGAAAAAAGAAAGAGAAGGTCGGACCAACCACCCCTTTTGTTCCCCATCTCGTCACCAAGCCAAGCAGAACAAGCCGTGAGGCACGTAACTTAAGTTAACCTGCAGTCATCAAGCTTGATTAGAGAGCTTCATAGAGAGGCGACAAGTTACTCCCGCGCTACGTGCTGATTGGTGGAATGCATGAAACCAGCAACGCTGATTGGTAGGATGCAAGGATTACGTGGCACTTTGACGCTTCTCCCTCTGTGAGGCTCTCTAACAAGTAAGCCTGACGATAAAGCGATAGGCTCAAGGTTCTAAACCAAACCAAGTATTTATGCTTACCAGTTCGGTTGTATTTTGTGATTCCTCTTAATGTTCTGAAAAGTAGATAGGGTGGAATTCAGAGGTAGAAAATTTTACATTTAAAACGGGGATGGAGGGTGAGCTCACCCTAAAAAGTGATGTGTACGGGAGAGTTGTGTCGCCATCTTGAAAAATAGGGTTGTGGCGTGCGTCTCACAGTCATTGTTACACCGAAAAAATTGAACTGATTCAAGCATAAAGAACCTTGAGTATAAATAAGATCACGGTATGCTCTGATTCAAACATACGTATTACGTGAGTATGCATACGCTTGATTCAAGCATACGTATACTTGAGCATGCGCACGCTTCAATCAAACGTGCAGTTGGCTCTATTCAAGCATATTATTCTTGATATAAGTATAGGTACGGCTTTTATGCTTGAATCAAAGGTATAGTTTGTTTTTTTCCGTGTACTCAACGAAATCCAAGAGGCCGATTGGCCGTGTGAACATAATTTTTGTCTATCCACAGATCTATGAAAATTAGGCAAGTAATAATCATGGTGTGTTCAGAAAATTGAAAACGCCTCGAAATTCGTAACAGCGTGCGTTCCTTCTGGACATACAATGATAGTTACGTATGTAATATTTGGATCTGGTGATATCCAAATAATTACCGCGTAAGTTTACCATTGCAAATCGGCCGTATTTTAATGTTCTCTCGTAAACCCAAAAAATATGTCCCCCCCCAAAATAAAATTTCAATTCGACACATTCTTCTTATTACGGGGTCAAAAGATATTGTTTTCAAATAATTTTGAACTTTCATTCGCATGTCGATTAAAGAATTAGGGAGATTTAGCGTTAGCCTCTACAAGAAGGGACGTGCATGGTAATAAAAGAGGACTAATAATTATGGCATTAAAATTTTTGGAGGCCCAAAGTCCCCTTTTATAAAACATGAATATAAAGGCCTAGAAGCGTTGCTTCTAACCTATCGCATCGCGCATATGTTTTCGATTCCCCCAATTTTCGCTGCCATGCTTTTCATATTTCCGATTTTAGGAAGTATCAAAATCATGAACAATCCCACTCGTTTATGATCAGATTGAGTAAGTGATTAAAAACAGGAAGGTTACTAACCGGTACCCAAAAAACGGGGGACGCTGAAAAGAGAAAAAAAGCTATATTTTGTACACTACAGTTTGTTCTCTCTGACGGGCTTAATTGGACCCCGGATAAGGTACCATTATTTACTCAAGCTACCTGAGGGCGCGCGGCGGCGCGGCGCCGCCGGAGGTATGGGCTAGGGCCACCCTTGGGCCACTCTCCCAGTTTTGGGACAGGGTCCTCGGGACAGGGTCCTTGAAACATGCAACCTGAGATCATCGCACGTTTCGGAGAAAACAAAAATCTGACAGGCTCCGTATTCTCCCTTTCATCCAGTAATCCAGTTTTTCCCCCAGAAATGAGTAATCTGCTTTCAGTGGATTAAGTCCTATTTCACTTCATGAAGAATTTAATTTTCTATCATAATATAACGTTGCGTTTGGGTTTTACGTATCAACAAATGTTTTTGACGTTGTTTCCCGTCTTGTCCCATTTTCTTTTGATCTGACCCTCTCGTAGTGTCATGAATTTCGATGACGTAATTTTGCTAACTAGGGTTGTTTCCGCACAACTGAATAGCGCAACAATCATTGGTTCGTGCCCTACCTTTTGTATGACCATGTTACCATTTATCGAATCGTTTGATCACCTTCCTCTGAGCTTCATAGTTACAATCACGTTTAATATATATTTTAATAGACCTATATGACTTTAATCAAATCTTCTACAAAAAGATGCGATATTCCCATAATTTTATGAACGTACGCTATACGCACATGCTCTCTGGTCGAAGAATCCATGTTTATGGACATTATGGATATCTATGCCGTCGTCCATACTAGCTTTGGATATTTGTCTAATTGTCGATAAATGATAACCATGCTTGTATATCCATATGGGGCATTACGTAAATATGGATATCCATTGTCGTTTTAGTATTCATGTCCAGTCGTCCATAGAGCTCATGGGTATCCATGAAAACGCATGGTTTTACAGATCTCCAGGATTGGATCCTTATAGTGTAATCTAGGATAATATCAAGTTCAGTTAGTTTATCAGGGCAAAGGAAGGTTAATGAAACGTTTGCGGTGTTTTCCTCGCAATAAAAGTGAGTCCCCAGCAGCTGCTAAAGTAAGTCACAGCACCGGTAGTCTAATTATTGTTAGCCACTAAATAAAATGCACGTGGCGAACCATTTATCGAGTGCATCTCCGACGTCAGCGCTCTCATAATTCTTTTCTCGGGATGCGCAAATTGCAGGTCATCCGAGAGAGACTCTCGGACGAGGAAGAGAGAGAGAGAGAGGAGGCTCTCCAGAAAGAGCTGATGGGCGGGAAAAAGAAAAAAAGGCGTTTCCCTTGTCTGGCACTCGAGGAGTAACATCTCTTATTCAGCAGTTCATCGCTGTTTCAATAGGCGCTAAGCGTCTTGTTGATGCTAATTATCATCAACCAGGTCGAATCTCTTCACAAAAAATATGAGATGCGGAAGGTTTTCCGACATGGAAACAGCAACCTAACCTAACTTTACTTACCTCGTCCGTCGAAGAACATATGTGGATATTCATGTGGACATTATAGCTTTTATGGATATCAATATGGATGTTCATAGTAGCCCTGAATATCATTATCAAACTTACCATGAATGGATAAGCTTGCATGAATATCCATATGAGTATCCACAAAGTAAATAATGTGAACGCAATGACCATTCACACGCTGCTCCATTTAAAATGTATTTGGTTGGTTTCCGTGCGTTCAAGTCCCTCTTTGTATTAACACTGACGTGCGAATAGAACTGACCTAATGCGAATATTCACTCTCCTTCTTATATCCATGTGAAATTATCCATAGGAGATCCGGATATCCACGTGAATACAATAGAAGTCGTATATAACGAGACCGGTTACAATGAGCAACCGGATATAACGAGTAGATTTGGTGCTGAAGTCCGGTCTCGTAGATGCACGTATAAGATTATAGCGATATCGGTTATAACGAGAACCGGTTATAACGAGCAAATTCGGCTTGATCTTGGTGCTCGTTATATTTGATTTCTACTGTATCTGTAAAACGCGTGGATATCCATAACACGCATTGATATTTATGTGGGATGTCTGTGAATAACATATCGTTAGACCAGGGCTTTCAATTAAACAAGACAATCTACTAAGTCTGATAGTCCTACAGTAGCTTGCCATATGGTTTTCATTTATTAGTCCTCGCATTGTAAACTTATAAAGTGTGCTTTTAAAAATCAAACACGAAAAGATATCTCGATATTTTGTGATAGGCGATAGCGGTTGGAAACTGATTAAGTCTTGTTCAAAGGCCAGGTTTTATCAGTGCCTCATGTCAAGGGTAGAAGTTTGTGGGATGATTTGAGGCATGAGAGTTGTACAGAACACTCTCATGTTTGAGGTGCACAAAAAAAATTCGATGATGCGGGTTGAGAGTTGAATTTTTTCGATTACTCTTATTGATTGAAAAACAGTTTTATTGACAAGTGGGAATCGACTGTAGGTTATGGATAAAACTCTTTTGAAATAGCAATTTCAGTGTAGGCTACATGAAGAAAGGGTGAATTCTTCACGGTTGTCGTCGCATTAGATTTATTTGTCCGATTGTACGACGCGAGTATAAGATGAGGGTGTTTCACTTTTTTAAAGAAAACTACAAAAAAACGCCAGCTGGGAAGACAAGGACAGCCTCCGGTTTTCTCTTTTTTCGATGAATAGTTTGTGATTGACGGTCACTTTGACCGGAAGAATGAATAAAGGACTTCGAAAAATAATACAATTACTGATATAACAAAAGCTTTAGAGTTGGGGATGGAGGCTGAAGACCCGAGCGCCGCGCCCCGGCCGAGGCAGTGTTGGAGCGTCTAACAAAGAAGGAAAAAAAAAAGATTCCCTACCGGAGGGACCAATTCAACTCTGTGAAACACTTGTCTAGATTCTACTGTCCAAATACTTCTCTATTCAGATTCACTGTGAATTTAAAAAAATAGCATTTTCCGCCTTTCCACCTTACTTTAATCTTTCATTACCTTTATTAGGACGCACAATCGCGGAGGTTCATACTGTAAAAACAAGAGCGTACATTCCAGGGCTGAACGATTCCGCTTACGCAGCGGAATTTCTTAACGCCCTGTACAGCGAGTGAATTCCCGAAAAGTTAGCGTAAATTACGCTAGCTGTGTTCTTTTTGCGTCTATTTTTGCGAGAATTACGCGTCTTTTAGGGTCGAGGGTAAAGTACGCTGCGTAGGCGTAATTGTTCAGCCTTGGAATTCACGCTTTTATTTTTAGAGTGTTCGGTCAACCTAATGTAGAGGTTAGAAACCGTAAAGAAATGTAAAAGGCCCTGATCAAATGGGCTAGATTAGAGAGTCTGGTTCGTGCGTTGTCCTACAATCGCGGAATTACCATACCAACGACTTGTTTGGTTAGCAGTCAGGGGCTTAGCCAGGTAGACTAAAGTAAAGCGGTTCCCCGATGAATATCCAGTCTACTCCTTTCCAGTAGTTCAAGAACCCTACACAAGGTTAACGTAAGTTATCCTAAGTCTGGTTACGTATCTTGTGCCTCGCTGCTTGCCTGTCGCAAAGCCTGGTGCCGCTTCTCGAGTATATAACTGCCGCCGAGAAATAAGCGGTGTCAGGCTTGGCAACCAGGCTTATTAAAACTTTGGGTACGTGCTTTTGTACCAAGCTCCTCACGGCTGAACCCAAGTGGAGGGAGACTGATAAAGACCCTCTCAAATATAGGCCTTCTGTCTGATGACTGTCCGCAGGATGTCACATTACGCTTGCTTTCGATTTTTGTGAACTGTAGTTTTTTAAATCCACGTTTACCTATCCTTTATTAGCGTATTCTTTCCCGATTCAACCTCATCTTATGTAATCACCTAAAAATTATTAAAACCACGAAAAAATTAGTAGTTACAGCAACAAAATTTGGAACAACAAATATTTATTGATTGCTGCAACGAAATGATTAATAGCTTTAGCAACCAAACTTTTTGTTGTAGCAAATAAACGTTAGTTGCCTAAACCAAAATATTTTTTTCGTCCCACTTAAAAAAATTCCATTAAAAAAAGGCAAGAATAATTTTTTTGTGATTACAGAGGGAACGAATCATTAATCATTTGATAGAAAACATTTTAAGGGCAGTTCAAACTGGTCGAAAATGGGATTAACGAGTGGCTAGTGTCTTCGTACGAAGCGCTCTCGAAAAGTCCTCTTGATTACTGCGGATTTTCAACTCTTTAATACCGTTGTACAAAGTACAGTTTTATTGCGCGAGTTCCAGTGGAAAATTGAATAACCAGCCCTCCTCTCCACCTCCACTTTGTGAGCCAGTAAAGTGGGTTCCTCCCTCTGCACTTTTCGTTCGCTGGAATTCGCTACGCTGTTTCAGCTCACTTCCAGCAGGCGTCTGCCACGTGCTGCTTCTATCCTCCAATTTTTTGTAATGAGCGGACAATTTTTCATTCTCCAGTATGGTTTTGGTGATCCATTGACTTGGCGCTTCCCCTCCCCCCTCCCCGGTAAAAAAACAAACAAAAAAAACAAAAAAAAAACAAAAAAAAAAAAAAAATATTTAAAATAAAATTTT
>Ga0058701_10004367_pt1 | contig 11458 bp, 8 predicted proteins | sample AgamicOrMae_FD_97039 | JGI IMG/M metagenome (GOLD analysis project Ga0058701, IMG submission 97039) | Agave microbial communities from Guanajuato, Mexico - Or.Ma.e | ecosystem: Host-associated > Plants > Phyllosphere > Phylloplane/Leaf | place: Guanajuato, Mexico | collected 2012-06-04 | reverse complement strand
GCGCGCCGCTGCTTGACAAGGCGTGAAAGCAATTTTCCTGCCGCCCCACCAGCCGCCACAAAGGCCGCCCCCGACAACTGGGAGTCGTGACGATGCAAGAGGGGGCAGAATTTGTTCGCCGTCTTCGAGCTCGAACTCGAATTCGAATTCGAATTCGACGAGAGGAAGAGGCTCGAGAAGGAAGCTCCAAAAGGCGCCCACTGCAGCCCCTCGAGGAGCTGACATTGCGGCACACGAGCAACGAGCAGTCTGCACGAGAACACAACCAAGAGGCCACGCATAACCGGAAACGGGCCAAGAGGCACCAGGAGGATGGAAGAGAGCGAAGGGCTTTGCTTTGAGACGGTCGTAAGGAAGAGTTGGCCGATATTCTGGGCCTGTGGTAACATTGGATTAAAAGTTAACAGAGTTCACGCCGCAGGCAGTCTCTACAAGCAGGAGCACTGCGAGCGTTGGGCGCACGCCTCCTGCGAGCCGTAGTGGGCCGAACTGCTGCCCGCAGGCCCGCGCTCGGCCAGCGCCGCCTGCTGCATGTCGCCGCGCCCGCCCACGCCCAACTGCAGCAGCCGCGGTCCCGGCGGGCCCGACGCCCGACCCGCAGGGCCGCCGCCAAGTGTCTGCTGTTCAATCATCCGCTTGGCCAGGCTGACAAACATCTCGCCGATGCCCTCGTTTGATTTGGCCGAGGTGAGATAGTGGCGCGCATTGAGCAACTCCTCGGCCATTGCAACGGCTTCCTGAATGAGCGGCCAACTGGCCGGATCCTTAATGAGGTCCATCTTGTTTCCAACAATTGCCAGACGCACCTTGTGGCTGCCCAACATCTTGTTCAGCTCCTTTATCCAATCGCGCACCTTTCTCAATGAGTCGGGACTGGTGACATCGTAAACAAGCAACGCCCCATGCGCCTCACGATAGTAGATGGGCCCCAGGGCGTGGAATTTCTCCTGGCCCGCCTTTTTTCCGGTTTCCCGTTGGAAAGTTTCCCCAAAGTTTTCGTCCCATTTGGAGTCCATTGTTGTGTTGTGTGGGTTTGGTGTCCAGCAGCCAATGGTTGAGGCCAATGGGATTGGATTTCGGTTGGCAGAAATCCATATTCCGTTTCGGTGGTGGTTTGTTTTTGTTTTGTTTGCACATTTTGGCGGCGAAACTCAAAGACCAGTGTCAGTTTAGTGGCCCCCAATCGAGTGCCAACAATTGGCCGCCCGCCTCTCAAACAAGCAAACTCTCTCACTCAACCTTGTCTCTGTCTGGCTCTCTCTGTCTCTGTCTCTGTCTCTCAATCAACCGCCACTGCCCACTTACCGTGTCCCAAATGTTCAGACGCACCAAATCTTGGTCCAAGTAGAGCTGCTTCTTCAGGAAGCTGGCCTGCAAGGTTGATTGATGCGAATCGCTGCAAGAGCATGAGTCCTGGTTAGTTTTTAATTGGCCCGCCTAATTTGCATACTCAAATAAATTCCTGATTCAAATCTCCCTCAAATGCATCTCGCAGCTCATTCGAACCCTCTAAATCTCAATTCTAACTCTGATTCTGATTCCTATTCTCATCTGGATTCAACTTCTCATTCAAACTCGAATCGCCTCGTCTCTGACTCTGTCTTATTCGATCAACAATTGGCACTCACTTGAACACGTTAGATACGTAGCGCAACACCAGAGAAGTCTTGCCCACACAACCCTGGCCGAGGAGAACCACTTTGAAGTCGTACGAGCTCATTTCGCTGCCTCATTAAATTATTATACTCAACTCCGACTGGTCCACCAAATCGATCGATCAAATTCCTCCTCTTTTGATCTCCTCGATCCTTCTTGTCTGCCACTGTGGGTTTCCTCTATGCAGACACCTCACTCGATCTGCGGTCTGTTTCACACCTCCGCCTGGTCCGCTAGTCCATGTCCAATCTTGGGCCAAGGTGAGCTTGATTATTTTACACTATAAGGCAGGTCACTTCTGGGGGAGAATAATATCAAGATTTGGGCTGAAAATCTTCCTCAAAAAGGTCTACAAAGATTAGGAGTTTCTTTTCGAGGTGATGTCACAAGTGTGTGAGCTGTTGCACGATGCATTGGTCGCTGCCAACAGCTGACTATGTGTCATCGACGCCCATTATCTTTCCACAAGATCACTCGATTCTTACTCCACACTGCTATCTCTGTGGGAGACAATTTCGCGCCACAAAACCCGATTAAGTTTAATCAATTTGACTCTCGGAAACTCTCAGCCATGAAGCCGTTATAAGTAGCCAGAAACTGGCCATCAGACGCTTGCTAGGCAGCCAGGCTAGCCTAGCAAGAGGATGCTAGATTAGATCTGCCACCACCGTTCAGCCGGATGATGGTAGCTCGCCTCTTCCGTATTAAAAGTCAGCCTGATCCCTCTCCTTGGCCAAATCCTTAGCATCGGGATTTTTGGGCCCTTGTTGGGCCTTTTCTTGGATTGGATGCCAGTTTTTGATTCGTGTTAGGGGCGCGCCGCGGCCACCAGGTGCCGTGGAGCGGCTCTGAGACTGTATGAGTCATAGAGTGATATGCGGCATTTATCCCTCTCTCTCTCTGTCTCTCTCTTTGCTCTCCTCGCCTCTGATTCATCCAATCCATGCCCTTCCAGCTCTTGTGGCGCCTCTAAAGCGGCAGCGGAATTTCTCGCCGCCAACTTTTAACTCTTTAGTTTATTGTATGCTTCCGAGATTTGCTCGCCAAATTCCTTCCTGTGGCTGGTCAAACTTTTGCATATCTTGTAACGACCAAGAGCCAGATAAAACTCGGCCAGCTCATCCGACATCTTGCTAGAGAGGAGCTTCAATTTGAAATCATTCGAGACGTCCATTGAGGCAGGAAGGAAGACAGTATGCTCCAAGGAATCAATGTACTCCCCGCAGGGTTTCAGCACGTACTTTTGGATATTAGCCGAAAAGCCGCCTTCTTGCGGCTTCTCATCGTGGTCCACTCTCCTCAGCAGTCTCATCGCTAAAGCCTCGCTAAGAGCCTTCATCGCCTCCCTGCCCTCAGGAGCACCGTTAGGAGAGGGTCCAAGTCGGCTGAGGCCAAACAAAAGCCTTGGGTTGCTCGAAAGACGAACAACTAAGCCCAAGCTCAAAACTCCATCTTTGAGCTCGTCTTTGGTCGCCTGGCTCATGGTATCTCCTGTCATAATTTGTTTGTACTTTTCAATGTAAAATTGTTCGCATTCTCTTGCGTGCTTTTGCATCGACTTGCGAACCAATAGACTGGCCCGATCTAGTCGCTCGTCACCATAGTTCACAGTGTCGCTGGCTCGGCCATTAGTCAAATAGTCATTCGTTTTCAGGATTTCCTCAGCCTTTTCAGTGCACTTTGTCTTATCATCAAGTAATCTTCCCAATGCCACGAAGTACTCCAACACCAGCGCCAGTTCCACCTCTTTGAACTGTCCCTCGAGCGATTCTAGCCACTGCTTGGCAACTTGAACATTTTTCTCCAAGTCAATCGTCGTCACTTGGGACTCCAAACGTTTGCTGAGCAATTTATAACCTTCCGCTAACGAGACTTCCATTTCATCCTGCTCGATTGTGCCACTACCTTTACCTTGGGCAGCGTCGCCAAAGGCAATTCGCGAGTAATTGTCGAGCATTTCCTGCTCTCGGCTAGCAAGGCTTAGGCCTAGAAAGCAAAGGTGTAGCAAAACTGGAAACATTTTCCAAAACATCTTGGAGAAGAAGGAAATTAATCACAGCCACAGAGCTCGTGTAGAAAGTGCCAAATCTAAATGGGAATCTTATCTTAGTGGAAATTGGATTTGATTCTATTTGTTATTGAGCTCTTTGACAAAATCAAACAAGAAAGAATTTCCTATCAATAGCGAGCTACTCTCTCTCTCTCTCTTCGAATCATTCTCGCTCAGTCTCTTCCGCCAATCAACAGGCTATTTTTGTTGCATTCGTGCCAACATGGCCTATCACCGAATACAATGCTGGTGGTATCAACTTTGTAAACCTCGAGGCGCAAACACATGGCATTAGTGCCTCAGGCTTGCTTGCGTTTCTTGTTTCAATCGTCATCGAAATCCAAAACAAGCAAATGAGTATCCTCGGTTTGTGTTCGTGACCCAACAGCGCAGATTAACTTAGTGTACGAGGCTCTTATTCTCCAAATTACTCCTCCATTTGCAGCCGTTGGTAAAGTAACCAAATTTCTAACACAGGTTCCAGTTCTCGCATCCCACAGCTTCACAGTTCCATCGTCACTAGAAGTAACCACATGTCTATTGTCAAAATAGACGGAAGTTATGGCGCTTGTATGCTTATTATCCGCATCATCCTCTCCCAATGTTCTCAGACATGCACCACTTTCGACATCCCATATCTTGCAGTAGGAATCGGCATTAGCTGATACTAATAGATTTCCTCTTAGTAACATTTTGCTAGTCAAACTATGGTGCCCCAACAAAGAATGTCTCAGTTTACCCGTTTCTGCATCCCAAACACAAATTGTTGTGTCAAGTGACCCGCTTGCAATAGTTTTGCCATCAAATTGTAACGAATATATGCGACCGCTGTGATGATTTAGGGTGTGTATGCAGTTGCCAGTTGTGGCATCCCAGACCATAACCATGTGATCATAAGCGCCACTGACAATGATTCCATCACGAAATTCTACACATCTTACTGCCGCATTGTGGCCGAGAAAGACATGCTGACAGTCGCCGGATTTTATGTTCCACAATCTCAATGAGGAATCACGCGATCCAGAAACTACACTATCCTTGTCTACAGCCAAACATCTAACTGTCGAGGTATGGCCATATAAAATGTGCAATAAGTCACCTGTTAGTGCTCTCCAAATCCTTATGGTTCTATCTGTCGCCCCGCTAATGACTATATCATCTTCTGTTAACTGCGATGACCAAACACCCCCAGTATGACCCTCTAAGGTGGCAACACACTGTCCGGTTTCACTAGACCAAACTCTGAGGGTTTGATCATCGCTGCCGCTTACTATAAGGCCGCTCCTCGCATTGTATTGCAAGCAGGTAATCACAGAATCGTCATGGCAGCGGAGTCTCATTTTATAGTTTTGCTTGGCACTAGTTTGGTTCATATGGCAGCCTTGAAATGTGTTTGGTTGTTGTTGACGATGGTTGTTCTGATGCTGTTGTTCATGTTGGAGTTGTGCTGATGGAGTTAGCTGGTGTGCCGGAATAGGTACTTGCTGTGGGTGTGGCGCTTGCTGCTGCTGTTGATGTTGTTGCATATGTTGTTGTATTTGCTGTTGAAGTTGCTGGGTCTGCTGCCAAACCAGAGGCTCTGGGATCTCAAGGTTTCTTGTTCTCCAATTCCTCAGTATATTGATGTGCCTCATGTAAGCTGTTTTGTAATTTGGCGCAGCCGAGTTGAAATCTCTGGCAAAATTTTCTTGCACTTCGTGTCTCTTTTTGATTCGTTTCCTAAATATAATATCTAAAGTTAGTTTGTCATCGAGCAATCTTTCTTCATGGCATTTTTCTCTCCACAATCGATTATCTTCACAAACGATTCTCCATGAGCGGCAAACTTGAGCGGCATTACATAAATCTTGGGGACTCAAAAAGCTCATAATATATAAAGCAATCTCAAAGGGAACAGCTGATATTATATCCAGCCTAATTCGGTCTCCAATGTAATTGTGTAAGAATTGGAGTTGGTGCAGATTGAACGGATTTGTAAATAAAACCTTCTTCCATAATTCGAACTGATCATCTGGGCCTAGAGATTTTAGCTTATTATAAACTAGGTTCACTCCCGTCTTTCTCCGTTTCACTTTTGGACTCTCATCTTGCTGTTCCGTAATTGATCGGAGGGTGGTTTTAGGAGACCTTGTTGATCGTCGCCGGCTGGTGCTGGCAACAATATCACTGGTCTCTCTCATTTCTAACCTGAGATAATCTTATAATGTCTGGTTAATTATTAATTTGAGCAAAGCAAAGGCGAAGGGTGTTTGGAAGAAGGGAAACTCATAACTTAAGTTGTAGGTCTCATGCTTTATATTAGTTAGCAATAAGAAAGAGCACGTTTGTTCTCGATAGCTAATAAATAGATAATTGGTTTAGATATGCATTTTATTAGGTTGCGAGAACTGTCCGGTAGAAAATTCAGCAATATGAGCACAATCGGGAATATTGTTTTGAGACAGTTCAGCCGAGGATGGCGGACGCCGACGGTGTCGATCGTCGTCGTCTAGTTTGACTCGCTAACGCATACCTTTGTGTTGATTCAGGCCAGGATTTGTCTGAGAACGCGATAAAGCGCGCTGAACGAGCGTCTCTGCATGGTGCGTAGGATTGCACCGACAAAAGCTAGCAGCAGGCGGCTCTCATTTTCCCATGGTTCTTCAACCTCCGTTCGCGGATCAAAGGAAGAGGCCCAACGAGACTGCCTACCTATCGATGCCATTGTTTGAGTCTACCACCCTAATCTATTCTCATGCTGGTCGCCAAGGAGGCTACGCACAACAGAGATAGTATACCACCCATTCCCATCTGAGGCTCCTCTCCCTAGATGAAGTCAAATAGATCACGCCGCCAGCTGAAAGCCTGACTTGATTCTCTCTAGATCTTTATTTATCCTGTTGATCAGACACCTTGGAGCCTGTTGTCTACCAACTCTGCTAAGGCTAAAAATTGATCAGCTCACAATCGAGATTCTTTAAATCAATTAGGACACAACTTTGCGTCTTCACAAAGCTCGGCACTGATACTAGTTGTACTTTGGGCTTACTAGAACACGAGTAAGTGGTTACTGTGAACTCGGGCTGATTTCCAGCAAAGTACACGTCTGGAACAAAGTCTATGATGAAGGGATCCTCGTCCTTGAATGGCAAACAACTGAGGTTATCTGGCGCCGAAGGGGCTACATGACCCCACTCGAGAGTGTTCTTCAAAATTGTTGTGCTGTACTCTATCTTACTGTGCTGTTTTATGGCCTCAATATTCTCACCAGATGTTCCCAGTATTATACGCCCATCCAGTTCCATAAGGCTAGGGTTTGTGTCTGGATGAATGCTCTCAAGACGTCCAGAGAGCGGCAGCAGTTTAGGGTGAAACGGTTGCTGAGGTAGAAGGAATGAGGTTGGATCGTTCTTGCCGGGCATCAGAGTGATGTCAACACCAGCTTGAGCCAAATCGTTCAGATATCTGTCAAACAGCTGAACTACCCTGTTGAGCGAGCCTATGTCTTTGTCTTCGGTTGGTCCAAGTAGGTCCATCTGTGCCTTTGTGTACCCTGGACCTATGGAGTTTCCCGCAACTATGACCTTGGTCAAATTTTTGTATTCACTGAGATCGTCGGATTGTTTGTGGATGAAATCTCTGAATTTCTTCAAGCCGTTGATAACCTTCAATGTTTCCTCTTTCGACAACTTCGAGTCAAATCCGAACTCGAACCCGGACACAATAACCAGGTAGCTGGACGGCTGGTCGACGAATCGGTCGCCCCCTTCATCCCGATAAACATCAAGACTGGGGCCAGCATAACATACGTCCACCACGTGGAACTTTGCTCCATCGTTCAGCTGGTGTCCCAAGAGGGCGACTGGAATACCTGTTACATGCTGATCTGCATCTATGTCACCAACAACTTGAACATTCTCATCTGTTTCATGAAGCACTAAGGTATCCTCGGGGGTTGTGAAGTTCACGTCCGCTGTTTCACTCTCGCGGGTTAAACTGTCATTTCCCTCTATTTCTCGCAGTATAGACGGCTGCTTGGGCATAGATTTGAATATTGTCCCTATCACAAATACATCCTTTGAGCCTAGCGAGGCATTCAACTGTTCGAGAGGCACATTGTTCACCTCATCTCCCCACCTGAATTTGGCGCTTCTAATTAGAGCCTCTCTGGCACACTTCAATCGAGCATTGTAAATATGGTAGTATTGATCCGCTAGCGCTTGGCCGCTGGAGTGGATGAACCTTCTGGGATTTATTGAGCTCTTATTGGCTGAGACCATGGTTAAATCTATGGAATCGAGGTAGATGAGGCGGAGGGCGCGAAGGAATTGACATCTGGCTTTGTTGTTCCATGCGCACGTGTCGGCGCGAGCGCCCCGAGCAGACTCGATGTCGTCAGAGCATGAGCCCATTTCTGATCCGTTGAGTGCGGTGCCAAACAGTCTCGCTCTTGATAAAATCATCTTGAGAGAGAAATTTATATCGGAAACAACACTGTACCACAATCTATCACAACCGTTTGTTGCCCCTTTCATGTAATAACTCTAGATCTCAATCTAATGAACGAAAACTGCCGTGAGGAAGTTCTGTCTTCCGGTCGACCAGCCGTCATCTTTGCTTGGTCTTTCCTCGAGTGATTGGATAATCTGCTGGTAAACTACAGCCTTTAATTTATTAAACCGAAATCTCAGATCGATGAGTCGGCTGGGGTTGATCTGAGGGCGTCTGTTGAACTGTACCGAGTTTGGCTTCCTGAACCCTATGGATTGTCTCTTGATGGGCCTTGTCACATCGAAGGGTCTTGATAACTGTCATCAGAATCAGAGGGGTCAATGATATCAGGAATTCCGTAAAGAGTCAGTCTAAACAGCTAAGCGAGCAGAATACGTGCGAGTCAATCATCAATTCATCCGTTCAATAGATAGAAAACACTTGGGCAGATTTGTCTCAGGAACAGTCGCCACCGATAAGTGTAATTTGATATTTTCAGAGCCTTTGCGAGAACTAATCTCCTCGCACTTCAGAGGACACTGAGACCTCTTGTCGCCCTCGTAAATGCTCATCATAAGATATCAGTTTAGAGACGTCGATATCAATACAATTCGGCGGCCGAAATGATCGTGATCAAGATGTCTTTCATAATCAAAATGTCCAGGCTCGCGATTTTTTTGTACATCACGAGCTCATTGATCGTCTCAGATTCGTTGGGCAACAAATTTGCTAGTCCACCAGAAGAGCTAGATGCGGAGTATAAACTAGGTGGTAAGAAGGGGATTTATTTCTATCCTGTGGTAGATTCTAGCAGGAAAGTCTCGACAATACGCAACGTAGACCCTGTGGCTGAATTCAAAAGTTACCATCCCGATTTGAGGAAAGCACTAAGGAGTTGGTGGTACAAATTAAACGGAGCGCAGGAGGGGCCAATAAATCCTGGTTTCATCGACTCCAGAGTCTCGGATAGTTCGAGTGAAATAGAATTCTTGGACGAGACCCAAGCAAACCGAAAGCTACAGGATAGTCATACCAGCACATCGAGGCCGGCAGATGCGCACCGTTCGCTCACCGGAAGGCTATCTGACGTAATCAGCCCAATCGAGGGTATGATGACCAACATGAGGCAACGCACAATGATTGACTGATAAAAATATGAATTACGAATTCTTGAGACAACTCCAAGAAACAGATTATCAAGTATTTAAATTCGTCAACTAGAAATCTTGTAAGACAGTTCCATAATATTTCACATCAGTCTGAACGACAGCAGTCAGCAAGATAGTTCCCTGAAGCTCTAGATGACCAGAAGCTCGATGGATCTTTGAGGCTTTCAGATGCCCGAAGATGTTCTGAACAGACGGCAGCAATTAAGGGATGGGCCTTCGTGGTCTATCGCCTAGTATAACCAAATCATGCCTTCTTCGAAAAGCTTGTGGTAACTACAAAACCACGAGGGCTGTAGCCAACAGGTGGAATAAATTTGATAGATTGTTTCATAGACACTCTCAATAATTCATGGTGCCATAGTATCTGAGAGAACGGGAGAGCTTCCAAACTGCGTTGATTACGACCTAGTTATGACCTGGATGAGCGAGTTCAAAATAAAGGTATCGAACCGATTTGGATTTCGGTCACAGTTCGTCTAATGGTGAAGCTTACAAACTATCAAAACAACAAGCCGATCGCCGAGATGGGTCAGCACTCCAATTAAATGTGACTCAAGTTTCCAGTCTGGAATGTCGATCCAATCCTTTAAGGCATTGAACGACTCGGTCCATTGTGAATCATTGAGAGATCATTTCGAGTCAAACTTCTGATATCTTCTTTATTCGATCCCATCTTAGGATTATGGACGAAATGTTGTATCGCGATTTTTACCTACCTTACAGCCTGAATCCACCCCATTTCATCCCTCTGAATTAGCTCCAAAGATCAGACCCCAGTCAAATATTCGTTGTTGTTTTGAACAAGTTGTGTCGCTTGCAAAATGAAAACGCTCACAGAGGAGGTCCAGCGAGCTTGCCAGCTAACACGGTTGGATTTTTGATTAACCCTTATCTAGATGGGCCACTACTAGAAAGGAAGTGGTCGGGCCAATATTCTGGTGCGATCTCAAACTACGCATCAGACCGAGTTCAGATAGTGTTGTCTTGTAAGTAAAGTTGGTGGGCCGCATGTTCTACCTCTACTTGGACTCTTGTTCGATCCCCCAACTAGATTGCTCACCAGCCGCCCAATTGTCCGGCCCGCCTCTCAAGAAATAGATGGTGAACACTTTTGGAAGCCTCGAGAGTTAAGCTGGATATAGAAAACTTAGTGGCCAAATCGAGAGATTACCTTCATACGAAAGATCCACACACTAGAAAGTGTTGGCTGATTGCCATACGCTGAACAGGACATGAAGAGATTCCATGAAAATGAAGATAAGCTTGAGGTTCGTAGCAAATTTCAAATTATCTATCTCTGTAGCGAAACCCGAGAGGATCTATCGTTCCATTGCAGAGGTAGTCCGAGACGGAAAGGATGACCCTCGCATAGCAATCATGGCCCCCGTCTTGGCCCTAGTGACTTTTTTATGACTGGGAGAGGGATGACTCAGCGACGATCGACTCAGAATTTCCTGTGTTTCATCGATTATCCCAACCCGAGATCAAGAATTGGTTACGAACCTTTGGAACGCCAGGATAACCGATGGAGCTTTTGAGCCATCTAAATTGGGTGGCCCAACCAAGTTGCCGATTTCCACCGCTTCTCGATTGCATCTATTAGGCGTCTGTCACAACAAAACTACTAGCAGACGATTGCAATACCACTTATCGTTCAAAAAAGTCAATGCAATGAGTGCCTCAGATGTTCTACATGTAGGACATATTTTTGGATCCGATGCCCATGGAAAGAAGGTTGGATGCCAAGCAATTTGCCGAAGAACAAGGGCCTGCCCGCTGTGAAAACCCGTGGGAGAGGAGTTTGATTTATATATACTGCTCGGTGACAGCTTTATTGGCTTTAATTGCAGTTATCGGCATGATGACAACAGCGTACAACCGGAATGGAACAAGTAGGCGGAGAGTCTACCCGGGGAAGTACATGTGACCCCAATCTATTGGGCTATTGGAATCGTTTATAGATTTTATGTGGATTACGTGCATTGATTACATTAATCTTATATTCAGATATACTTTCGAAAGTACAACATTTAGTTGGTGATAAATGGTCTTACTCACTTCAACAAAGAATTTTTGCTGGAAATCATAAATCTTAGTCTTGTAATAACTATGT
>Ga0058701_10004366_pt1 | contig 11460 bp, 6 predicted proteins | sample AgamicOrMae_FD_97039 | JGI IMG/M metagenome (GOLD analysis project Ga0058701, IMG submission 97039) | Agave microbial communities from Guanajuato, Mexico - Or.Ma.e | ecosystem: Host-associated > Plants > Phyllosphere > Phylloplane/Leaf | place: Guanajuato, Mexico | collected 2012-06-04 | reverse complement strand
GATTTTTTCCTTTTATTTAGTTAATTGCCGATTTCACACCCCATCGAAACCCACTCATCTTGAAAATAGCTCTCGCCGCTCAGGACTAACAATAAGCGCTTAATATGACTGATCTGCTCTGTATGATGATTTTTTTCCTGCCAAAACCGTAAGAGTTTTTCGAGGATTATCTTGCCCTGAGCGTTTATACCAACAGCGAGGATCATAACCTGGGAGGAAATATACGAAGTAAAAAAAAAGACAAAGTTTTTGGTAGCTGAACAGAAGTCGTGAATTAGTAAGAGACTTGATAGGTAGAAGGTTTCATTACAAGCTAGTGTAAACGGCGTTAGATTAGGCGAAGTTAAGCTATGGTTTATTGGTTAGGTGGTTGAAGTTTATTAGAAGATCCGGAAAAGCTTTTGGATGGCCCAGTTCAGCGTGGAGATAGTGGACGGTAGATATACTGGAGAGAAGGCATTTGAGGGTGCAAAACCATGGGCGCCACCATCTTGTTTCCGAAGTTCCTCCGTAAGCTACAACGTATTGGTCCCATAAGAAACAAAATGGCTGCCCAACGCCTCCTCTCTAGTATATCGAGGCCTCTAGTAGCCGGTAAATTCATTTGGTGTTAGGGTTACGGCTGAGTTGGATTAGCCTAGGTTAATGGGTTCTGATAAGGTGGATGGAATGATTCTTGTGGAAAGAAAAATTGAACCAGAGCAGAATAATGTCATACCAAGACAGAACGCCTTCGCAGCATCCTCAAAACCACCGATAGATTCAACTGGATTTTTTTTTTGGGTACGTCGAGTGCGAACGTCTCGCAGCGGTTCTGAGGATAGGGTTACGAATTATTTTTTCTGAACACGACAGATGACAAGACGTAAAGAAAGCAATCAGTAAAAGTGCTACGGGAAAGTGTCCTTCAAATATCGCATCTTCGAGACTGACCAGCTGCTTCAATCCTTCATTGCGTCGTAAGAAAACATCTTACAACTTCGTAGGTTAGGTTCCCTGCAAGGTTCCCTGCGCCTTGCACCAAGCCTACTGCCGCTTCTCTGAGGCAGTTATTTCGCGGATCATGGTGATGACAGGTTAGGTTATGTGCCTCGGGCCGCATTTGCTACAGCTACGCTCGGCAACAAAAGGTTAAATATGTAGGAGGTAGAAGATGCAACGTTCTAAAATTGAGAGTAAATGAATAAAGTGGCCCACCTCATTAATAAGACCAGCAACACCTGGTAACTGAAGAGCCTTTCGGATCTTACTTTTACCTTCAAGGCCACTCGGTGCTGCTACGAGACTTGGGCGATGCGAAACAATTAGATATCAGCTGATGTGGGCGAAAGAAAATAGGTATAAAATGTGAATTTGCGCCTCGAATAGTTAGAGATTTTTTGCGCAAGCTGAGCCCCAATCCTTCAATTTTGATGTTAGATCGAATCGAATTCAAACCGCTATTGTCGCGAACAGTTCATGAAGGGCTATTAATTCGGATTTTTCTTATTGAAATGCCCTGAACAGCATTTTTGAAAATTATGACATATATCCTCAAAATTCTGAGAATATTTTTTTTAACGCACTTTACGAAAAAAATATTTTTATGGTAAAAATGTTGAAGATATTATTGAGCAGCTTCTAGTTAAATAATTAATGGATCTTTATCATTAATGATATCCATTATAACGATGCTTCAGATTTAGGCCCACACATTTTTTTTGTTGGTTAACTCACTATTCCATAGCTTTAAAATGTTTGCGCATGCGATTTTTTAAAATCCTAAAATTTAACATTCTAATAAAATGAAAATAATAATTTTCTTTAAAAAAGGAACGCTTTTAAGGATGCAGAAACCAAATACTTTCAACATAAAATATTCATTTTCACAATACAATTAATATTTTTCGTCAAATTGAAGTCATTCAAAAGAGATAGCATACTTTTTGTAAGTACTTCAAAATGCTAAAAGTCATTTTCAATAAAGTATCGAAAATCGGTGTTAGTAGTGCCCTGTGACCTGTGGTCTTTCGATGACCCGGCCCGAAAGGGTTCCCTCCTCTTACCGCCCCTCTCACCAGAATCCTTTGTACTTCAAGATGTGTACCTTCGCGGTAATTGCTCTACCCGAGGGTCCTTAATTCATTTATGACAGTTGTTCAGCTGATTTTGTGGCTTCTATTGTTATGGCTCTACGTGCTCAAATTAGGTGATAAACGGAGAATGGCGTGGAATAAGTTAGCCAAATCCGCAAGTGGACTTCAAAAGAGGTTTTGGGGAAAACACTTTCGGCTCGCGTAACCCTTGTCAAGGCCCTGTCATAATTTATGCAAATGTGTTCAACATAAGTCTTAATTATTCATTAAGGAAGTATTTTTCGCACCTTCAAGTCCGTTGTTCAGACGAAACTTCCCTCGTAAAACACATGAGCAGTTACGTAGGACTTGAGCGTTCCTACTCTTGTTTGGGGCGGGATGTGGGTCACTCTTGTTTAGGGGTGTTCGTCATTTGTGGAGGATTCAAGGAAAACACTAAAAAGTGAAAGCAATTTCATTGAAGTAACGTCGGAACTGGCTTGCGATGCGGGTCATCAATGTAAATGTGGGTAATATATCATGCTTCGAGTTGTAATCATTTCGGTAATGGCTTCATATCGGACCGTTGGCTTGAATGTGGGTCATGCGTTTTCATATTCCGGGCTATTACTGCAGTAATGCCTCAAAATCGGGCGAATGGATTCGATGTGGGTCATTTTGTTTCGAGTTTTCGGACTCTCAGAAATCATGTGTATGATGAATTGGGCTTAAATGTGGGCCGCTTTTGTTATTCCTTGTGGAAAGTCTTATTAGTTGTGTCACGTCATAGGTGCGAACCATTAGCTGCCCACTGTGATTGGCTAAACGCTAGTCAGCGGTTTTCATGCGGGTCTTTTTTCTTCTAATAGTTATAGCCTCAAAAACGTGGTTTGAATGTAAGACGTGTAAAATACCCGGAGCAGCAATTAGTTTAGTATCGATACATTTCAAAGAGGCCTAATGCGGGTCTTTTTTCTTCTTCTTCAAGTTATCATCCCCTTGAAGGTGTTAGGAGTTTGCCAGTCCTTAAATGTGGGTTTTGTCAAATGCTCGGAGCAATCATCACCTCAGTATTGACTAAAATTTGGAGCAGGGGCCTCAGTGAAGTGAAATTTACATCGAGACTTTTGGCTCGCTTTACACAAAGTTCAAATACATTTCACGAAGCTGATATACTTTGGTAACCAGAAAATTCATATGCGAGGCAGGGGACCGATTGCGCATAAAGTCAGTAACGGCAAAAAGAAAAACATTTCACAAAAACCAGGCCAATCTTTAAAAAAAATAATAATAATCACCGAAGCGATTTACTGAGCGAAGCGAGAGGGAGTACGCTCATTTCCGCGAAGAAATTAATTTATCGATGGAAATGAAGTTGCTATTTACGTTCAGAAAAAATCGTTTTCAACGTATGAGCTTCAAATATCGCCCAATAGGGGGCGCTTAGTTGATGGTCTTATGTATTACGAGTTATCCCAAACCAGTTATTGCGATTTGCGACTTAGAAGGAAATACTCATATGGCCGAAATCGACGGAACTCGAGGCAAGATATACATACCTAAAACACGTGCATTTTTTCCCGAAACTATAACCGTACCAAAACTCTCTTACAGAAAAAACCTAAAATGAGGTTTATGACCTTATGACTGGTCTACCTTTTAAATCTTATTGATGCACAAAGACGTATTTTTTATATCAATAAAACGGAAGAACAAGGACTGATTTGGGAGTATGAGTGATCACATAAGATAAAACAAACAAAAAAAACAACAGTTTTTTAGTTTGCTTTGCCAGGTGCGGAAATCGTTCGACAAACTTTTTTACGATGGGCCTGTAGCAAAAAATCGAATAAGCTTTATCCTGGGGGTAAGATACGGTACATCTGCAAACTTCTAATCCTGCGAAAGATGTTCACATACATCGGTTCTTTCAGCAATTTTTTTAAAGCCAATTTTAAAGGATAAAACTTGTCGGTGAGAACAGATTTACGGAGCTGTCTTAGAAAAATTAGGCACGTAAACCAACCAACTCCGCTTTCGCACGTTTGCCATTTTCCAATATCTCGTTATATCTCATTTCGAGAAGATGGTATGGGACAGCTCTGACCATTTTTTTTTCTGGTGCGTAGTTTTATCCAAGAACTTGCCAACGCAGGTACCGCAAATCCCCCCGACAGCACATCCCTTGCCCAGATGTCTCCTTTCTTAAACGTCCCGTCCGCGAGACTGGAAAAGCCGAGAAGCCGAAAAGGCCGAAAGGGTGCATTTCGGGTCGGTCAGCAGCCTTCAATCGGCTACAACGCGTGTTCCACACGACTTCCCGGAGGAGGACTTCAGACCTGCCTTTGAAGATTGAAATTCAGGCATGTGGAGGTAAATCGATGCTGGAGGAATGCAATTTACGGACTTTTAACACACTAAACTGATCCGATCAACGAGACCAATGTTCTGAAGTCATTGACTGTACTTCTCCGGCACAGCCTGTATAATCGGGTAGCGCAAGTTGTAGGCGAGCATCGTCCCTGAAAAGCGTCCCAATGGGAATTGAAGGAACAGAGTGACCCGGAAGCCATGTTGTCCTAAATAGAACTTGGCCAGGTCGTGAAGGAGATAAACGTAAACAAAGAGCGCATTCGACGTATGGTTGCATCCGGGCTCATAGTGAAACCTCTAGCGGGAAAATAAAGCGTTCACTATAAAGAGGTGTCCCCTATAGGAACGATGCCCGCTGAAGAAACAGCAGCTATGGAAGAGAACTTTCATGATTCAGAGATTTTGGAGGGGACTTCGAAAGTGCTTGTAATAAGGTGTCCGCTAAGGGAGGTTTCACTAACTCTGCCGATTGGGCTACAACTTTTCGTATCTGTAAAAGTTTGTGAGAACCGCAAGAACACTAAAGCCTTGCGACACAGGAACGATAAAATCCATCCTCTGTTTGACCTTACGGTTTTTTTATTTTTTTTATTTTTTTTTTAAAAAGCTTACCACCTACTGGGTCTTCACTTTTGACTTGAAGAATATACCGGCGAGCACACATCAAAATCCGAGAGATCACTATTTTGTGATATGCTAGTTTTGATATGAAACCACCGAGAAATTCGGACGAACGTGGCGCAATATTTTAAATACGAATCCGAAAGATGAAGGAAAAACTTCTGCTTGATGAGGAAAAACAAGTTTGTAATCTGGATTATCATCTCAATCATATCATCTCGATAACGCACAACACTGACAATGAACGCGAATGTTATCTTGCTGGTTTGAGGCAACAATCAGGCCTTTTGTCGCTGAAGCATAACCTCGAGTGATCTGAATTAAGGAAATGGATTTAACCGAACCGATTCCGGCTCAAACATTGTGTCTGTGGCACACTGAATGGTCGCAATCGTAACTTGAAAGCCGACGAATTCCAAAGAGTCTTCAAACGCTTTGCGGCGGCATTCAAATCGAGCCAACCAGCCAGAAGGCAGCCACAATACAGCCGCGCATGGTTGGCCTCAATATATCAATATTCAGGCCGTTTTCACGCACTACGATTCGAGTACTAAAGCTTTTACCGACATAGTTACGCCGCTTCTAATTTTTTGCGTCCTTTTTTTCGCTTTACGTTTGACCTGTTCTTCTACGCAATGGACGGAAGATTTTAATTCGGTAGGTATGAAAAGTTTTGAAATAACATTGTAGGAAATCGATGCCCTCAGAGGTCTGCGTTATGAATGCTACAGTGGCTCTTGTACCTATGACTTTTTGTGGTGGCGGTGGTGAAACACGAATAAGTTTATATCTGCCGCTCTAATTAGCAATCAAGCTGATTGGCAACAATGATTCCATGTTACATACAAAGGACTATGGGACAATACCCCGAATACGGTGTATTGAACTTGTGCATGGATATATTTTTCATTGAATTAGGCCCTTCTACGCCAAAAATATCTTAAGACCAACGAATATTTTTTACAAATGTCAAAACCATTTCATTTTAAGTCTTTTCAAACAAGCTCAGCAGTAGATTCGGGATTCATAGCCATGTTTCGATGTATTGCACCGGATGTACAATTTGCTACAGCTTGGCTTTGGCAGTAGAGAACACTACTTTAGTAGATTGGGGTGGGGAATCCATCTTCCCACCTTATGCGACCCGGAGATTCTGAGCGGCTCGCTACGGTACGGTAGCAGAGCACCATCCCCTCCACGGACCTTGGGCTTAGGCGACCCAGAGCGGCTCGCTACGGTTTAGTAGCACAGCACCACCCCCTCCACGAACAAATGAGCATCTCGGTTACCCAGCGGGGCTCGCTACGGTTCGGTAGCAGAGCTTCACCCCCTTCACGGACCTTGGGCTTAGGCGACCCAGAGCGTCTCGCTACGGTTTAGTCGCAGAGCACCACCCCCTGCACGAACGAATGAGCATCTAGGTTACCCAGCGCGGCTCGCTACGGTTCGGTAGCAGAACACCACCCCCTCCACGGACCTTGGGCTTAGGCGACCCAGAGCGGCTCGCTACGGTTTAGTAGCAGAGCACCACCCCCTCCACGAACTAATGAGCATCTAGGTTACCCAGCGCGGCTCGCTACGGTTCGGTAGCAGAGCACCATCCCCTCCACGTACGAATTTGCGCCCCGGAGACGACTGAAGTTCTGTAGCAGAATACCATATCCTCCACGTCCGCCTCTGCGCCTCTCGAAACTCCAGAGACGCTATTGGGTCTTACACATCAAGTTTGCGATAGAAACTTCCACCGACAGCTCCCCAATCTTTCACTTGAAGATCTTTAAGCAGTCCCATTGTGCCGCTCTCAAAGGTTGACGGCCGCGCTCGGATGATTGAATTCCCACACGATTTTCCGTTGCAACTCTCTGCTCGTGCACTGCATTTCAACTAAAGATCCCCGACCCAGAAATCTCCCACCGCATCCTGTCATCAAACTAGCGAAGAAAAGGCGCTACTCTTGGTCCATATATTTCACAAGTGACAAGAATTGCCAAGTTTCCCTTCCGCCCGTAACCGACGACCATCCGGTATCGCGAGCCATCCACCTCAAGCCGCCGCGACCCGGCGGCGCCGCGGCGGGCCGCGACCCTAACTTTTCCACAAAGGCAGTACCAGCTTCCTTTAGCTATTGAGCACAGCATAGGACCTACTTCTCTGACAAACTAGCCTTTTTATCCGAATTCTAAAGCAACCTCACCGCTGCGCACTGACATAAAAAAATACTCATGCCCTGTAAATTTAAGGGTGGAGTTTTCCACCTCTTTTTTTCCATCTTTCATCGCCACGATGAGCGGAGCGGTGCACAAGGTAACATAACCTAGATTAACCTGACCTTACGGTCACGAAGCATATCCTAAGACTATAGCAATCTAAGTTCCTCAATATGTCGTTCATATCATGATATGGAAGTTGAACCTGCGTGGATCTTAGAGGAGGAAAATATATTGTCCCTTTCAAACACTGTAAAAAGAAAAATCCTAATTTCAGATGCAACAAAAGTCACATTACTGGTCTGAAAAAAAATCCAGTCAAAATATTCACTGAATTTCAGTTATATTGTTCTTAAAAAAAGAAGTTTATAGATATTAAAAACGATGTTGGAAATTCAGTAATTGGACTATTTATTTTTCTTTTTTTTTCAGGACAGTGACTTTAGTTGCATCCGAATTTATTAAGATTCTCTTTTTACAGTGAATTGATAATATATGTGTTTATACAAGGCCAAAGGGTGATTGCATCTTGGTCAGGAAGACATAAAAAACCATGAGAAATTTGAGGGATTCAAGAGAGTTTTGGATTGATGTGATTATTAAAATGGTTCTACCGATAGAAATATGCCAAAAAAGCGACTTGCCCGTTTTAGCGTTTGTGACCAAACCAGGATATAGTAGTTCCCGGAAACGTGATTATTTTTGTAACCCTTGACGAAGACTTCCCACGCGTTGTGTTTACTGATAAGAGACACACGTTTCCTGCGGACCTTTGCGTACTGTAGGTATGAAAGCAAAGCAAGCAGAACAACGTGTTGTGATTAGCTTCAACACAGGCCCAACAGCCGTGTGAAACGAAAAGCACGCCACGAGCGCTTTATATTGATAAGGCTATTGAAAAGTCTCTCCACAACTTGTGTTATACGGACGCATACATTGAAATAGATAGACATCAGTATTGGATTTCCGAGGATTCGACCCGCTTTGACTGACCATTAAATCCGAAGGTAAGGATCCAATTAAAATTATCTCTTCGCGCTTAGGCTAATCAAGACTGTTGCTTAACCAGTTAGCTACTAATCAAGTTCATTAGTTCCGAAGGGGAATCCGCCTCGGGGGAGGATCACTTGCTACGAAAGATATCCGACACCGTCAGGAACTTTCGTACACAGTTTTTCGATCAAAAATATTACATTAAATAAAAAAACATTAATCTGACAAAACTTTGGCCGTTTCCTATAAAAGATTTAGGTGTGATGGTAAAACACGCATTGTTAATTTCAAAGAAGCCGTTTTCAACGGATCGTGCTTCCAACCTAGTTTCATATGCTTAATCCAAGAGGATTTCTGACGAAAGCAAAAGATTTCCTCGTCAGTTAAAACTCTTTAACAAGTATGATCAAATCAATCACAGAAAAAAATGGTTTTGTTACGGCAACAAAATTAGGGACAACAGATAAAATTTTTGCTGCAGCAACCAAACGTTTTGTTGACAGAACTAAACATTTTGTTGTTGTAACAATTTTTTTGTTATCCCTATTTTAACAATTTAATGGTTTTGTTAGTATAACAAAACCTGTTTTCCCGTGAACGAACACTCTAAATCTAAAACAGTGAAAGTCACCGGGCATTCAGTGAAAATTCACTGTTTCCCCAACAAAATTGCTCTTCTGAGTAAAATCAGAGGAGCAATTTTGTAGGGGAAATAGTGACTCTTTACTATTTCAGATTTAGAGTGAAGGGGTACCAATGGCAAAGGTGTCTCATGGGAAACTTTACCTGATTAGGTCAATTTTAATGTCTTTTTCCTGTCTCCGCTGTCGCTCCGGCTTAGCGACTTGAGGTGGAACACGAGGTGGGAGATTCAACCTTTAAAATGTACAATATTAGAATGCCATTTGCGTGTGAATAAAGGTAACGTCGGATTCGAAGTCGGCTTAAGCCGTGAGATGGATTCGTTCCCACGTATGCTGTCCTGAAAGCCCCCCAGCAGGGTTCTTATCACCGCGAACGTCTCATTTTCCCGAAAACGCATCTATCCTATCACCTCTCACACGACCCAAAGTCACTTGTCTAATCGAACCTCTCGCTTCCCTTTTTTCCTCACTGAATGACTAATCAAAGGGATTTGTGGGTCACGCAGCTAATCTTAGGAAATGAGTAACGTGCCTTTGGACCCACGACCCACATGCGGCCACAAGTCTGCTACTTCAGACCTGATGGAGAGCTCGAACCGTCTGTAATATCACACCACTTTTTCGGTGACGTGAAAATTGATTACCACTTTTTCGTTGGTCAGTTATCTTCTGTCAAAGTTTCTATTCGTCGTCACCTGACGAATAGGAAAATCGATCGAAATATATTCCCATCCACCAGCTGAACTAAAACTTCGTCTGCCGTGACCTCTTCGGTATTTTTCATATTTTTAAAATTGGTTGAACACAATTTTTTTTAAGTTTCAAATTTTCAAAATTTTATAAATTTTTTTTCTAAACGAAATATATTTTTTCCGGGAATAATTGTTCGTTTTAGTCCACCAGCTTTGCAAAGCTTTGCCTTCGTCCGTTAATATTTGCCCTGTTTAACATTGTCCTCCCAAAACCAACTTAGTCTTAAGAAATTTACGAAAATCTATAGATTTTCAGTCAAAATCGAGCCACTGATCCCCTCAAATGGTTCGGTTTTAATTGAAAATTAGCGGATATTCACTGAGAATCCAGTTTTCCACTGATTCAAGTTTAGAGTGTATATATAAACTAAGTGGCTGTTTTAAAAAAGACCCAGAATTCCTTTCTTAAAAAAAATGAGAAAAAATGTAAAACATTTTTTTTACACACAAAAAATTCCATCTCTCTCTGAAAAAAAAAATAAAAAAATAGCACGCCCAAGCGTCAAGGAAATGCCAATTTTTCAAAGTTTATACGAACTTGAACTATGGCCGGTAAACATTTGCATGCAGCGCAGATATCAAACAACACGCCAAAAAATAAAAGCAGACATTTTAATGAATAACGATTGACAATTATTATTCCGCATTCCGCGTAAAAAGAGATACATACAACGAAACACAATCTCTCTTACAACAAAGGATATCACGTGACAGTAGATTTACGTAGGTAGCCACGGGCGTGAGTGATTTTTTTTGAATATGTATGAAGTGGTCCGTTGTACCACCGACGGAATAAATGTTGATTTCTACGGAGTCGTGTAGCAAACATGTCAACCCATTCCTTTCGCAAACACGTCATATAATCAGAGGCAGCTTGTTTCGACTGCAAATAGCCGCTCAAGAAAAACATTGTACGTGGTAGGACGCCAGAGTAACGTCCTTTACTAGACGAAAGACAAGATTGGGAGGCGGTCGATTTAAGATACTCTGTAAACAAACGATTTAATTTCTACCTCTTTTATTCCACCTTAGTCACCAAGCCAATCAAAGCTCAGCGCACGGAATTTCGGGTGAAATGCTAGAGACAGAAAATGTACTGTACAAGAGGTCTTGCTGGAAATCTGTACACCGATTATCTAGTAGATATCAAGGATATCAGAGGTCTATTAAACGATTATCAGGAAAATTGGCCAGATTTCAATTATCTGAAAGATTTTAGCTGAATATTAAAAATATGTGCTCTTTACCTAAAAATTAGATCAGATACTAGTGGTCTGTGTTCAAAGAGCGATAAACTTGAAAATCGTTGAAAACAGCTTTCGGTCGAATCCATAAGTCGGATATCAAGGATATCAGCCGGATATCAATGCTTTTTGTATACCGGATATCATGAGTTATCACCCCTTGGTGATGTATGTTTTAAGGTAGTGTACACCACTTACAAGCTCTTGTAACCGTTTTAACTTTTAACATTTTATGATACATCATAACGAGTTCTCGCAAATTAAAAGAATATTCCACTTAGCTTTTAGAGAGAATCCATTAGGTGGGTGTCTTAATTGTACAGTATTGTTGAAGGAAGTGGACCTATCCACCCACGCACAAAGAAGACATCGAGAACGATATGCGAAAAATGAACCTGCCGAGGGGAACAAGACGAAAACAAGACTGTAAATTTCAGGAATGTTGTCTGTTTCCTTGAAATTCTTCGTAGGAATCAACCTTGTCCTTTGGGTGTCAAGACGAATTACAGGGGAATTAAAGGATCTGCTTCACGCGGGTTTTATCTTATCCGCCCGCATGGGGTTCCTTGATC
>Ga0058701_10004365_pt1 | contig 11460 bp, 4 predicted proteins | sample AgamicOrMae_FD_97039 | JGI IMG/M metagenome (GOLD analysis project Ga0058701, IMG submission 97039) | Agave microbial communities from Guanajuato, Mexico - Or.Ma.e | ecosystem: Host-associated > Plants > Phyllosphere > Phylloplane/Leaf | place: Guanajuato, Mexico | collected 2012-06-04 | reverse complement strand
GAGTAGAATAGCTCTAGAATGTTTTTAGGAGTAGAATCCGATGTGGAACTTCGTCCGTCTGAGATATCGAGCAAAAACAAGAGCCCAGAACATGAGTAAATCCCGCGTAGATTCTTATGTTGGAGTCGGTCGGGCGCCAGTGGGAGACGGGCCAGGCCGCATTTCGGGGTAATTTGGCCTGGTGGCGTCATTCCTCGGGGTTTACTTTTGGGCGGCGTTGCCCGGGTCGGGCCGGCCAGGCCGAAGGGAGATTCCCCCACTGATTTATTAGGATCCACCACTTCTCGACCAGACCACAAATGGCCACCACCCGCAACGAGCAGTCCCTGTCCCTTCCATCTTGATGGATTCTCCACCGGGAAGCAATTTCTTCACTGATTTTCCGACGATGGGTGCCCCGCTCCGCCATCGTCATGAACCATGCAATAGATTCTCATGGACCCTACACCGCAGAATGACCGGTTGCCGGGCAAACCTGCATTGCACTTAGGAGCTACTGCTCGAGCAAACAATGACCCCTCGACAACACAGTGAAAACTGACCCCTGTTTGAGATCGTCAAACATCTCACATCTGTTTTTGTTATGAGGGTAAAACAGAGAAGATCTTAATTTCGTTGCTTTCCAAGCTGTACTTATAGAAATTAAGAGCTCTCGACAAGACCTTTTCATTGATGTGGTTGTTGGTGGGTTTCAAAATCCAACCTACACGATTGTACGTTGTCAATGCCAATACCGTATTGAAAGCTTGTGCAGACGAAGATACCAGAGATATAACATCAAACTAAAACCGAAAAAGTACGTAAAAGCGGGCACGTTTCCACGTTGCAAGTTAATATCTCTTGGTGCAAGAAAACATTTCTTGGTGCAAGAAAACATTCCTTGATGCAAGAAAACACTCTTGGTGCAAGAAAACATTTCATGGTACAATAAAACATTTCATGATACAAGAAAACGTTTCATGGTACAACAGAGAATTTCTTGGCCCAAGAAAACCTCCTATAACCGCGAAAACAGCTTCCCCTACTTCCCCTAAAAAATGCCACGAGGCACAAGTAACATTCCGAAACTCTCAGAAACTATTTCGAAGACATTGCCAAACAATCAGAGCAGATGGTTCAAGCCGAAAAGCATCGTTGGACTTGGAAAACTGCGCTATTCCAGTCGTGGAAGTGAAAGGTAGATAACCTAGTGTCCGCCCCTTTCCCACCCCAACCGTGCATGACACGGCGGCCGTAACGATCCGTGTTACCCTCCCCTTCTCCGCTGCAACCCAACGGGCCTATTGACCCGTTCAGCGCTTCGCTCGAAAAACACACGCCGTCGAGGCCTAACCGCAGCTTTAAACAATTTTAAAGATTGGCGGCGGCTTTTGGGCCCAAAAAATAGGTGCCAAGGCTCAACCGCAGCTTTCCTAACTTATCTTTAAAGAAATTTAAAGATTTGCGGCCGGATGAGCGGCGCGGCGGAGCTAGACTACCGGTAGCAGAGTCAACAATGATAACAACCCGTCTTCCGGCCTTTTTTTATATGTTTTTATCTGTGCGGGTTTCTCCAAGACGGCTCACTTATAACAGAGACTGCCACGGCACCCAAATCGTAGACTGAACTCCAAGTTTTAGAATGCCTTGGAATTCCGAGCTTATAGATTTTGCACGAGATCCTATACATACCTATGGATCGTCCTATAGCACAAAAGTTATGGGGGAAAATAACGTGTATTTTAGGTAAATTTTAAGAAAAAGCAAAGACTAAGAAATAGCCATTTCCGATGGACGGCTGATAGGTGATGACCTCATGGCTATGAATGAGTGAATCTTAAAAATTTTGTAATCAAAATAAGACTTACACCGATTTTAGCTTCAAACCCAATTGGTGATTTTTTAAAACGATGCGAAGATTTTTTTTTACTCGGCTCGGTGACGAAAGGTAACCCATACGGAAAAGGGCACTTTATAGTTAATCTAGAAAATTAGTCGAAGAAAATTTGGCCGGTTTTATCTAAGGTTAAACGCATCTATTATTCTACCGTGCCCTCACCAAACGGAAGAAGATAAATCTACGCATGGCACGACGAGCCGTGCACTTGCAACCGAAATTTTCCCATAAAATTGCGACCTATGAAACCTATTGTTCAAAAACGGATGCTTAGAGGACCTGGTATCGTCAACTAAACGGTATTGTTGCCTCCACAACCACTTGGTTTTATTTCGTGAAGGATTTTATAAGAACATATTTATTCCTGTTTGAAACAAGTTGTGGAGTGTCGTTTCCGACGAAATACAGGCGATTGCCCACGTGAGGTCTGGCCGGCCGGGCACTGATCTGGTTTGCAGCTGAAATAACTCCGAGTTCTTTAAGAGCACATGTCAGCAAAGTCTTGATAAAGCAAGAGAAAATGCATTTCACGGGATAACTTACCAGTGAGTCAACTTCAGGGTCGGCTATGTAATACGGCTTCTCTTGTCGGATCTGGAACAAAGTAAATATAAAAGATTAGTCGATGCAGCCCAAAATTTCTATTTAAAAAAAAAACTTTACGCTAGGAGTTTGGAAATCAACGAATTTGGTGTTGAACTGGTGTGAGAGATTCAAGGGAATGATGGTCTTGAATTTGAAATGACGAGATGACAATAGACCTCCACCATCGGAAAGGTAGATTTGTGGGAAGCGGTGCGCCTGCAGACCTGACAATTAAAGAGGACAGATCCACGGTCGACTTTAGGACGGAAAAATTAAATGAAACCATTAACAAGGAATGGAGGACGAGAAATGGTTGTGGCTGATTGGCAGCTGAGATAAACAGAGACGGGTCGACGTTTCCACCCTCCCTCTCGCCGCGCCCATGTTGCGTGCCACTGCCACGCCGACCCATGTAAACTTTTATAATCTTTCCCATTGATGTGTAGGAGAATGCCTACCAAATAAATATATGGCATCGGCTCATTCTTTTTTTAACAAATTCAAAACAACAACTGAGTCACGTTCAACTACTTCTTGAAAAATTGGCTGATTTTCCATTTGTCTACGTGTGAAAAACCGATAATGTTTTCGATTATGGTTTCAATCCATGTGTAGTAAGAGCAAATTAACCCATAACAGCCCAAAGTATTTGGAGTGAAATTTAGCTTCAGAGAAATTGAAAGGATTTTTTCCATTGAAATACGCAATTTTAAGCTTTGGAAAATGCCGAAATAATGAAATTTAAGGTTTCCAGGGGGGTGATATTTTCTGAATTGTGGCAATACTCAACTGAAAAGATCCTCTTTTTTTCTGTTTCCGAACGGCATTGCTGGGCGGTAGTGGGCTAACTGCGTCTACGACGTTAAAATATAGCGCTTCAGAACAGTTGGAAAAAAGTGAGGAATAAGACAAGTTCCTAATTGCATTGATAATTACATTTTATATGGAAGTGCGAGGAAGTTGGGCACCTTTTTAATATCCGCTGGCATACGGCAACAATTTAATCTCTGCTTGTTCTCTGACGTAATTTCTCAGTCAAATGACAGCTCATCATTGCGTCGCGTTGACAGGACTTGTCAGTAAATTTTCCTATCCACTATCACCAGACATGTTATCAGCTCTCCTCTTAGAAAGAAAACGGGATGTAGGGGGGATACTTCCTCACCACCTGTCCTTTATTGCATTTACAATTGTTGAGATAAACTAAAAACCTAACAAACTCGTGGCGGAAGGGCCGCACCTGATGGAGGGAACTCCGGAATACGGACATCGTTATGGGGAACATCACGATGAAAAACACGACGATGAGGAACATGATAAGGAACATCATGAAGATCAATGTGAACGCCACCATGAAGAACATCAAGTGAGAACCTATCGCAAGATCTTCATGAACGCCACCATGAAGAACATAACCTCAACATGAATACAAGGTGAATATGATATAAGGAACTAAATCATAGGGAAGAGGTACCTGCGGAATAAATTCAAGGGTTGGTTCCGCCAAGAACTAAAATACAAGTGAAAGTGCGCGCCGGACTTATGAATAACATTTCACTAGAAAGAAAAGGCTTGACATGAGACGATCGGGAAGCTGGGCCATAAATCAAGCATGGAGTCGTTTGTATGAAGACATCGCAACTCTGAAAGGGCCTTGTGGGTTGCTGGACTCGCTAACAAAGGACAATGACACGTTGTAGGCAATGTGCAAAGGTATGGCTCATGCCGACTTGCCATGGGCACATCTTCAACGAAAACCTAAGAAGATGCCTGGAAGGGACTTAAGTTATAAGAGTATCGTTTGCATATTCCTCTGACTTCGCGAAATTGAGTCCACATGAGCCCATTGATAGCCACGGCAATAGGAAATGCGTATCCGAACGTCTTTCGCGTATTCCCTGGACCAGTTGATTAAAGTCGCTATCATCTGGGATGATGTTTCCTTGTGGCAGGTATATGAGGTGAGTCACTCTCGCTGAGGATATCTACCGATGACACGGCACAATCCGAACGCGGCCCGCCAAAAACGCAAGCCGTCACAATAATAGAGATTTATCGGCTACACAACGGAATAAAATGCAACGCCTACACGGCTGGCCCAGCTCGGCTGTACGGCTGGCCCAGCTAAACCGCTTCTAAGCTTCATTTCCATACGGGAACAACCCAACAAGGCGACTTGGCATTCATCACTTATCTCAAAATCGTTGGATCTCATCCAAAGACGCTCCTTACTCAAAACAGCCGTTTCCGAGGATACTCGGACACCACAACAGGTCTTAACAACCCTCGCTACTTAGCCCGAAAAAGATTGCTGGCACTTCTCAGACACATTCAAATCCACTACGATCATTTTCAGGAGACTGCAGGACACTATACAAGTACTCCATGGAATCATTACAAGCGTAATTAAAGTAACTCAGTTCTAACTTACGGACGCATTCAAGCCGAGACCGGGAAACACTTTTAAAGTCCTTAAAATAATCACGCGTTACTAGTATTATTCTCACCACCTCTTCAAGTTCCCTCTGGTGCACTCTGTATGGCGTAACTTCTTTAGGGAGAAAGATGAGGACCAAGGTAAGATTCTTGGCCTAACCAGCGGCTCCTTTGCTTTCAGGCCTCATTGTAAGGAGTATGTTTTACTTTGAGGTAGATTTCGAACCACGTAAGAATGCGAGCAACGCATACTAAAATCGTCCGCCAAAAATGTAGCTTGCAACGCAGTCTGCTACAAAAAGGTCACCCGCTGAATGACGATGTGACAGAGTTGCAAGACTACCGTTCCCACCGGGTACAAATTTATACCGCCCCGTGTTAGTTCCCGAACATGGGAGGACTTCCATTGGGGATCTAAAAAAGCAGGATCGAGGGATGTAATGGGTGTTCATTGCAACACGAAATTGTGGAGGTGGAGAAGAAAACTGTTGCAGCGAGAGCATTTTAAGTGTCGGAACAACGTAGCGAGGGGTCTTGGGGATCTCAAACAAGATGTGTTCCAGGGGAGCGGACAAAAAGTGTTTTTCCTCAAAAAAGATATAGCTTCCCCCGTTTTAATCGCTCCACCGAATTTTAGGGTACTTGAAGACAGAAAACATCCCTTGGCATCAAAACATGTCAGGAGGCTCCAAACACTGCGAAAACTTTTTCCGCAATAAATCTCATCTAACACAACAATGAATGTGTTAATGTGAACGAAACATATACAAGCGCGCAGCGGGAGGGGAGCGGGGCTGCGTGATGGGACTCCTCTGAAAAATGCAGAAATGGCAAATCGGGAGACTGCTATTGTTGTTGGATTACCTGCGTTCTCTGTACCCTCCCCTCGTCGAGCCTCCTGCCGCACCTTAATCTCCTCGTTGCAGTTTGCCTACACTCCTGCTGTGCCGTGACCGCACTAGATAACACCTTTGCTTTATTGACTACAAAATCGAAACTCTTCCAAAAAAAATATTACAGTAGAGTCTCAGTTATACATACGTCTCTCAGTTGTAAGTCCCACTCGTTTGTACGTCCTATTGGTATAGTCTCATCCCGAATACTTTACATAGCGTTATACGGAATATTATTTTCACTTGTACGTCCCTCTCTGTTCTACGTCCAAATTTTTGAGTCCCGACTTGGACGTATAACCGAGATTTCACTGTACGGTAGAGTTTCAGTTATACGTCTCTCAGTTGTAAGTCCCACTCGTTTGTACGTCCTATTGGTATAGTCTCATCCCGAATACTTTACATAGCGTTATACGGAATATTATTTTCACTTGTACGTCCCTCTCAGTTCTACGTCCAAATTTTTGAGTCCCGACTTGGACGTATAACCGAGATTTCACTTCATCAGGAACGTTCTTCTCAAGGTTAGGTAGGCTAAGTTTTAGTTTACGAAGTTGAGAGGTTAGAAGCGAGCGTGTAGTCATCTACCCTGATTTACGAGCACTCTCGCGATGTAAAGTCCCGATTTTGTAGAAACAAGAGACGAGTCACAAGATGCGGAGAAGATAATCTGTACACGGCTCATAAACTCGGCCGCTAAGGACACATGCTTTCTCTCGCCGCGTGCTCGGATAAAAAGTAGAGGCGAGATTTCAAATACAAAAAATTGGAGATGGTCATTGACTAGGCAGGGCTACAATGTGCTCAAACTCGCTCGGCGACGTCGTCTGCTCAGCGTGACACGCGTTTTACGATTTGGGCCCACCAGTCTAAATAAATCACTCGCCGAGTAGAGGGGAGGTGATCGCGGAGAGGAGCTGTTCGTTGGGGCCGAGGCGAGGCGAGGCGCGAACTCTTGGCTCGCCTTGCCAAGACGACTCCATGGCTGCAGACACCCCCGTCTCCGATTCAAACCCGAACCCAGCGCGCCAAGCTGCCACCGGCACACCCCATGTCGACTCAGACATGTTTTTCAGAGGATATAAGTAGCCAAGTTTGAGGCAGGCGTAGTTATTTTGGTCTTGCGTGCTCTGCGCCGCGGACCCAACAGATCCACGCTGCACTCACAATTAACTGGCATTTATGAAAATCTTTCGGAATTCAACAACATGACTAAATCGCGGTTTGATGCTGCACTATAGGTACAACGCTGTTTTCTCTCAAAATGGCTTTTTAAGATATGACTTCGCACATGATATTTGAGATATGGCTAGAAAAAGTATGGTTGGCGTAAGTTTGTCAAATTTTCGTTAAGTTAATCTTCACTAGGAAATAAGCTGCACTCTAAATTTTTGAGCCATTTTAAACCTTTTGGTTCAACCCGTAGGACGTTAAGCCGAGCGGAGCGAGGCACAAGTCACATATACTAACTTAACTTAACCTAGGGTTACCTCATTAAAAGGTCGCCAAGTCTAATGCCGCTTAATTCTCGGCGGCCGATTTAGGGCCGCCGAGAAGTAAGCAGCATCAGGCTTGGTGACAGCCGAGCGGAGCGACAGCGAAGCGAGGCACAAGTGACTATAACTAATCTTGGGTAAAAAGCAAGGGGCTTTGTTATATGTTAAGTTAGGTTCGATGCCTCTTGCATCGCTCCGCTGTCGTTCCGCTCGATTTGACGACGAAAGGTTGAACAAAAAGGTTACAACTGCTACCTTAAAAAATTTGAGTGTAAAGTGCACGTACGTGGCTGGTTACAGAGTGTCTAGCACACAATATATCAATGAAAGGCCAAATAGGGTGCCAATAAGTAACTAGGTAAAGTTCGATTATTGGTCCGAATAAACTTCTCTAAAATACAGCTTTAATTCAGGTAAGTACGCAAATAATCCAGTAGCAAAAATATTGGAGATAACCGCGTGATTGGCGTGATTGCTCTGTCGTAGCAATAAAGGTGCGGCGAGGTGCGGAATAATCCCAAGTTACTCGATAGAATGAAGCCGTTTAAAAGGCGGCCAATGAAATAACGCCCCCTTAGAGTCACACGAAGCGCCAGCAAATCGGGCGTCTCATTTACCGCCGCAGAATACTAAACGCGATTTGTCTCAATGTCATTTCCATAAGTACCATTACAAAGTCGTCAGACTGTGAGGGAAAGGAAGGACTAGACAGAAGGAAGATAAGGCCCTTGGCCGTAAAAACCGCGGCGGCCACGCCGACCTCAACACTCAACTGTTTACGAGCCTCAAACGGATTCCACTCCCCAACAGATTTACTTAGGGTCACACCAAATTATACAGAAATTCACACAAGAAAATCTCAATAAGCGTTTTTTTTCTACTTTTTTTCAAGGTGTTTGAAACAGTTAATTAGCACATTTGTTAACCTATTTGTGCCCAGAAAAGTTTGAAAAAATTAATTTAAGGGAATAATCAAAACGTTATGGGTCAAAATTTTGCAAAATGGTCTTTTAGAAACGATCAATTTTTTTTATTTAGGTTAATTTAAGTTACCTTTTTACTTAAAACAAGTGATTTATGGGAGAATTTTGCATAAAGATTGATATTTTTGATGGGTCGATAACAGCCCAGTGGGCAAATATCGGTTAAGGGCACTTTCAATGGCTGAAAAATAAAGAGGAAGGTTTTTTTTCGCTTCTAACCTTTAACTTGAAAATATTAATTTTGGAACATTTTCTGCAGATCATTAAATGATAAGGCACATTTTTGTGAGCGACTGTAAACACAATAATCCAGAAAAATGCGTCCGAGCATCCACTCAATATAATGAAATTAGCCTATAATGAAAATGTAGAACGTGTTGAAAAGAATATTTTTCAGTTAAGTAAAATACAAAAATAAGGTAAAATGACGTTTCTCATTCATTTTTTTTTCACCCAAAGATCGTTTTACTTATCAAGAGAAAATCAAGGCGCAACAAACCAAAATATCCTTAGTTCTGATATGAAAAGCAAAGCTCGTGATATGAAAGCTTTTCTCTTCAAAAAGGCCTCCAAAATAAAACGAAATTCTGAAGATTTTCCATCTGCTTTGGAGGTAACCTTGCCTAAAACAGGAACAATACAAAAATATGAAAAAATAACGAAAACTAAGCTTAAGTATTCATGACGCGTCCATAGGATATCCCCTGAATGACGCAATCGTAACGACAAAACAAAATGGTCGGTTATACAATGTCACTATAGATCTAAAGTACGGATCCACCGATAAAACATTTTTCCCGAAGAAAGTTATGATGCGGAGACTTGGACGCAAGTGCAGGTCACTTAATGGCAACCGACACTTTCAACGACAATCTCAGTTTTCCAGCTAGTACAGACATTTGATCTTCACATTATTTACCCTTACGAGTAACTCTGTCCCAATACAGGTTTACTTTCTACTTTCTCTACCTCTGTCCGAACTCTGTCGGCGACTCATAAGTCAGAGACAAACTTGTGGAACAAATATTAAAAAAGTACGAAAAGTATCAAGTTTAGGTGTGCGTAAATATTCTTAAAACACGCTATAGAATCTTAAGACGGCAAAGGTCTCAAAAGTAGAGTTCTGAGCAAATCTAAAACTAGATGGAAGTAAAACGTAACAATTTTACGCATCGATCGTCGAGGACGAGGAGAGACAACTAAGTTTCCCCTTTGAAATTTCCGGTAGGGGACTCAGAGAAGAGGAGGGGAAAGAAATCTCCCCCAAATATATTTCTGGCTTCGTCTCTGTTTTTGGTTAAATTATCCTAAAACCAACAATCCCACTATTGCCATATGGAGTCAATGTGGAGGCACACTCAAGAGCAGTATAACTTTCACAGCGAACCGTGCCCTGGCTACCTTTAACGAAGCAGCTATAAGCTACTTGTTTTTGACGTTTCGATTTCAAAAAAAAATCAAAAAAAATGTCCGGGATAGTACAGTTGGTTCCATGGACCAAACAAACCAGAGCCCGTTGTTACATTGTATGTTTCCAAACGAGAAAGTCGCAGTGGGAGACCTAAACTCCCTCATACTAAAAAAGCCCAAACATCCGATGACTGCGAGCCGAGTTCTACGAGAAAAATAAAAAACTGCTGGTTTAAAAATGGCAATGGAAGACTCAAACCTTCCGCATCGAGTCACCTCGCTTGTCAATCACATTTACTCGCTCACGAGTCAAACTCCCTTGTTTCGAGTGAAATGCACTGGAGGGCATTCGATAGCGCCAAATACCACAAGCGCCAACGCCGCAAGCGCCAGTCCGTAACCGCCAAACAAGAAAAGTCGCAAACGCCAAAGTTCGTGTAGGTATTAGGTTAGGTCAGGTTAGGTCAAGTTAGGTTAAGTTAGGTTAGGTTAGTATTGCGGTTAAGACCTTTGGCGTTTGCGACTTTTCTCATTTGGCGGTTGCGGATTGGCGCTTGCGGCGTTGGCGCTTGTGGTTTTTTGGCGCTTATGACAGCTCCAAATGCACTAGTTATGAGACGCGTGTGAATAGACCGGTGAGCGCTACCGTTTGCTACTGGGGATTACGCCTATCAGAGATAAGCCTGAAAAAAGAGCCTGTCGTAAAGTCATAAAACACACAAAATCCCATCGAGTCTCGAGTCAAATCAGCGAAAAACGATGCTTTGATTTAATTTTCATAATAAACGGTCATTTCCGCAGTTCACCTCAACTCGGACAAGCCTTTAAATCACACCCTTGTAATTTAACACCACCACGAATCGTTCAATTTTCAGTATTCGTTTTCCCTCGTTAAAGCATAAGCGAAGATGTTTCGAAATACTTGCCCTCGAACATCTAAGGCATGTTTTTGTGCGTTGTTCCTCGGAACACCTTGCGGTGCAGTTCGTAAACATCATTAAAATGATACAGAAAAACATGTTGACTTCATATTTATACGATCGGTATCTAGATCTACAGATTTCTGTCGGTGGACTCAACCAAAACTGCCCTTAAACGGTGAATCCAGTGTTTCAGTAAAGGAGTCAGTGCCCTAATCCACGACATTCCCGCTTTAGAAGCCCAGTTTTTGTATGAATGGATGTCCGGACAGGTGGACTGTGAAACCCAAACAAAAATGTGCACAATAAACAATATCAATAAAAGTAGTGAGAACGGCGTGCAGCCGCTTGCCGCTCTGACAAATACCAAAGAAAACTCTATATTTTTTTTCTTTGAGGCTGAGCGAGCCGGCATGGCGACGGCAAAGGCATGCTGGTCATGGCAGCTCAACTGTCCCATGAAAGCGGCCATCATTTCTGAGAAACGTTGCCCAAGTCTTCGCGCCAAAGTCGACACCAACTAGCAAACCTTTTGAATCCGATCCGTAAGACATGCAGGAACTTGTCCCACATGAAAGCCACCTAACCTATCCACTCGCTAACTTCGAAAACTTTACTGAACTAATCTACGCACTCTACATTTAACCCACCACCGCCCAGCGATGCCGCTAGGAAACAGAAACATTTAATTTAGAGGATCTTTTCAGTTCAGCATTGTCTCAATTTAAAAAAATATTACCCCTCTAGAAACCTGAAATTTAGTAATTTAGGCATTTTACAAAGCTTAAAAAAGCATATTTAATTGGAAAAATCCTTCTAATTTCTCTTAAACTAAATTTCACTCCAAATACTTTGAGCTGT
>Ga0058701_10004364_pt1 | contig 11461 bp, 7 predicted proteins | sample AgamicOrMae_FD_97039 | JGI IMG/M metagenome (GOLD analysis project Ga0058701, IMG submission 97039) | Agave microbial communities from Guanajuato, Mexico - Or.Ma.e | ecosystem: Host-associated > Plants > Phyllosphere > Phylloplane/Leaf | place: Guanajuato, Mexico | collected 2012-06-04 | reverse complement strand
CTACTTGTTAAATTTTGAATTTTGTAATATTTTTTAAAGTAAAAAGTGTTTTTTTTATTTACTGTGTTTATTTACAAAACATAAACTAAAAAGAGTATTAGTTACATTATAAGTTATAGTTTGCGATTTCACCATTTTCAACCCAATATAATTACAATTTTTCTCGTGGATTGCTTTGTAATTTGTCGTTGCAAGTTTTTGAGGATTGTTTTTGGCACTAATAGATTGATCATTGCAAACCAATGATCTTCGTTCTCAAGCCTAAGAAAAAATGGTATTTTCTAAACGGAGTGGCGGTGTTTGTTACTCTAAGTCCTGCACACCTGGTAGTCAACAAAATACAGATCACTGCCCTGACCGAATGTCGCTTTAGATGTTGTACTTGCGTGAGAGCATGTTCTAAGTCATGACGGTCTTGCGCTTTTCGCTTCTTAGCCCGCCCGTTTCGGCCAAATATCCCCAACCCTTTACGATTTTTTCCGAAAAAATACAGAGCAGTTATCATTTGGGGAACTCGGTACACGCGAAAGAACCAAATGCAGAAGTCAAGGAAATTCAAAATAGCGTTACAATATCTACATAAGAAGAGCTGTGTCATCTTGGGGAAACATCGCAATTATGAGTCATAAGTCCGCAAATAAACTTAGAAAAACAAAAAGTCACTCTGCGTTAAGTAGCGATGTCAAAATAGGCCGTAATTAGAAGCAATCTTGTTTAGTGATAGCATCGCAGCTCACAAACGCGCTGCCCAAAATCCTTTTATTTTTTGCGTGTCAGGTTTAACTTCATTATTAAAACATGCAAAAGGGTTGAGACGTCTTGTTAGTTTGAGCATCAAGTTACGCTTTTCGTTTTAGTGTCTCTGGAAGCGCGAATTCCGATCTGACTACCTTAAGGATTTTTTTCTTCTTTTTTTGGTATTTCCTTGATTTAAGCTATTTTACCTTTTCTAACCAGTTTCAGTTGGACTACCGTTTACCGAGCCGTTTACTCATACTTGTTAGCCTCTCTACTCTTTAATTGATAAAAATTTATTTTTTAATTTATTTTGAAGGGATGAAAATAAGTAATTTTTTTTAGTTGGTTTGTAAGGTAGACGCATCAACAGCCATATAAATCGAAAAACGCGTGATGTGATTTTTACAAAAATAAAGAGGTTAGTTGTAACAAAAATATTTTTGTCAAACCAGGGCCAGCAAAAATATTTTGTTGTTCCAACAAATTTCGTACGTCACCCGTTATGCTTACTCAAATGAAACTAGCCTAGGTCTACGAGTATGGAGATTTCCGATTGAATACGACAAGGGCTATCTTTAAGTAATATTAGCTTAGGCTAGGTTAGATTTATTAAAAACGCAGCCTGAATGATGTTTCATCAAATGGGGGATTCAGAGACATGGGACTGGAAATACATTAAATTTGTACAGAATAACGTCCTCTATCGCTTCCCTCTAAAAAAATCACACCCTCTCCAAACTCATTGTGACACCACAGAGCTTCAAAAGAGACGTTTTTTAGTCGAAATACCCGCATTTAAATGGCACCTTTGGAACCATCTAGAGTCGAAACATGGCCGGTGAGGGTACATTTTTAGAATGGGAGTCGAAACAGCATGCTAAATTGTACAGTGGGTCACAAAAGTTATGACCCCTTTTCCATGTATTTCTTATGGAAGCAGGGGTCATAATTTTTGTGGCCAGTAGTATGTCGAGATAATTTTTCAAGTTCCTGTGTGTTTTTCTTTTTCCCCATAAGAATACATTGTATAAAGTAAACCATTTGATCAAACAGCCTTACTACCAAAGCAAACGTTCATGATATAAACTGTTGGCTTAATTATGCGAGGTTACATCTGTCAGCAACAGGAGTAACAAATAAAATCTGTTGTATAGCGAAGTAGTTTTTATCCTTACTTTATAGTTATGTTATTGCAACAAACCTCTTTTTTTGCGGTGGCCAATAAAAATATTTTCGGACTTCATTTAATGGTTGAACAGTGTCGAAGCGGCCCGAATGAAAAGCGTTTAGTACTGCAGGCAACCTCCCCTCCCCCCTCTTCACCCATGCAAACTGTGTACCGAGCATAAAACGGCCCCGCGCCCGTTTTGTTGCGACGGTCGTTGGCTATTCAATAAAATATGACTGGAACGTGACGGCTCTGCTATTTCACATTCGCAAAAGAAAATAAAAAAAGGAGAAATCGTCAATACGCGACCAAGTTTGCACCTCGTTGCTTTTTCCAAAAAGGAAATCTACGCATGCATATCTATCATTTTTTCTGGCCTCAGCGCTTCTTGTGAATAGACATGATGAGCATAACAACCTAATCTAAACCAACTTACGTTTCTAATTTGATATGTGAGACATTGAAAAGAAACCGAATTTTTTAGCAATAAGTATGCATTCATTCGGCCTTTCGGGCTTGTCTCGGCTTCGGCTTGTAAGCATATAAATTTATTGACAGAAAGTATTTTCAATGAACTTATGGTGTCTCTACTCGCAGGAACCGGAAATCTTATTTTCACCAAAACTGCTATTTTCAAAACTTTACACCTGTTTTTCTTTCTAAAGCGAGTTTTTGAAACTTTTTTAACCAATGAATTCATCTATTTCTTAATGTTTTTGAAAAATTTTCCTATGTTTTTTTTCTTTTTTTAAAATGTTTTCATAATATTTCTTCAGCATTTATGATTTTTACCGCAGGCTCACCGTATTATTTGTAAATCTGAAACTCAAATTCCCCTCTCAAATTTTATAACATACATTGTGGTTCGATCCGAAATCTCCTCAACTCCAAAAATTCCCTCAAATATTTCAGGCCTCTTCATTTTCTTAAAATTTATTAAAATGTTTTTTTTTTTTACAAAATACAATAAAAATTTGCGATAAAATAAATATGCTGCTTGTTTTTGAGGACACAGCTGGATTTAGCCAATCTCCCAGTAGAAACGATGTTCGAGGAATCCCTGCACACCAGTCGATAATTAACAAACACTGGCCCATTTTCTGCACTAATGATCCTTAAAGATTCGCTAAGATTTATAGCACTCAAATTCAGGTATCTAACAACATCGACTTAACAACTCCAATACTTGCACAACACGTTGTTCTCCGATAATATTTATTAGCTGTTTTGTTTTAAGTAGGAAGTCCAGGACCTCTGATGTCAAAAGCTCTAGCAAGTGGATTTTTTTATATTATTTTTTTTGATTTTTGTCTCTGGGCTGTCCGTTCGGCCAGCCGGCCGGCCATTGAGCTAGCCCGCGTTCCTTTTATTTTTTGGAGAAAAAGAACCTTTAATCCAGATTTATGGTTTGTCTTGCATTGTCCCTGAATTATCTCTGAATCGTAACACTGAATTATCTCTGGATCGTAACTCACCCGCCTAGTTTACTTGTTCGCTGTAATTTTATGAGTTTATTTCCAATTTTATAGCGCGAGTGACGGCTTGGTTGTTTGTGTGAGGTTGTCCAGTGTTACGTTATCTGCAAATGGAGATGAATTGTGTGCAATTGGTGAGTGTTCCCAGACAAGTCGGCGAGGAACGTGTTATTCGGAAATATTTCTTTGTTTTCTGAACGAGTTGCGAAATGAATGGTTGTAAGCTATTGACTGGGAAATGCAACTTACATTCTAAAACTACTTTCATCTTGCTGATAAAAAAAATGATTAAATTTTTTTACAAAATTAAAAAAAAGAAAAAAATAATATATATAAAAAAGAAAAATACGTTTCTGTGCAAACTAATTTTTTAAAGGTTAGTCCTTTTGGAGCTTGCAGTTCAGAGAGAAATTCAAACCAATCAATCCAATCCAATTTGGAACCATTATTATTAACTTTTAGTGAGGAAATTTCAAAGATTGAATTGTATTTGTATGGTTTCGTCATTTTTTAACAAAGCAAAATTTTGGGCGTGACGTAACTAGGATAGGCAACCCGAAGAGCTACACGCCTGTAAGCGTGTTTAGCCCGTTTAAAACATGTTCTGACTTGTAGCTTACTGTCGGAAAATATGTGTTTCGTATGTGTACACAGCTAAAAACGCTTACTGTGAAAAAAATGCATTTTTGAAATAGCCACACGATTTTAAATGTGTAAAATTTTACTCCGAGAAAACATGCAAAAACTAAACTCCCGTGTTTGCGCGGCTTTAAAATCCAGAATGGAGCTTTGGCTGAGCACTGACTCCATACTATATTCGAATCTAAACACCGCCATGAGAGGGCAAAATCTTTTTAGGAAAAAGAAATTCTCACAGACTGTAAGCACTCTGAATACGGTCTTCCGGAATATCGTAGCCCACCGGTGCTCGCATTGTATGCGTTACGCTTCTTGCGTTACGCATCGTCCTCGGTGAAAGTCGAACATGAGGCTCCCTGTGCAGACAACTTTTTTGAGGCTTCGTGAGAATTTGATTGTTTGTGAACATATGCGCGGTAAGAACATGTATATAGCTGTACTCTATAGGTCCAGTTAAACTATTTAAGGGCATATAAATGAGCTCATTAAGATAAATCTTGGCGAGAATTATGTATAAAAGATTCACTAGTTAATACGTAAAACCCATATCTAGAAGTTATTGCAACCGTTTATAACCACTGTGGCAGTAAGGATGTCGTTCTACGCAATATAAAATAGGAAATGGTCTTTTTATGTGGGTTTTAACAGGTGCTCTGCAAAAAAGCGTGGTGACTATTTCGTGCTCGATCTAAATAATTAATTATCAGCTTGAAATGGTTGCATTAGGTCTGTAAGGATTCTTTACGTGAACCAAAAGAGATCCTTCTTATTAATCATTTATTTTGAGCTTTTCGATGTGCTTGTCTAAAGTCTTTTGATTAAAATTCTAGTGTCCCCAAGTAAAATTCAACTATGATTAGGTTACGAAGGGTCGGCCATATGCAGGTAGGTCAACTAAGGTTAGGTCAACTCAGGTTAGGTTCATTGAGGTAAGGTCAATGAAGGTCAGGCCAACTGAAGTTGGGTCTATAAGGCTAGGTCAACTAAGGTTAGGTCTACTAAGGTTACTAAGATTAGGTCAACTAATTTTAGGTTAACTAAGGTTAGGTCAACCGATGTCAGGTTAACTATGGCGAGGTCAACAAGGGTAGGTCAAATAGGTTAGATCAACTTAAAGGTTAAGCCGAGTTTTTAAGTCAACGTAGATTAGGTCAACGGTAGGGAAAGGTGAACTTTCTTAGGCTGAGTTCGTAGTGTCCGCCAAGTGTGGTATCATAGCCTAGTTGCCCCATCTGCTCGGATCGCCGCACCACCAACACCGTTCCTTGTGTCCGATCACCGCGGACGCCGTCCGCCAGTCCGTCTGTCCGTCCGCTTGACAATAAAAAGTGCGCTTATAATTGTCTCTCACGCACTGGATCACCTCCGTCGGGTGAGAGAAATCTCTTCCGCCTGCGCCTCTACTTCGGCCGCTACTCGCTCGTCCAACGCATAAAAAAGCAACTGCGATCTCTGCACCGCGCCAAGAATGATCCTCCACAACACGTACATCCGTCGCTGCCCATCCGTCTGCACCGTTTCCGAAACGCAAACATTACATTTTACACCTACGCACGGGAGAAAAAACAGCAGTGGCAGCTAACGCGTTAATTGATATAGCGGGTATAAATAATATTAGCAGTCATTGCTAACCTTTTAGCAGTTATCGCTAACTTTTTCGCAGTCATTGCTAACTTTTTCGCAGTCATTGCTAACTTTCAAGCAGTCATTGCTAACTTTTTAGCCGTCATTGCTAACTTTTTGGCCGTCATTGCTAACTTTTTAGCAGTCATTGCTAACTTTTTAGCAGTCATTGCTAACTTTTCAGCAGTCATTGCTAACAGTGGGTGTAGCAGCTAAAATGATAGCAATGACAGCTTAACAGACAAAATTGCTCACTTGGTAGTTCTTGCTAATTTATTAGTATGCACAGCTAACGTTACCAATAGCTGCTGAAAAATTAACAACAGCTGCTAAAATAAATAGCACAGCAAAATCAACGTGTTATCTCCCACTGCTATTTTTTTCTTTGCGCAATATCATACGACTACGTATATCAGAATCCACGGTATGGATGAATTTTCACCAAACGTCTTCGATAATACTTGTGATAAAAGCTTATCAAAAGATCGGCCGCTCCCGCCCACGGTTCCCATATCCTATCAGAAATGTGGACTATTTTTTTATTCTTTTAAATAGCCTCATGTTTGCGAGTACCGTATTGCTCAACCTACACGCAAAAAAAAAATAAAAAAAATGACTTTTTCAAAGTAACAAATATTTGTGACACTGACCATCGCGCCTTGTTCCTGTACAGACTACATCCATGTTTCTTGAAATAATAATTTATTGACGTCTTTACTATTATATTGTAACCTTTACCATGTTTTTTAAGAAACTTTAACGAACGTAAGTAAAAAATTTTCGTTTGGAAATTGTAATTTTGACAATTATTTTTTTTGCGTGTCTTTCAATGATCAATCAAAACATAGTAACGTTGACTTCTAGAATGCAATTTAAGCGGAAATGTCCGTGCAATGATCTAGGTTCGTTGTTCGTCGCAGAGAACGGAGTTTAAGATTGATTATTGAAGGGGCGCGTGGTTTGAATCGCCGCCTGCCAAGTCGCCATCTTGTCTAGTCATAATTCTCCGAAGCTCTCTTATTTGTTGAAACGTACATCGACTCTATCGGAATTTGGCGTCAAATCCCTGCGGACCAGTTACGGCCCATTTCGAACGTTGGACAATGGCTGCTCTCTCTGGCGAACCAATTAAGCGATTGTCCTTATGATTTTATGAAAACATAAATCGTTGCCAACGCGAAGTAAAGCCCCGCGTAGGCGAGGGACGCACGCTACCAGCTTTCCTGCGCTACATATCGTCGCTTACTTCTTGTATCGCGTAGTGAACAACGCAGAATAGCGGATCCGTATTGTTATTGCTATATTTAGCCCTGTTAGCTGACGTCAGCTTTCTTCTATTATCGCAATCAATCGGAGTATACTAACTCCTCTCAGTTCTTGGGAAATTTTAGCGAAAACATTTCCTTTTTTAACTAGATAATCTTTTTATTTTATTTTAAGTCGCTTAAACAATTGAGTCATTAGCGACCGAGATAATCTTTTCTTTACTTATCCAATATGCAAATAATACTTGGGAGTTTTTATTCAAAAGAAATATAGCCGTTTTTAGCCTGGATTTTTTTTAGATTATTTTGAAGGAATGGGGGTATTTTTTGGTAGAACCTTTGGAAAAAGTGTTTCAGATGTCGTTAGATTTTTACTGTCTGTCAGGTTTATATGCTAAAAAAAGTAGAAAAAATCGCCTTTTTTTTGTGAAAATTCACTCCTAAACATTGAAAAGGGAGTCACTGATTTGCTAATAGTGGATTACTTATTTTACATCACATTTTTTTAAAAATGGCGTTGCTTTGTCGTCCTTAGAACATATTCTTTGGTTTCAAAGTTGAATTTTTTTCTAATATTTTTAAAATCCTGAATCATTATAAAAAATCGGCTTCGGAAATCAAAAACCCGGCATTAGGATCCGTCTTCACTTAAAAACACAAAAATTACGTGAAGATTTTTATCGCTAAATAAATATTAGCAGTAGGACAAGATCATCACCCTATCTAGATGAAATCAGTGAACTCAGCACCTTAAAGTTTCAGGAATTGACACCTAAAAGTTTATACCATTCATCAAAAAACAAAACCCCAACCTGTCTACACTTTCAGCCATCGTCAATTTTAAATCACACAAAAAAAAACATTTCACAGAATGTCGCACCGAATTTTTTCCCCAACGCATTTTTTTGTGAGTTCTCCTGCTGCAGTTGGAAACCGCATCGCCGCGGCCGCTTTTTCGGAACACGTAAACATCAATTTTCATGACAATCCTTTCCACATATCAAGTTGATGATGCAAGTTGGATACGCTTGCAGTGTTCGCAGAAAATCATATCGCATCGATCGGTACTGTTCCAAATCTACAGTGAGTTGCATCAACTTACCATTACGCGAAACTCTTTGACGAAACTCTCGATCGAGAGCCGAGGCGAGATTAGACGTGTCATTGGGTTAAGAAAGGGTTTAAACATATGAGCTCATAATTCTGGGGTCTGACAGAGGTTCTGTGAGGCCTTCTACGAGACGAGCGGTATTCTCGCTTGCACAACCTCATTTTACTTTCAACAATGCACGATGGAACTTCCAGCAACGACTGCATTAAATGCCAGTCAACTGTCAATGCAAGTCTTCTTCGACTCCATGATAAAATGCTCTGCGACTGCAGCTGCGATTAACTAGGTCTCCTCTCCTCGGCTTGTCCGCATCATTTTATGTTGAGATTACGGATATAAGCGGACACGTTTTGACTGAAAATGAGTTTTTTAGTTTGCGGTAATGGCCAACAGCAAGTTTCGAGCGATTTAGCTGGTGTTCCTCGGACGCTTAAAACTTGTTGCCGCTTACTTCTCGCGGCGGCAGTTAGCGAAGTGAATCACAGTGAAGCACATGACCTGTACCTAACCTAACCAAAGCGGTATTGTCTTTCACATTAAAAACAAAACCCCTGTTTTGGGGAATACCTGTTTGCGTGTCAAACCAAAATGGGGTGGTACTTATTTTGGTTATTTATCATGATATGCTTATGTTCAGCCATATCATTCGAAAGTTCTCGGCGAGAGCTTTCCATTGATGTGGCTGAACATAGGTCCACCTTCAAAAATAAGGGAGTCATGCGTATTTTGGTTATTTTTAAGATAGACCTAAGTTCAGCCATATCATTCAAAAGGTCTCGGCGAGAGCTTTCCATTGATGTGGCTGAACATAGGTCTACCTTGAAAAATAAGGGAGTCATGCGTATTATGGTTATTTTTCAAGATAGACCTATGTTCAGCCATATCATTCAAAAGGTCTCGGCGAGAGCTTTCCATTGATGTGGCTGAACAGAGGTCCACATTGAAAAATCACCAAAATACGTATCACCCCGTTTTGGATTCACACTCAAAACAAGTATAGCATTTCCCAAAAAGTGGATTTGTTTTTACCGTGTTAATCCTAATAATTTAGTTAAAAATAAATCAGGGTTGAATATGAGAGATAGTCCACATCCACAATATGCAGTAGAGACCGGAGCTTATAAACGTCATTGGAACCTGTCTTGAAATACAGTACGGTGCGTCCGGACAGTTAGTAGCAATTTAATAATGCATTCATGGAAAACAGTATACCCAACAATACGCTTTGACATTACATCTCAATCTGCCTACACATAAAGTCAGGCAGTATATAAAAAGTTTTCTGAAACCGGTGTGGTGTGCGTTGTGGAATAAGGTGCGTCGATGCAGCAAGGAGCCTGCCCTGCAGGGCTACAGCGCAAGGGGGCGCCAGGGCATGCTTAACAACGTTTACCACACCTCGGCTTGCTATTTATTACTCTGCGATCGCATTTCTCGACGCGCTGCACACGAGGTAGCTACATCGCTGCCCATTTATGTCGCCAATACAGCAGCCGCTACAAAATTTACTACATTTTTAGCTACCTGCAACAGATATACGGTACCCTTACGCAAAGTTTACCTCAGATGATCTAGATTTTAACCTGCTTTATATACAACGTAGCTTTCAAGGGTGCGTCGCAGCAGGATGCCGTCGTTTCAACATCGCCTTTTTAGCGCTTTCAGAATTCTGATTTCTACGCTCACGGATAAATTTTACAGCATTTTTTTCACGAAGTACAATTTTTTACATATCAGTGTAGGCTTCAAACATGAAATGTATGCCGAAATCAGCCCGTAGGCGTAGAAATTGAAATTCTATAAACATTACAATTTTCGGTTTAAAAGTTATGACCTTACAGCACTGGGTTTCTCAGTTATGACCTTACAGCACTGGGCTTTTCAGATGTAACATTTCTTCCTAGAGATATTCTTTTTTTTCTTATTTTTTATTTTTTAATTTATTTTTTTATTTTGTATTATTTTTATTTTTAGCGGCGTTTTGACTATGAGCTTATGAAGAGTTTGCTGGGGTTATCACGTTAAATTTGAACTTAACTTTACCGCTGTTAAACCTATCGTAATCGGATCACACGTAGCCCCGTATCTGTTTTCGGTATAGGGGAAAGAGCGTAATTTGGCCATTTTTAATGATACCCCTATCAATAACCACATCAATAGAGAGATTTCGAAGAGGCATTTTAATTGATACGTTTGTTGATAGGTTTATCTCAATAACCAAGTTACGCTCTTCCCCTGTTTCACCTTCATACCCTAAACTGGCATGAAACTACCTAAAATAGGAGTTAGTTTTTACACTGTAATCCAACAAAGTCAAGCTTGTCTTTTAGGGGAAAACCTCATCTTTGGAATTAACTATAACAAGGATGTAATTAAAAATAAATAAATAAAATGAAAAAAAAATTGAAAAAATTTTGGACTGTAAAACATATTCGGTTGAAGCATCTATAGTACTGCTGTAAAGGAAAGAATGTTACGTTAGCCCTACATATTAAAATATACCATCATTTTTTATTTTTTTATTATTTTATTTTTTTAGAAATTTGGAACACTTATGCTTAAAGTTTAAGTTTAGCAAGGCACTTTGGTTGGCTGATTTTTTAAAAGTAGAATCAGTGTGGTAGACATAAATTCTGAATCAAGTAACTGTTGAGCCTGGGAGGTTAATCAATCCAAACAGGACTTGTTTGAATTCCACGATGCGGACGTAATAAGCCGAAACATTTCATCGGTGTTAAATTAGCCGAAATTAATTATTAGCGAAAATGGCGCTGAATTCCTAGACTAGCAATTAGACGCTTTTCTGACAGCCGCGCGATTGATCACTCTCGACAAAGTTTCTTGACAAGTTTTTACTCGTCTAATCATTCTCATCTTTCGCTGGATATTTACCTCTATTCAGTTCTCACCGTTATTCGCTAATTTGTGTTAACTGTGTTCTTTGTTAGAACATCATTTTACTTTTAATATTTACGGCATTAATTCATAATTAACCCTATGGTACCCGGAGCATTTGTTGTAATATTTCCTTTGTGATTTGCAAGGAACTTGGATAGAAATTTTTCGATTCCCATTTTTCAAAACCAGTGAAAATTTAATTTTAGGACATTTCTCAATTCTACAATTCTTATGAATACCATGGGCATTCTTGTATTTATTCCTATTACTGTAGCACAAAAAAAACATGAAAAGTCAAGCTTTATTTTTAGTATAAATAACAACGCGTATCGGAGATTATTTTTAGGACAAAATCTAGATTGTCTTAAAAGAAAAATATCAATGAAGAACGGCAAAAAAGGCCCTGTATGCTCGGCATTATCTTTAGGGGCCGTACACAAACCACGTGGCCCTTTTTAGGCCACTTTTTGACCCGCCCTCTCCCCCTCGTGACATATCGTGGTTCTTTGAGGGACCCCCCCTCCCCCCAAATGTCACGTGTTTT
>Ga0058701_10004363_pt1 | contig 11462 bp, 11 predicted proteins | sample AgamicOrMae_FD_97039 | JGI IMG/M metagenome (GOLD analysis project Ga0058701, IMG submission 97039) | Agave microbial communities from Guanajuato, Mexico - Or.Ma.e | ecosystem: Host-associated > Plants > Phyllosphere > Phylloplane/Leaf | place: Guanajuato, Mexico | collected 2012-06-04 | reverse complement strand
TTGTTTTTTTTTTTTAATTTCAAGGAAATTAATCAAAACTTAAAGACGAAAAAAAGGGGGAATGTTCTGGTACAACGTCAAAGTCCTGTGATGAAACCCCAGCGCAGTGCTGCAACAAAAGGGCTTTAATTCCTAAGCTTAATCCTTTCAAGTGAGAATATTATGTTGTGTGCGTTGACAGATCTCATCGCGGACGGTCCACGACTCGCTTCCGTGGAGATTCGCCCAGAAGGTAACAGCGGGCTGCGCGGCGTCAAGATTCCCACGGACGAGCACGAGAAGAAAATGATGGTAAGATGCGCTCGCTGCCTGACGGACCCAAACGCACGCGAACCGCGGCTCGGCTCGTCTGTATGCATATCACCACCGCGTCGGTTCGGTGTTGGCGGCAAACGCCGCCGGTGATTCACCGACAGTGGTTCATTGACTAGTGCCTGCATTCATTCCATCGACTTATTCAAGCTGAGTAGCAAGTTAAACGACTTTGAAAATACACTTATCACCATAGCGTTCCCCTCTTTTAAAAAAATATCGTTTTGGAATTTAAGCAAACAGGCCTAACGTTTATGCGTTCTCTTTCCTACAAACTAGGCTATCTTAAACAGATTTTTTTAAATTTAATTTTTGCTAGATTTCTTTTATTTTACTTTTTTTTCTATCGGTTTATTTGTATGATCCTTGTAAACTGAATGGGTGCTTATGCGTTTCACTAGCACGTTAAATTTTACGGTTTGGAAATCCATCCGAGCTACTTAGAACTATGAGGAAGAATATAAAAACCTAAGAATGGGCTTTAAATCCCTAACTATGTACATCTGACTCGGTGAGACACTTGAAATCAGTGCATTCTCATTGATGTACAGAGTAATTTAGAGGGTAGGCGTCTAGTTTGAAACCTGATAGCGCCCGTAAAAACCCTCAAATATCGTCAAATTTAGATTTTTTGTGCTACTCGCTTGAAATTTGATCACCTTAAGGAACGATTTTTAACAAGCTAAACTACGAAATAAACATTGCCTTTCCTGAATAAAAAGACCTTAATACAAAGTCATTCTTCATTTTGAAAGCACGTAATAAACTCATAAAATTTAGAGGGAGCTTACGAGCGCTTACTCAATTTCTGAGGAAGTTATACACGCATTTTGATAAATGATTTTAGTGCATATACTGATTTTCAGAAAAATCCGAGTGTTGATCTAGTTTAACTGCTTGAATTTTGTTCCTTGAGTTGGTCAGACGCAGGTTGGATATATCGGACTGATTGTGAGGGGACCCAATCACGTTACACAAAATAAACCTTAAACATGTGAATTTATTTTACTGATTCATCCCTTATTCACTGGCTATTGAATGAACCTTTTGAATATAATCAGCTTTTTTTTAAAAAAAAACAAGAAATTCAACCCATTTTTTTGTGTTTTCTGATGATAAAGTTGTTTTTTGATAGAGCAAGAAACGATTATAAAGGTAAATGGGCTGCGAAGGTGTTTATTTTGTGTAACATGGGTGTGTATGGCGGTCGGTGTGTTATGCAAGGGTGTACACCGCATGGATTCGAGAGCATGAGCGCATGGAGACGTTCAACTGAGTGCATCATTCTAACACCCACACATCTCTTGTTACAGAAAGTAATTGTATCCATTTGGTGGAGGAGACCTAAAAAGGTAACAATCTCACATTCTGAATGTTGAAATCAGTCCACACGGAAAATGATACTCTCCGCTTTCTGACCAAATCTCTTAAAAATAGGAGGGAAAAAAGTGGAGGAAGTAGGCCTGATGTCAGTTCAAACAAAAGTGCAAAATTTTATTTAAAAAAATAGTAAAAACCATATTATCTTATGAATTATGTAAAAAAATACCCGGAGCATAAGTTGCTATATGTTGGTGCGTTAACAGGAGTGTTTAAGGACGTACCATAAACATAGGCCAGAAAGAACAAACATTGAACGAAATAGATATTGTACATGCCAAGCCATTACCAAACAATTTTTAAAGCTATTTTTTATCGAGCTCAAAAATAATAAGCACTTAATCAACAAAAAAATACAATATATTAGGGAAAAAAATTGTCGAACTTTTATTTTAACACAATAACAAAAAATACGCGAAAAGTCTGTAGATGTATTTATAAACACAGTGATATTGAGCAAAGAAATAATTTTGCTCAATTTCCGCGGAATAGTTTTAGTCCACTGCGAAAAAAGCTTTTATAGATAGAACATGAACTGGTTGAATAACGTTTTTATTGAATGCAAAACAGAAAATATGGCATGTAAAAGGCACTTTCTGAGTCAATATTTTTGTTTTCCATTTGGAAAAAAAAAACAAAAACACACACTTTATTAAGGAGGAAATATCTCTTTTCCGAATTCTTATCCCGATAACACAAATATTTAAGATGATTTCCCTCAATGTCTTAATCAAATGCGAATTTCAAGAAGCGGGTGAGTCATTTTCAGTGTCTCGGAGAACCTCGATTAAGTTTTTAAGGGCATTTTGATGACATTGTACTCGCTAATAAACGACCGAGCGAATGTGACTACAGACTGTTCGTAAGTTACCTTTCCTTTTGTCAATCACGACACGGGTAAGTATCGAATGGCCTTTGTACATAAAACGTTTTACGAGACCTTCCAACTTTCACCCAAAAGAACACATATTACTGATCTAGACATTACATAACACTTTCTCTAACATCCGAGATGGCTCATATACTGACTGTACATAAACGCATCTGCATGACAAATCTGACTGTACAGGTAATTAACTGACTCATCATGGACTAAGTTCATCAAAACAGGCTGTTTAATACTGATGCAAAAATTATATCTGTCTTGGGTATGAAGTTATAACTGGTGGATATCGTGTTGTCATTGCTGAGATACTCATAAGTCATATCAATTAAAAGCTTTTTTCGAGCGTGTTTGTTTGTATAAAGATACTTCAATCTCCGATTGATCCAAGTACAAAATTCGTACGTCTTAAGTTCAGACCCAAACAGGAAAGAACTACCCAAACAGGTATTATTTTGATCAGTATAGGAGGGAGCGCATCTTCAGGTTTATTACTACTCAGAGCACGAACTGTATTTTGACGATGCGTTTGGAAGGGTAAAGCATTTTCCAAAAAGTCCATTCCCGTTGTACGTGATTTGCATGGAAGTTCTGTCCCATACGGTTCACAGCAACGTGCATGAGGCTAAGAAGTCGTTAAAAATCACCAAGCACGTATTTAAGTTTATTGCAACACTGAGCATGTGATTTCATTTTGTTCGACACTATACCGTATTGCTAGATGATCATCCACGTCTTCAACACATTCCCCTATAGTATCCGTTAGATAAAAATAATTCACTGCTTTGCAAAATTTAGGTCTTGTATGAATTTTTAAAAGATATTGATACGTTTAAATTCATGATATCAGACGGCAACTTAAGTGACCTAAAAAGCATCATGACAGCCCAAAGTATTTGGAGTGATATTTTAGATTTTTTAAAGGACTTTTTTCCCACTAAAATACGAGATTTCAAGCTTTGAAAAATGTCTAAATTATTGAATTTCAAGTTTCCAGAGGGGTGATATTTTTTTAATTGCGGCAATACTGGACTGAAACGATCCTCTAAAATATTTCTTTTCTGTTTCCGACCGGCATCGCTGGGTGATAGTGGGTTAAAAAAAAAATTCTGCGACACTATCAAGAGTACATCAAGTTTGTAAAAGAGGATTTCTAAACAATTTATTCGTATCATTCAGGCTCGAAAGGCGAATGCAACGACACCAGTAGAGCCGAAGGAAGTCGAGCAGAAGAAAGCGGACTTGCAGGCTGCGAAATCACAACGAAAAAAGGTCCAGAGAAACGAGGGACTGCAGGCCGCTGCTTCCAGTGATATCAGGGTAAAGACTTTGGCAAAAGTTAAGAGGTTAACTTCAGCACGGATTTAAGTACTGAAAGGAAATTTTCGGACAGGTTGAACCCGAAGCTGAGCGAGGAGTGCGCAAACGCCAAGGAGAGAAGCGCGTCTTGTTAGGCACGTCGACTGTCACTGAAGTCAGTGTGCAGCTGGCAGGAGAAGATCGTACCCAGAAGATCGACGAATTCAACAAACGCGCTGATCTGGCTGATCTGGAACCCATCACCACTGCTAGGTGAGATTTATCGACGAATCACGTCCGTCATTACTGATTTTCTTTTCTTTTTATGGGATGGAGGGGATATTGTTTTGGATTTTAACAGAGTGGATTTAATATTCATTCGTTGACCGTTGGATCGATGAGGATAGATTGCGAGAAGTTTGGGAAAAGTTGTCCTACGTGAAGAACGGTTAGGCGAATTTACAAGGGCAGAAAATAGGCGAAGTGAAGTTGGATGAACTTGCGAAAGCTGAAAATCGGCTCGGTGAAGTAAGATGAACGGGACAAGATACGGGAGTGAGTGAAGTAGTTGAGGTAACGTCGAGACAGAGATTTGATCCAGTTAGGGCGATGTCTTCCTGAAAACTATAAGAACATTTCTTCGGGCTAATAAATTGAGTAACATTTACGCCACTTAACCCATAACAGCCATTGAAGTGATATTTAGCTTGAGGGAAATTGATAAGATTTTTCCCCCATTAAAGTACGCGATTTTAAGCTTTGGAAAATGCTCGAATAATTGGATTTCAGGTTTCCAGAGGAATGATATGTTTTAGATTGTTACAGTACTGAACTGAAACGATCCTCTAAAGTAAGATTTTCTGTTTCCAAATGGCATCGCTGAGCGGTAGTTGGTTAAGAAAGAACAAGATTTTGAAGGCGATGCATATAAAACTTGTAAGGTCGTCTTATACACAACGTGAGTTCTTTAAAGCAATATAGGAAGACGACGTTTAAACACAAGAGGTTGTATCAGAGCGGAAACATAGGTCTGTCTGGCAGCTGGCCAAACACGCTAACGGGCGCACGATTCCATCTTTAATGTTCTTTCGCTATTCCTTTGCATGGGCAGTCCATCGACCGAGAGGCCCGTGCAGCCCGCCACACCTACTCCGACGGCCGCAGCAGGCGACCTTGCCACTCCGGCATCCGCGAAAAACTTCGAGTACGTCCCGGTTAACCTTCCCGAAGCGTCCGGAACAAAAAGCCGAGCAGGCGGCAAGCGACGCCTTGCTGATGAGGACAACGTCGACTTCGTAGACTCTCCTCTCAGCGACAAGCTTCTTCTCCCCGCTGGATCTTCACCCTCCCAAGTATGAATAGCAACAGGGCCCATAACCTGTAACTGGATTTTACTGAGCACGCTTGCCTCAGGAAGTCCTGATCACTTATCTAACATTAATTGGCGTCTTATGTAGTCTTCGATTTCCTTTATCCTATGGTGACCTGAACTGTATCTCTGACCCACCCTTCTGGTTGAGTTGACTATTTTTTTTCTATTCCAGCAATCTTCGCGGGTCAGTGTCAAAAAAGGACCCAACGGACAGGAATACGAGTACGAGTACGTCTACTATTACTACGATGAAGATGCCGAGAACGATGACGACAATTCCACCACCCAAAACAATGTTTTCAACGATAAGGTACAAAGCGATCTATTTATGGCTGCCCAAGTACCACTAAACGTATCCCACCTCGAAGAAAAAGAGGAAGACGATATCGAAAAAAAATGAAGGGAGAAATATGGGAACACCAAAACCTTCAAAAATTCTAATTCAAATTTTTATTACTGGACAATGTTTGGTTATGGAAAGCTTTTCAGCGTATCAAAGCAGCTTCAAATATAAAGCGATCGAATGCCTACGCTGAAAATGTTTAGTTTTCATTCTTAGTTCAGTGATTGAATGCCTTCTTGGTATACAGGGCTCACCACGAACCCCAGCAGTTGAGGTCTCGTCTCCACAAACACCGATCCAGTCAACGAGGCCCAACTACAGCACCGGTCCCAAGTACTTCGTTCCTGCTACTGACGCATCCCCAGCTCAAATCGATGTGTAAGTTCTCGCAGGTCCATCTGACCGCATTGTATTTTCCAACTTTCGTGTTCCGTCATATTTGTTGGCATGCCAAGCGGCGCAGGACAGACGCAAAGGTTAACTTACATTGCGTAAATATAGACTTTGTTGTCGAGCTGTGATGAAAGGTTGAACCACAGTAGATGAAAGAGTGAGAAACCCCACCTTTAAAATGGGAATGTGGTAAACTTAGATGTTTTTCTTCAGTTCTAGGGGACAACCTGCACCTGTGACGGAAGAGCCTGAAATCATCTCCGCGGATGAACCTGCGACTGCCCCTCCGTTCTCAGCAAACGGTCGTAACAGATACACAAATATTGAGAGAAACCGGCCCAGCTCTGCTCCTGAACAAGCAGTATCTGCAGTACCTGCCACCGCAGCACCCGAACAGTCCAGCAACGAGATTCTGCCGCAAGGAGGTGCAGGCAGGACAAGGTAACAATGCACATTCCAAACGTAACACTAGTCTAATGCTTTGTGTTCAACCCTTAGAGACTAACGGCCCGCAGTCTAACATACGCGGTTCAGTGATCCTTGTAATGTTGATGAAGCAAGAACAAAAGAGGTAGATGCATGATCTTAAGCTTGGAGAGAAGTAGAAACACACCTAACGTAGGAAAACACTCATAATGAATCCGAATTACAGGACTCGCGGAAGGACACTTCCCGGATCCGGAGTATCTACAGCCGTTCCTGCTCCTGTTGATATTGCCGACGCATTCCCCGTGCCCGAGGAACGTTTGCCGGCGAACACAAGGTTCCCTCCTCGTGGACGAGGTCACCAGGACGTCACAACTGCGGTGCCCTACGATGGAACCGTTTCGATCTCACAAGACACCACAAGTAGACCTAGAGTTCAGTCAGGTAAGGCATCCTGCTCTTTGGCGTGCTACACGTTGGACAACAATCACTGTTGAAGTTCCTCTTCCAGCTTCACCTGTGCGACGACCCTCGCTGGGATTGGTCGATTCATCTTCGTTCCGAACTCACGGCAGCGATGCTTCGCCCGACCAGAATCTCTCTGTTTCCCCTCAACCTTCACCTGTTTACCCCACTCCTGAGGACGCCTTCCTTCCCTCTGTAGCACCTGCCCCTCAGAGGCCTTCCCACACTCCTCCTCGTGCTCAACCGACCTTCCCCAACGCTCTTCCTGCTGGTCCTCATCGATTCATCGGCGTTGCACCCAACGAAGAAGCTCCTGCTCCTTCCCGAGGTCCGTCTCATCGATTCATCAGCACTACCTCCGCGCCGGCAGCGCCTTCTTCATCAGCCGCCCCGGCTGAAGTTCCTCGCGAACGTCCCACTAGACCGCACTCCATCAGTACCACCACAGTTCCTTCAACCACTGTAACTGAGATCGTCACCGAAGCTCCTCCATCATCCACCACGCATCATTACAGGATTCGAGGACATTCAAGGACTTCAGCCACCTCGACCTCTGCTGCACCTGAAGAACCAGCTCAAGTTACACAGACCACAAGGTCACGAGGACGCGGACCTCAGGTAAGATGAGTCTTCACACCGTTTGCTGTTTAACGACCTTCCTTACAAGTATTTATTATCTGTGCATAGAGAGGAGCGTCGAAGAAGGCACCGCAGACCACAAGAGGCGAAGATGAAGAGGAATATGTTGAGGAACCCCCGCGACGAGCCAATATCCGTAGACCAACCTCATCACCCACGACCTCAACCACCACTACAACAACACCTCCGCCATCACCGTCAACAGCAGCCACGCAATCCACTGAAGACTACGTCACAACTGAGCAGTCGTTCTCGACCGAAGAAGCCACTACTGGTAAGTTTACGGCCAACGGTTGTAGAGGAAACGCAGATTTATGGTGTAACTTTCCTCCAGCTCACACTACTCCTGGAGACATCGGAGCTTTCGACTTGTACGCCATTCTTCAGCAAGCACGAGGAGACGCTGCCCAGAATGCACTAGACGCGGCGGGTACAGTCCTGCCCGATGACGACGATTCGTTCACAACTGTAGCGTTTACAACTCAGACCAGCCCGTCAACCACGACGACAACCACAACTACCACTACAACAACTACTGGTGAGATATCGTTCACAATGGCGGCGTGCCGATTTTGGTGTGGCAAACGGAAACGTGGGGATAACTCGTTCACGCGATGAAAAAATCCTAACATCCACGTCCCGAAATGAGAATGTCATTTTTTTTTGTCTTTGATCAACAGAAGCACCAACTACGACAACGACAACCACAACGACCGCCGCTCCGCCAGCGGCCGTGCCTGGTCGCGGAAGGTACCGCACTCGCGGTCCGGCTAAACGGCCGTCCCTGGGAACCGTCACCGAAGGCCCGTCGGTGTCGAGCACCTCGTCGTCTGCGCCCGCGTCGAGAAGTCCCCCGCACTTCGGCGGAGGAAGGAGAGGATTCCGCGGACAACAGTCCACGACAACCACGACTGAGGCACCCGCCGACGGAGCCGCGCCCGCGGAAGAGAAGCCAAAGAGCAGGTTCAGCCACACGCCGTCGAGAGCGAATGTCAAGGTAAGACTGTTTCACTAATAAAAATTGCAGCTGCAAAAACACAACAACTGATCAATATTATGAACAGCCTTTCGGTCGACGAGGAGGACTGAAAACCACAGCTGCACCTGAAGAGGCGGCTGTCGACAAGGATGTGGCTGAAGTAGGAGCGGCACCTGAAAGTGGAGATGCGTCGCCGGCAACCGCAGCGCCATCAACTCGCAGAGTAAGTTTACTGTAAAAAGATATCTTCAATCAGCGAATATGAGGCTGGAAATTTTGACTGAACAACTTGTTACAGACGCCACCCACTGTTAATCGAAGCCGGTTCCGTGGTACGGGCCCCAGGCTGCCAGTTAACTCAGCGACCAGCACCGCTGCTCCCGATCAGCCTAGACCGAGCGTAGCCGACAGGTAAGAAATGGAAGTGAATGTGACTGGATTAGAGAGGAAAGGCTCTGCACGATCGGTTTGTTCGTAGGTTCAACCTCCGAAGACGGCCGCAAGTCGGCAGGACCGCCACGACCACTGAGGCGCCAGCACCAGCTGATTCGGACGGAGAGGAAAGTGCCACGAGGTCGACAGATGACGACACAGGTGCAACTGGCAGTGCATCAACGGCCGCTGCTGCTGAAGCCACGTCAGCACCAACATCAGCTGCTCCAGCAAAACCGGGCAGGTAAGAACACGAGAAGGAAATTTAGCAGTAGAGACGAAATGCGGGCAGGGTTCCATGATATTCTGACTATAACAAAGCTACTGAATACTTGAAACGCGGTGCGCAAGAGGCGCTTACAACAGAGTACTGAAGTGAAGTGAACAGATGACACAATAAACTGAGCACACGGGTGCATAGAAACGCGTTTTTTTCTTTTTTTTATCTGCTCAGGGTTATCAATACGTTAGTTGCAGATAGCAAATAAGGACTCTCTTTTCTCCATTAGGGCCCGACTCAGTATTGGTGGAGGACCCCGACCTCTCCGACCTGGACCAAGGGTAAACATCGCTCACCGGCCTCGGCCTGGACAATCAGCTGTAACAGCGTCGCCCCCGACGCAAGCTGCACCAGAAGATTCGGCAGTTGCGGCAGCCGCTGAAGTCCCCGTCCAGCCCGAATCATCTGCCGACTCCCAAGAGGTAATCCCCACGAATTCTCTTACTTGGTCATCTGGTCTCCTTCGTCATTTCTTGGTGTTCTGATCTTTTGCTTCTTGTTCATCTAAAACTTTGGGTGTGTGGCTTCGGAGATGAAATGCATCGGCCTCTTCATTGGGAGTAACGTGATGGTCCTCTTCCAGCAGGTTCCAACCGAAGCGTCAACAGCCTCGCCTGATCCCCTGACCCGGCTCCGAAATCGGCCTCGTCTGCGCGTCCACGAGAAGGCTCCCCGGCAAACTCCTGCGGCCGGATCAGCCGTGGCCTCCGCTAGACGACAGCCATCGCCTCTCCTCCGCAGAGGGCAGACAACAGCTGCTCCCGCGAGGGTGGAGGAACACAGCGATTCCGTGGGTGATGCAGCCTCGCCGGCTGAGGACAACGTTCCAGCGACCCAAGTAGGTCCAGTCTAAAACTATCGTATAATTTAGCCCTACACGCCATTTCGATATGGTGATTCGCAGCAGGAATACATAAACAAAGTGAATTCATATCTTTCCCCAGGAGGGAGTAGAAAAGACGAGCAACTCTGAGGAATCAGCGGACGCAGCGACTGCGGCGCCATCAGCCGCCAGCTCTTCAGCGGGAACAGATGCTCCTAGTTCCTCGGAGCACCCTCGGGGACTGTCGTCGCTCTTAAGCCGACGACGACCGGGGGTCGTCCGTAAGCCCGGATCTCTCTACACGGGAAAGGCGACCGAAGCAGCGTAGTAGACTAACGAATTTCCGAACTAAATTAGTCTGTACTGAGATCAACCGTGTAAATCTCCAACGAAAAACCCATCCATGCCATATACATAAAAATGCTTTTACCATTTAGAATATTTGTAGCTGATATCATTCGGGTTTTCTCAGAGGAAGCGACTGACGGGTTTTTTGGGTATAGCCCTGACTTGTTTGAGGGAGGCCCGAAGGTTCAGGAATTTGGAAAACTATTACGGGTGTGTGTTCATCAAGCTGCATCAAATTAACCAAACGTAGGTTGTTTTGTACTTATTTCCCAGAAAAGTTGTATATAAACACAGTCATTGAGAAATTCTAAACATTTGAGCCCATTTTACTTAGACTTGTATCTATAACATATTTATTTGGGGGATTCAAATGCTGCGGCGGGAATTTTTTCTCCGAGCCAGTATCGCCACAAAGTGTGGTATTTTCCCGGAGATGCTTTTCCGTGGCTTCTGGTTGGGAGACAAGCACAAACTATTGATAACAATCTAGTAATGATTTTATGAACGACTGATATGTGTGAAAGGTGTGTGAGTGATAATGAGTTGAGTGAATCGAAGCCCGAACATGACAATTGTACACGTCAAGAGTTTTCTTATTCAATAGGAACTTAGAGAATATTCCTTTGGTGAGACCCACTTCTACGACGCTGTTTTGATGTAAAATTTTTAAGCTTTACTTGTACGATGAGGTCTAGTTCTAGTGTATTTAAATCGAATGCGTTTAAATTACGCGTGTTTGTGAAATTTAATAGCGGCAAGACGAAAGATAAGTGTTTTATGTGCCAACATGAATTTTTGTACATAAAGTATGGATTATATCCATAATAATAAAGCTGAAAAACATTCCATTTCAACGTCTGATTGAAAACTCTCCCGATTTCCTCGAAAACGATTCCCACGCATTGTTTGAATAAAAAACTGATTATTTCAAAAGGCGTTCAGACCATACCTGCCAGCGTTCCGCCCTCTTTCTAAAATGTAAAAGGGAGTGTCTATTGACCCAACTGCATCATATAAAAAGAATAAGGTTGGGTTCCGTGCGTTCAAGTCCCCCTATATTAATGCATGTCGGGTCAATAGCAACACCC
>Ga0058701_10004362_pt1 | contig 11463 bp, 4 predicted proteins | sample AgamicOrMae_FD_97039 | JGI IMG/M metagenome (GOLD analysis project Ga0058701, IMG submission 97039) | Agave microbial communities from Guanajuato, Mexico - Or.Ma.e | ecosystem: Host-associated > Plants > Phyllosphere > Phylloplane/Leaf | place: Guanajuato, Mexico | collected 2012-06-04 | reverse complement strand
GTGACAAAACTGAGAGGGACCCTCAGTTTAAGACCTAATATTGCAACGTTGGCAACGAAAAGTTCTCGCGAAACCGAGCGATGAGACGGCTTGAGCAGACCCATTGGCGAAATCTCACCGGGCCAAAATGAGAGCTTCGCAAGCTTAAGCCTTTGCCTTGCTTAGGTTCAAGTTAAGCTCAGCAAAAAGGTTAACTCAGAACAAAAAAAAAAACTATCTCTTTACTTGGGGCTGTGTTAATAAGCAAGGCCCTACACAAAGGAAAACTCGGTGTCAATTTTGTTAAACACTGAACAGCGTTTTTTCTTACAAAAGGTGGATCGAGCGGGGTGGGTCGTATGCTCAGAAAAGAATGAAACTGGTCTAAAGATCTTTTTCTGATGAAGACACGACTGAAACGCCTTAAAATTATGGGGTATACTCTTTGATACAAATGATCAGGCGGAATGTCAAATTATACACGCTCTTATGGCGAACGAGATTTTAAAGTAGTTTCGTTCTTTTTGGGATTGGAAGAATTCTCAGAACTGCCTTAAACATAAATTTCTTGACGGAAACGATACACGAACAAAAATGTTGGGGACATAGGGGAAATGACCGAAAAAAATAAAGGAAACTGCGTCAATTTTGCTCACATTTGGCGAAGTTCGCGTTTACTGTGATGTTGGAGGTGACAAACCCAATTCGTAAATAACAATAATTGAACTTAAAAAGTCTAAAATAGTAAAATATGGACTTTTTTGCACCCCAACAAAAAATTACGGCATTTGAAGCAACTTTTTTTTTATCCGTCTTGCGAATCCGACCCGACCCGTTTAAACAACCTTAAATAATAGTAACACTTTGCCTTTGATTGACACCAAATTTTACAGGTTGCGAACGATGGTCTCGAAATCGATCCCGGTTGTAGATGCATTTTGGGGGAACAAATTAATGAGAAAATTCGAATTTTTTAAAACCTTGAAAAATTATTTTTAGAATTTGGGAGGGGGGGTGCTCGCCAGCGTTTGACCGCGGTTCCGTCAAAGCCCCGAACGAACCGATAGCAAAGAGAGGCACCATCAGTGGCAAAAGTATTACTTCCTCGTATTTTTTCAAACCTTCATAACTCTGGAACGGAAAGAGAGAAACAAAAGAACTCGAAACGAATTCAATAGATATTAGCTCTACCTATTGACTTAGAAGAAAGCGTTTTTGTCGTACCTCTTTCAGTTTTCAAGTCAGAGAGCTTTGAAACAATCTGAGGCGGCAATACTTTTGCCACTACTGTAATAGACACTTAACAACGTTGGTACTGTACCCTTCACGCTGACGGTAGCCCATCGTGATACCGCTACAATGAGGCTTGAAGACAGATGAGCGGGGTGATATAAAAGCGAGGCACAAGGCCCGGATATTAACCTAAGCGATTAAGTTCGTTATCCTCAAGATGTTATCAAATATTAAGCCTTGGTTAAACCAAGGCGGTTTCATTGGGTGAAACCCAAGAGGCAGGAAATCTCACCTTGGAAATTTGTATAGAAGAAAAAAATTAGGGAAATCTTCACATAGCAGAAGTTAGCGTTTCCGAATTCGGTCACTCCGAGATGTCAACGCTACGTCACATAGTTCCACGAAATTGAAAGCTAGCTAGCAAGGCAGAAAATAGTATGACGACTCGTAGGCCTAAAGGATTAAACTTTTAGGAAAATGTAAGGTTACAAAGACTTTTATTTTTAAAAGTACAAAAAACTCCTGAACAAAGTAGACACGCTGAATGTTCATGAGGCAAGAGGCTTATTGAGACGAGTAAATATCTTTTCATTGCAGAATTCGAGATAGTAGCAAAATCTTTTTTCCTTGAAAGTAGTCACTAACAAGCTGTAGCATTCAAAGACTTCGAAACATTTCGACAGCCCCATTTCATCGAAGCATTACGTTGGACAACAGAAAATGTTGATTACAACTTAGTAAGTAAGAATACACCAGTTGTTCGTTTGTTAATTGTTTACTTAAAACTCGAAGAGGAGCTCATATTATGCCGTTCATTTGTACGGGTAGTTGGAGATGTTGGAACCTGTACGACGCAGGCACACTACGGTTGAACACGAATTTCAAGTTAAACAACGACTATATAAACAAGGAGCAGCGGTACAGCATATTTCCCCATTTTGTTTATCGTCATCGTCAATACCTAATTCCAAATTTGACTGAAAGAGAGTAAGGGCTATTCTCACCACGATGAGTGTAAACAGGAGTTTAGGACTGGGTCAAACGCCAAGAACTTAATTGACAGTTAACTAATCAGCCTATTCGGCGGTTTCGGGCCACTTTCACCATGCTGAGTTAAGTGCTAACGGCGGTTTAACTAACGATCAAGTGGGCTGTTCCCTATTCTTTTCTGAAGTTAACGGGGATCTAAACCTCCGTTTCGTTTAATTCAGCTTGGTGGAAGTGGCACTTAGTACATTGCCGGTTATCTCACTGACGGTTAACTTGAACTTTGGGGGCTGATAAGTGTGCGAACCGATTATTGATGGCGTCCTAAACTTGCGTTAACTCGAGTCATCTTGGTGAAAGTGGCCCTAAAAATTACGCTAACAGCAGCCACAACTCTGGCAAATACAGTAGCGGATGTTTTGGCGGAGTCGAGCGAAATCATACATTGCTCATATGGAGGAACTACGGAACAACGTATTAGGGCGGTGAGGTTGGATTAACGATAGGGAGTAAATTAATGCGATACACTTCTCATTGCACATACCTTAATTCATGTGGACCAGAATAGAAGATTAAGTCGCAACATCGAGTTCTCGTTATGAACACACTGAACTTTGCCAATTGGGTTCGCTAACGCACTGGAAAAATGACACGAAGGACATAAAATGGGTGTCCACCGCGCGTACATCGAACTGAACTGATTTTGAGATCGCTCACGAAAGGGACATGTAAACACACTATTGCCTTTCATAAAAGTGGAACTTCACATACAGCTTTTACATCAACACAGTCCGAAATCCGTTCCGAAGTCGCGAAGCACCAATACGGCGGCCTTGACTGCCACTCCACTAGACTGACGCCGACAGAGGCAGGCCGGGGCCGGGCCGGTCTCTAGCGACGAGAGACTGACTGTAACTCGCTGTAACTACTGTACAATCCTAGTTCATAACCCTGCCACAGCTAACCATAGCGCCCCGATCCTCCTTCATCCTAAGGGTGTAATCAAGGTGTTATTTAAGAAGGCGAAATCCTGGTGAAATCATTGCGGAAGACAGACAGACAGGCAGGAAGGACCTAGAAGCGGGATAAATTTGAATTTCTGTCTGAGATATTAAGCAAGAATCCATATGAGATACTCATTAAGACCCCAAATGACAGGTATGAAATCGATTAGACAGGTTTTTAGTGTTTGGAAATGCTTAATTTTTACCACGAATCCTCTGGAAATTACATAATCTAGGAGTTTTCCGTGACGAGGTGTGAACATTCGAAAGCAGCCGATACAAGTGTAATATGGCAGCCCTGTGCCCCGTGTTACCCACCTCGCGGTTTAAGATAACTTGCTTTAATGAGTTTCACGTTTTTCGCGAGCAAGGTGAAGTAAACCTGAGAGATCATTTTGATATGCACTAATACATGCTATAATGACGTGGAAAATTTGTAAGTAATTTCAATAAGCTTTGCACAAAAACCAGGGCCACTATATTGCACTTTGTCGGCTGCTTTCGAGTGTTCACATCCTCGCGTTGGGAAACTGCTGAATTATGTTGTTTCCAGAAGATACGCGGTGAAAATTTCACATTTTCGAACACTAGAAACCTAGAGAATTGATTTCACACCTTTCAATAGGTGTTTTGATGCGTATATCATATGAAATCTCGCTCATCAGCTTAAACAGGAATTCAAATTTATCCCACTTCTCAGTCCTCGCTGTCTGTCTGTCTTCCGCAATGATTTCACCTTCTTCAATAACACCTTACTTCATCCAATCAGGTGAGGCAAGGCGACTAGACAAACTACAGTCCTGAAAAGTAAAGAGGTGCGAATGTCGACCCCTGCCATGGTAGCCGCCATGAAATGCCCAAGGTATTCCATAAGGGAAATCAGACTCAACATGGCAGCCATGTTTCATTTGCGCCTCTCTAATTCTCAGGGCTTTTCAGGGTTCTGGGACGAACCAGAGATTGGACCAGGGGGTGTCAGCGCCCGTTTATTTGGGTTTGCCCTAGCGACACCAGCGACACTAGTGACGGGTCCCAGCCTGGTTTCCCGAAAAATCATCTGCTTGGATGGACAATATACCAACCTCTGCATTCTAAGACATATAATAACTAGCTTGAACAGTTTATAATACGAGCTCTGCAGAGTTAAGAACCTTGTAGTAACAGTGAAACACACTTTTCTTGTGGTTTCGAAAAACGCACTTATAAAAGTACGAAGAACTGTTCTTTCCTCATTTCTAGCCAACAGGTTGGCAACGGTGAGACTAGCGCAACTAACGGCGGGTCCCCGAAATAAAGGTCACGTGACCGCAGATGTAAGAGTACCGGAAGTCCCATTTACACCGACACCCCCTGGGTTCGACGAAGGACGGACGAACAGAGAGGTTTGTCGGTCCCGCAGGCGACGAACAGCCACGAAAGTTCAGATAGAGCGTAAAGATAGCCAGCCACCTGCCAGATTGTTTGCTTCATCCATGAGACTAGTCTCATGCTTTATTCCTCTTCGAGTTTCCGCTCACTAGTTCTCTTTCGGTGGGAAGGGTTCGTTACAGCCGCGCGTGATAGGCATAACAGTTGAAAGTTGGAAGTGAGAAAAGGAGGTAAGAATCGTTGGCTTGGCACGTAGTATCGGTAACTTTCGGGCGGAGCGAGGCAAGTTACACCGCACTAACCAATGGAATGATCAAGGTTCAATAAGAAAACTTGAGCCTTGATGGATCACAGGCGTGGGAAATCCAACCGTTGTGGGAGCGGGTATAAATCGAGTGCTATTAAAAGCACTTCGAATAGTTATTGGTTCGAAAAGCTAGCGATTGCAGACCGGTAACGACATGACATTCTTTGAAGCTCAATAATAGTGGCTGTTATTCCAACACATAAAAAGCTGCGAGCGCTTTAAATTTTAGTCGCACCTCTGATTTTAAGTAATAACGTATAAAGGTGGATGATCGTAGAGATTTGACGAGGAAAAATGTATTTATTTAATCGCGTTAAGTTGGCCGGAAGACATTTCCCTGCAATCTAACCGGACATCTTCGTCAATAAGTCGTCTGTTTTTCGCTATTCTCATTATTCGTATTAGTCCGGCCGCAGCCCCCCCCCAAAAAAAAACACACGCTTACCATCGACCCTCCTTGCGTTTGTACGAACGTAAGTATCGGTAATTACCCTGCTATGAAGCTTACCATCGTATTTTTATTTTAAAGTACACCATGGTACGCATCGGAACATTTACACCATGGTGTAATTAATTTGAAAAAACACTATCTGCACCATGGTGTAGGTAGACCTACTTACAGTTGGTGTGCCTGTCCAATTCGTACCACGGTGCGTTTTGTAAAATACAACCTGGTGCGAATTGTGGCAAGCTCACCAAATACACCATGGTGCAGATGGTGCAGGCTATTTTCAAATTACACCAGAGTAAATGTTGTAATTCGTAACATGGTGAATTTTTAGTACACCATCGAAAGTTTCGGAGCAGGGTACAGATCATTCTCTCCTCATGAGCTTCATACGTCCGCACTTAGAGCATGTTTTTAGAGATAATAACTCACAGGCGTCTTTTTCATCATGTGAATAATTTGAGGCCTGGGCCTCTTACATACACCCCACTCGAGACACCGTGGAATGAGGCGCATCACGTGTTTGGATTTCATTCTCTTCTTCCTAACTTTAAGTCCTGCACATTGCGATATGGTTCGGGAAAATTCGCTTGAATGTTCATTTTCCTAATTCAGAACACTTACCGGTACATCGAAAACTGACTCGGGATGAGAGGAACCCTGGAGTCCGGCAGTATAACTTGCGGAATGGACGCATTTGACCAAGCAGAGAATAACGTTGTGGTCATAGCCTAGCTACTCCAGTCAAATTAAAAAAAAAGAAAACTCCTCAAATGGATACACTCTCGTCCGGCAAACTGAATGATTTCAATCGAAGAGTTGTCGCAAGATATTCGATGTAGCTTAGCCAGCTAAATGGAGGCTAATCTTCACAACAGAAGCATTATTTTGAATCCCATTTGCAGTCGTCGCGCATTTGGGGTGGAGGCAGACATGCTTTGTGGTCAGAACACTTCTTTGCCTGCTGAATGAATCTAGAGAAAAGAGCAAAAGCAACGTGATTTCAAAGTTATGGCGTGGGAAAACAATGGATTCCCGTACCGTGACTTTGACGCCATCCAGCGGAAGCAGCATAAACTGCCGACCCTCTCCCTCCATGCCGTTGGGCATCAGTTCGCTTCCGCTAAATGGTGCCAAGGTTGAGGTTTTGGACTAGTCAAATAAGGCTATTTTTAAAGCATCTTTTGCATATCATCAAAAAGGTAGCTTTCCTGTTGCGTCTTCCCCCGGCATTACCTTAGTAAAGTATCTTCTCCAGAAACCGGTACAACGGCAAATGGACAAGACACGTTGATATTTTCCATGCAACAATCCCAGTTGTTGGCGAAGACACGGCCTATATCCAGCAGCTCCGACGCGGTACCAAGAACTTTCTCACGAGCCATGCCCAACAAAAACATGTCGTCTATGAAGAGGTAGGGCATGTTTTCAGAAGCGTAGTTGGCGATCTTCCCGAGCACTTCCGTGCGCCCAAAGTACATCCAGCCGGACAAGTAATCCGGAAAGGTGTCTTCGGGATATTCTGATTTCGATAAAAACCATTTTTCTGTAGGATCCCGGATTGGTTTGGTGTTTTTTAATGGCACACCGGCCAGCCGATGGTAGCTTTCCGGATCGGATAACTGGAAACCAAAGAGAAACTTTTTGATTCCTTGTTCATGAACACCATGGAGCGAAATTTAGTCACTGGATTTTGTACTTTCAGTCCAAGGGGTGTCTGGTTTTGGTCCCGCTGAAGGCTCCACCTTATGGGGAAATAGATTGGCCAACGCCCTGTTACACGACCAGACCCGGAAATACCTTTTGGACTTATAGCTAACAAGACATTGAATTTTAGTGTTTAAACCCCCTAAGATTGGATTTCTCTCTAATGCTTATGGAGTGTAGGTAGCTCACATCAGAACAAAAGATTATATGTGACGTTATTTTCCCTTTTTCCGGTTTAATTGCAAACTCGGCATACAGTACTGTTAAGAAGACTGCCAATGATATTCTTAATACTCAGCTGTCAAAAAATGAAAATTCCGTGAAAGGTTTGGGTAAAACGTCATGGAGAGGCGACTACGATTAAGGTGCCTTTGGTGGAACCAGTAATAGTAAGGAACTGGCATATGAACCACCATGTTATTCACCTACGGTACTTTTTCCCCCTCAAAAGTCACGGTCCCTCCTCCCATGTCTTCCTTATGAAAGCTAGGGTCACAACTTTTGGAACCACCGTAAAGATCCCAGTGAGAAACGGGATCTTTACGGGGTCTTTGACGTCGTTCCGACGTCAGCACGATGTCGGATTGAATGAGTTCCTCAAAGCAACCTGTTCTCACCTTACACTCGGTACACAAAATATAAGGAAGAAATCAAGTTCAAAAGAAGAAGCATAGTAAGTTCGATAATTTGTCAACTTATGATGTAAGTAAAACCACGTATATTTACTTTATTAGTTGCTTCTGAACCTCACATAGGTGGTATTCAGTAACTTCCACAACTCGAGTCGGAGACACATAGAAATTTCTTGGGCAATGTGTCGCCATGTGTTCTTTAATATGTCTGGCTATCAGACCTGAGATTTGACACGGGAACGTTTAAACGTCGAATCCACATGGTGGCCCGATCCTCAGTGAGGCCCGGCTTCCACTAGATACTACATTTTCTGCCCCGACAAAACCATATTTCTAAAATGGAATTATTTTGTCTTCCCCAACAGTTGAGCTAGGCGTAATTGACAGTTGAAACTAATGAAATTGCACAGCGCACATATAAAAATGTCACGGACTGGTTACTTTCGGTGCATTATCAGAAGGGGTAAAACCTAGTTTTACAGAAAACGATCTTGCAACGCCCCTTTAATAACTCGAATACTTTTTGTAATACGATTTTGCACCTTTCAGACTGATGCTCCGCCACTGACCTCTTTGCGCAGGATATCGACTATTTCATAGAAGTTCACTGCAATATCGTCGTCCATCTTAATGGTAAAGGTAGCATTAACGCATTTATCAGCTGCCCACATGAACCCCATAGTGTTTTTATACGTGAGATTCCTGAAAAAAAAAGACAAAAAACGGAGTAATTTTTTGTACAACATGCTTGTGAACGTGTGCCAAAAATATCGAAGGCAATTGACCTGTAAGCGTCCACAAAATTTCCCTGCAAAATGTCTTGATATTGGCGTGCTTCATCGTGCACTGCGCCTTGCTGTGCGTTGTAGCTTGTTGGAGGTGGCGCAGCGAGTAAAAAGATCCTCCGAATCCCCCACTGAGCGAGGTCTTCTTCAGTGTATCCTATTCGTTGGGCCTTCCGGAGTTTGTGGTGTCCAAAATGAGAAGTTATGAGTAAAATGCCTGAAACAGGGCATTTCTTTTAGTCTACTGAGCTCCTACGTACCGGTAACTACTGGTCAAAATGAAACTAAACGCGTTGCGACACTTATCTCTCTCGCTTTCTCTCTCTTTTTGTTTCTTTGATCTTTTTTTTAATATCCTTATTTTCAATATTTTTTTTTATCAGATCTTCTTCGGCTATTGCTCCAGGAAATCCTAGAGTAGGAAATAGAGGGGAAAAACAGAATTTGCATTTAAGGTCGAAGGACCTCACGTCAAGCAGCCTACCGTAACTATATACGATTACGAGTGGTGGGATACGGTACCTCCTCGGACCCAAGTAGCAAAGGACTGCCGCAAAGTGCTTTCGGAAAAGCACATTGAGCGCGTGTAAAAAGTTCCACTGATTTTTATCCTTTTCTTGCGCGCATTTTCAAAACGCTTAAGAAAAAGTCTTTAAAGCGTTTAAAAAGCGCATTTAAAATTGCTTTGGTTACCGCGCACGAAAGAAGAGCTTCAAACTGTGTGTATTCGGGTGGAACTTTGACGCGAACTGTACAAGGCACTTTGCTCAAATGCGCGAATGCACTAAATTATGTGCGCTTCTTTATGTTACCTGGGGGAAAGGCCAACCTGCACCTTGCAGTCTTATACAGCTACATAGCTATGGAGAAAGATCGTCCATAGGTCAGGAATTGATCACAGAAGCTCGTTTTACTTTCCCTCTTTTGATGAAAGCGTCTGAACTATTCCGACGTGCATCATACCGACCCAACCCAAATTCCAAAAAACGGTTGGTCATTGGTAAGGGAGGGGGGAGTTGATCATATGGGCAGGTAGACTATGTAAACAACCAAATAGGATGGGGTACTTCATATGCTACACGACAATTTATGCTGATGATCTAACCTCGTACTTTTTGTCAGTGCCACAGGGATACGCTGAACACGTAAGATTTCTTTAAAATTCATTTTCATTCATTTGAAGGGAAATCTAATTTTGAGGGAAGGCGTATCTTTGTAGCACTTACAAAAAGTACGAGCACTTAAGAAAAAAAATTCAACCAAGAAACAGCGTAATGATGTTGCGCTTAACCAAAATTATGTTTTTAAAATCTGCCATTCCTTTGGGGAAGAAAAAGTGCGGCAAATGAGCTGGGGATGATGACTCATTCCTTACACGTCTCATTCCTAGCTCATTCCTTCACGATGTTGGGGAAAGGGAAGTGCCTTGCTTGGAATGCGTCGCATTGTGAAAATCGCTACCTTAAGCAGAGCGTCAAATTTCGTCCAATTCGTACTGCAAAAGAAGAAATAATTAAAAAAAACTGGACACTTCTCGAAGTGAAAGCATGAGAGGTTAGCATGTCTGACAAAAGGCAGCACTGGTAAGGTAGATGGAGAGGGAGAGAAAATTCAACCCTGGTCTGAAGCATGCCACGGTGTATTCTTGTATTACACCATGAATTGGAACATTTACATCATGGTGTAATACCATGGTGTGATTCGGAAATACACTATAGTACAGATTGGAACATTGACACCATAGTATCATTTGAAAATACAGCAAACCATGTGCACTACCGTGTACTTCGTGTCTTGCCCCAATTCGTGCCATGGTGTATGTTGCAAAATACACCATGGTATGAATTGGGACAAGAACTCAAACTGCACCATCGTGCACATGGTGTGTTATCGCATTACCTCATAACGCATATGGTTACAAAAAATTACACCAAGGTGTGTTTTTCAATATATCCGTGGTGTGCTTCGGAGCAGGGCAAGCAACCTTTTTCTCTAGTCCAGAACTGCAGACAAAAGCAGTGTAGCTGAAATTGATTCTGGAAATGCGTAATTCAAGCATGGAGAGGAATACACCATTCTTTCCCCAACATGGTACAAGAAAGCCGCGTTTTGAAGCAATGTGGTGCAGCACTCACCAAGATACGCCGACGAGTTGGTGCATGCAGGTGGCTCATTCAAATAAGTAAAGTTATTTAGATCGTACAGGCCTGACTTCCCCATCGGCCGGTGTCTAAATACCAGTTTCTTCGCCGCATTCCGGACAAACCAAAGATTGGCGCATGTTGTGATGGCCAACAGAAGGGCCAAGAACACCAAGATGCGATGCCCACGCATGCGGTCTGCCAACACGCGGAAATATTCATTGACCTGTAACCCAAAGGAAGCGGATCAAATCCGGATGTGTTTCAAACTCGTTTCGATCATGGCCTAATAGTTTTTTTTCTGTCAAGTTGGCATCCTTAATGCTTTGTCATTGTTGTAGGTCGCAGGTTTACATAACCGCGTACTTAACCGTAGAGGTTGGGCGACGCTGAAGCTTAAGACGGCGCGAAAACGGCTCAACAGGCCTATGTTATATGAATTCAGTCATGAAAGATCACATTTCATCAATTTTTGAGAAGAACGAGGAAGCCAAAGAATAGGCGGGAAACCTTTGAATTAAACCGTCACGAGGTTATATTGCCATTATCTGTTTAAATAGAACTATTACCACGTCACACTCTTCACATTCCATTACCGCCACTTCAAGTATGTAAGTAGTATTGAAGTTCTTTCTTTTTTCTTCCTGATAAGTATATACACATTTTCAACATTATTCCAAAATCTCCTCAAAATCACAATGCAGCCGACCCCACCTTGAAGAATCTTATTTTTATGAACTCCAACTTTTCGCCTACCGGTAGCACTTTAAGTTCCGGTTGGTTAATCATTGTAACCATTTTTCGTACCCTCTAAGGGCTCGTCTATTTGTCTAATAAGGAGACCGCCCTTTTTTCAACCCCCCCCCCTCTCT
>Ga0058701_10004361_pt1 | contig 11464 bp, 7 predicted proteins | sample AgamicOrMae_FD_97039 | JGI IMG/M metagenome (GOLD analysis project Ga0058701, IMG submission 97039) | Agave microbial communities from Guanajuato, Mexico - Or.Ma.e | ecosystem: Host-associated > Plants > Phyllosphere > Phylloplane/Leaf | place: Guanajuato, Mexico | collected 2012-06-04 | reverse complement strand
ATCATAAGGGAAGGAAAATGCAAGGGTTTGATACAGTAAAGGGCATGCTAGAAGAATGAAGTGTCTGTTCACCTTGTACAAGCCAGCATGTCGTCACCAGCAATAATTTACTATACTTTGCTGTCATAAACGAGAAAATTTCGAGGGATAGAAGCAATGGAATGTGAATACAGAATATTGACCACGTAGGAAAACAAAAAGCTTCTCGAACTGCACATTTCACATTTTTTCACTCGATGGCAGCGGTACGAACAAAACGACAGAAATAACAGGCGCAAAATTAGAAATCTCAGAATTTGCGAATCGAAATGTAACGCCACGTCAAGATTTAACGTTTCATCAAAATGTAACTCTGCCCCTCAAATAATGTTTGGACTAAAATTAATTACCCGTATTATAATCAGTGCTAATGAATGAGGGTCGTAATCAAGTTGTGTAAACGAGACCGTATGAGCACAGATTTTAGTGAAGTTGAGCATTGCACTATGACTCTCCCGCGATAAAATGTTTGCTTTTTAATTACTCAAAGCGCAGACAAGAATAAAATATACTTCAGCACTTCGTTGGAACACTGCACAAGAGTTCTATGGCTTTATGGCTTCGTAACAGGACTAACCGCGACGCCCTCATGTCACACATGGTGTTGATAACATTACAACAACAAAACAGTAAGCTACATCAACTGTACATATCACCAAGCACGACGGCTCGCCTCCAATGCAGACCAGACAAAGATAACCGCCTTGCGTTGTGGGACTGTTATTAATTTACACTAGGGTTCGCCACGTACTCGCCGAACTGAGATATGCTCAATCTCTCCACTAATCTCCTCCGACAAGGATTCTGACGATCACACCCGGGTCGCAAACGTACCTGTAACCGAATTCTCGAGCTACCAGAGTATCCGGTTCGAGGACGCGAGCACTGGTCAGAGGAGCAAGTCACCACCCCTATGCCAAATACTGTGCTGGTTTTTCCAAGCACGTTCGTGCACAGCTGATACCAGCCAGAAATATTCCACGCACGAGGAAGTTCCCCATCAAATGGAATGTCACTGTCTGGTGGATAGCACGTCAACAAAAGCGTGGTGCTCTGGAGGAGCACGCACTCCGAAAGCTTCCTTAACAAAGGGTATGGAACGTTCAGGTAAATCGGTGTGACAATAATTACAGCAATATTGTGCCATGTTTCCTGACTTTCATTTTAAAAACATATACATACACGAAACCACATTCGAGAAAAAGACTGGACAGAACTCACTCGTGGCTTTTTATATCACAATATCACAAAGTCAAGTTACAAAGAGTACCAATATTGCATGTTGAAATCATGTGACAGGGCTGTGCAAAAGAATGCGAAAAGAAACGATGACAGAAACGCGAACTCGGTTTCGGCAGAAACGGTCGAACTTTCTGATGATTAATTTAACAATCTACGTTGGGTACGAGCTCTATTTGAAATATTAAAAAATACGTACCTCAAGTGCATCGCCTCACTTAACCTCAGCCAGCCAAGGCAGGAGTTTCTTCAAACAAAGTTGAGCCCACATTTAACAGCTTTGAAATCTTCGGTTGATATTTCTTCTTTTAGCAAAATAATAGAGTCTCTAAGATATTCCGTTCAGGAGACAAGTCTCACACGCCTTCAAAACCTTAAAATTTTTTGAACAAACAACTAACTCGTTCGGAGCCCCTTTATGAATAATTTAACAATATTAAAAAGTACTACTAATAAAAACAGCAAACTTACATTCAATTTGCAAATAGCTATACCATTGCAGATTTGAATTATTTTGCAGTTAACTCTGAAACAAACTTTAAACAAGCAAACCAATACGCTCTCTCTATGTACAATGTATTTACAATCAGACCTCAGCACCCAGCCTATCCTACCGCCCACTGTTGCCACCACCTCGGCGACATTTTGCGATCAACTGCCGTTCCACTTTTCCCCACTCATACTCAAATTAGACACATGTTCATAGTAGCTGTGGGATTAAACATTCCACACATCAATGCGGTTTTGTCTTCCTAACTAGATGAATGTGACAAAAGCAGAGCTGCTCCGTGTATATTTTACCAGCAAAGATAGGAAGCATTTACGAAACGAAAGGTCTTCGGGGGGGTACCATAACCCCAAACGAAACTCCGTGGATATCAACCAAACAGCGCCCTCTGGCGAGAAACCTATCACAGCTTGCTAAGAATGAAAAAGTAATGCCTTCAAAGAATAGAGTGAGTCCGACAACGCTAATACAGTTAATTAAGTAATAAAATAATCCTTCTCGATATTATTATACGGTATCCAAATGCAAGGACGTGCTGGATTCAAAATAGATTAAAATCACCACGGGTCTAAAACGGTATCTGCTAACGCATACATTATATATACAAACTTGTGATTACACTGTTCCTAATAAAAACGTAATAAATAAGGACATCCAGATCCTCTCCAGCTAACTTTCGCTGTAGTCATTTCGATTTGAATATGAACGTAAACGCGCAACGTATTGCTATGGAATTTCATTCTTTTAAGTAAGCAAGTGCGTACGTCAGGAACTACTAAACTGTCGTTCAAAGATTAGGGCAAATAAGTACTTAGTAATTCCAACGTTATTGGGTACGTTAGCCTAAGTATTATTTTGCGCGGCACATTTCTTCCTGCCGTGATCCCGGCATGCCGGGAATCAAAACACTAAAAACAAACTTCGGATAAAAAAAATGAAAAGAGGGGAAGTTTACTTGAGGAGGTCATGCGCGCGCTGGTTAGCGACTGCTATCCTCGTCTCGTTGGACTCTCCCTTGCGGTTGATGCGGTCGATCTGCCTGTTCTGGTTCTCCAGCTCAGAGCCCATGTCGATGGCCATGTTGCGCAGGTTGCCGATCATGGTGTTCACCTGGCCCATGTTCTCTTCCATCTCGTCTTCCCGGGCGTCGTTGGTGATCCTGCACAAAGGAATACTCGTCAAAACCTCATCGCTGTACACGTAAACGACGCCTAAACCTGGGGGGTAGCTGTCATAAGCGCCAAAAACCACAAGCGCCAACGCCGCAAGCGCCAATCCGTAACCACAAAACGAGATATGTCGCAAATGCCAAAGGTATTAACCGCAATACTAACCTTACCTAACCTAACCAAGCTTAACCTAACTTAACCTGACCTAACTTAGTCTAACCTAACTAAACTAACTTAACCTAACCTAACTTAGTATAACCTAACTTAACCAAACTTGACCTAACCTAACCTATACGAACTTTGGCGTTTGCTACTTTTCTCGTTTGGCGGTTACGGACTGGCGCTTGTGGTTTTTGGCGATATCAAATGCCCCCCAACCTGGGCACACTCACGCGGATTGCCTTCATTTCCAGTCTCATTCGTTTCAACTGCCCCAATTTTCTCAACAACCGTTTCGGATAACAAGCAAAATTGAGGGCCAAATTTTGCTTCAACTAGACTCTCCATTTTCCGATGGCTCCAACCGTTCACGAGATACGAGCGATATTTCATTGAAAGTTAAAAACGGAAAAATTACGTAGTTCTGTATTATCAGCACAAATCCTTAAGAGCTCTAACACCATGTTGATCTCAGCTACGGCTGCTACCAAAAGAGTCATTGACTGCGGGTTCAAAGATCTCCTCCAACGCCTCGAGACAGAGATCTGTGATTTATTCTTCCAATAAAAGAGAATATTGCGCGGGTGTTGCGAGGCATGTGCTGTGCATACTCTTCAATAAGACGGGGAACCGCTTCCCGGGTTTTCCCTCGAGGGAACAATCTGCGTCCTACAAAAAGTTACCAGATCTCCACTCTTATGAAAAGCATTCATTCATGCCACCCTCCCACACGCACAGCGCAATCCTGTTTTACAAGTTGCTTTTCTTGCCTCTTAAGTTCAACCCTGGCTCAACCTCGGATTTCATTCTGATGACTAATGACATACAACCCCGCAGGTTGGTTACGTCAAGTTAGGTTTGGTTAGGTTAAGTTACTTTGTCTTCTTCGCGTTCTTGTCAAATAACGCTTTTCTCTCGGCGGCAGAAACAACCGCAAAGAAGTTGTCATCAAGTTTGGCTAATAGGTTAGGTCAAATTAAGGGCTTTGCTCTGCTCAATGACGCAAGGTTGAACATAAAGGGTAGAAAATACGACCTTGAGAAATGATCCGATTCTCATTACAGAGGAAAAAGAACGTACTTAGCGATGTAGCCGGCTTGCGGCCCGATTCCGTTCCTGTCATCCATGACACGTTGAGGTTGGTTGTTGACAACTTTGCCGTCATCATTGCCTTTCCAGGTCCCCTCGTCTTCTTTAAATGATGCTGACCTGCAAAACAACAAAATGATTAGCAACCAAACAATCGTGCTTCAGAAACAATCTTTGTTGCGAGGACTTCAACGGGAGTAAGTGAGGTGATCTCGGAATCCAATATTCCATTTGTAGTTCGATTCGAAATAGTTTCGCAGTGTTCAAGCGTTTTTTGGGAATGGAGCTTATTATTTTGTAACATCACCTGTTTTTATTGACCTAAAGGAGTGTTCCAAGTTAACAATTCTGATCTATTCACAGGTACAGTGGGCCACAAAAGTCATGACCCTTGCTCCCATAAGAAATACATGGATGGAGGGGTCATGACTTTTGTGGCCCACTGTACATCATTTGCATAATCAACTGTTACCTTTTTTCCATCTCCTGATGATCCTTAAAGTTCTAAGGAACCCCCATCAGACTTAACGACGTTAATTCAAACAATCATTCGACTGCTCATAAGTAACGACGTTCATTGAACACAATCGTATTTTTAGACTCATTAGAGGGCCAATCAGAAAATAAGAAAAGACGTCGAGAAAGTATTTCATCTCATTGTCAGTAAGTGTCGCTCTTGCACCAATTTAAGGTATAGTCCTATTTTGACATGTCTTGATGGGATCTTTGAGAAAATAAGGTCGACCAGTGCGATACGATAATTATCATTTTAACAAGACCATTTTTGAGGATTGTGTGATTAATCGGAGGCAACGCGTTGTCAGATAAATCTTGAAAAGATCTATCAGAGATCGAAAGTTGGAGTAAGGAGATCGTTTTGGTATGTTTCGAACGTATCAGACACACGATATTTCGCCTTCGTAAAAACCGTCAGGAATGATGTCGTTTTTAGACTCTAAAACAGTTTTCAAACTCTAAAACGGCTTGCGCTCAATAACGTTGCTTGTATGACGTCTCTTATTGTTGAGAAGTTGGCAATGCTGCTTTCGTGGAACTTACTTGTTGCAGGGCAGAACGCAAAGGCCGCAGCATTTTTCCATGCCCGTGAGATTCTTCTCAGCTTCCTTCATGTCGGCATTGATCTGGTCCATGCCCTCCTCGATCCGGTCAAGTTGTTCTGCGATCATGCAAGTTCAAAATAAGAATCTCGATCTTAAAATTGATTGTTGTGGACTCCTATGAATCTCTCTACGCAACGATGATAATTTAAAACTGACTTTTTTTAGTACTTTTTCAAAAATTACTAATTCAGAACAGCTTTACTGATAAAGTATGAGAAATCTGCGGTGCGAAATCCTAAAAACACACAGTGCTTATGAAAAATTTGACGCTGAAGCATGGGACGACTACGCAAATTTTTTCATACTTCACTTGAAGCAGTAGGGTACTTTTAAAGAGAAATGCTTGTGACTAATACCTAGAAAAGCATGCGACGAGACTCAATTTTATTATGTCTAGTTTCCTCGAGTCTAGGAACAACCACAAACACCAAAAGCTCCAACAGACACACATCAACTCACACACCCTCGGATGCACTCTCACACACATACGCCATCTTCCGCCATTTTTTTTTCCTATTCGTCTTCCAGAAATTCTTCATTTCAATTTTCTTCATCTGTTCCACCTCTTCAACGTCCAAAACTTGCCATCAATGGAAACAGAGGTAAGTTTGATCTTCCAAAACTGGCCTAAGGAACCCTCCCATCTAGTCTATTCTATACATAGGACTCCCGCCCACCTGCATTTGACAGACAAGTGTAAAATTTAACGACAAGAATACACCTTTTGGATGAAAAAAAATCTCTGAAGTACTTCATCCCAAGTCGAGTCGCTAGCAGTCAGGAGCGGCTTAAAACAGTCCAGGAAAACAGCGTGCATTTGGAAGAAAATACTAATCCAATGAGGCTATTAAGTCAGATGCTAGTTCAGCCGCTCGCCACCAGATGGCGGTGCTAAGAAGAATGCGGCGGCCGCATTGCCGCCATGTTTCACGCTCATTTCAGCAGCGCCATCTCGTAGCAAGCGGCCGAACGAGTCCCTGCCTTGACAGCCTTCAAGCATGAGAGTCTCATGCTTCAAGCGATGAAGGTAGATTTCGCGATTTGGTCAAATTTAAACGCGGTTAACTTTGTAAACAATGAAGACTCGAGTGATCAGTCTCATAGGTTGCAGAGCTCGAGAGCATTTTTAAATCAAACTCTTTGCTTGGTTACCTCGAATGGCTCTCGAGTTGCCATCAGTAAAAGACAAAATCGCGAAATCTCCCGACTCTTAATTCAGGTGTCTTGGATAGCTTAACAAGTGGTTCGTTTCCAGTGCCACCAAGAGAACGGTAAGCTTGTTTCAAGTATACTCGAAAATAACTATCCCCAAATGAGTTCCTTCACCAATAACTGGTCGAAATGTTTTGAAGCTCGTTTCAGCGAGACTTTCCGTATGTGTTTGGTGAACGGATAACAGAACTTGGACTATAATAGAAGTTTTCACCTCACATCTTATAGAGCCATATCAAATTTATTTCGCACGCGCAGTTTTCATTTATATGACTTCCGAACGGTGAATCTTCAAAACAAAAGGTGACATATTCCAATTTATTTTAAAGCAAGGTTTTCGCATGTCCGCAAAACTAGAAATTCTCCGGTCAGGTACATTTTATATTTGGAACGCAAGCGACGGTGTGTCCCAAGTGAAAGATATTTTTAAACATAAAGTACATTGGAACAAGATTACATCTTCTGGTGGCATCGATAGGACAGGGAGGAAGGAAGAGTTTAGCTGAATATTAAAACAAAAATGGAAATTAAGGGAACGCTACCTTGAGGGCTACAACTAATGTATTATTTAAAGGTTCCATGCAATGTAAATGTTTTTTCTTGGGACGGTAATTGAAAACATGAACGGCCGCAAGAGGTCAAAGTACCACAATATGGGTAAAGTGTGTTAATAAATATTCCTTTTATTCGTTCAACCACTTGAACGCCTTTCAAACATACAGCCAAAATGCACCATTCTCTGTGATCAAGACTATAGTGTGCTCTCTGATCCTCAATGCGTAACAGCCGTTGCATGTTAAACACATATATCCAATACATTTCAAATATATCCAATGTACATAATTTACCGATCCCTATTTTTGGCGTCTAACACTTTAAAAGGTCAAAACGTTTAAATTTCCAACAGTTCTTCAATGAAAGTAGAGAATTTGGCAAGATTTGTCTAGTATGTTTACGATATAATGACGTTTCGCGTAATATTCATGAGGTTAGTAGGGTGGGTAAGGTGGGCTGGGACGCCGGAAGCTGCCGAAGGGGGATAGTCACTGCGAAGACACCCGAAGTCACCAAAGTGGGTGGTGGGGGTTAGTCGTCAAATGCACGTGAGGGTGGCGAGCCAGACAGAGAGAAAGAGAGAGAGAGATTGTTGTCGCTGAGCCTTACCCCCTTGCTCGTCCAACATGACTAGCGATCTCATTCCAACTTCGTGGCTCTACAAAACATAACAGCAGAGTCACAAACATGTCGGATGGACGGAGGTTCAACCAATCAGAGCAGCTAGCTCTTCTCCTCTGCACCACCCCGCGCGCGCGCTTTTTTAAAGTTAGCCAAAAGGGCGGGAAATAAAAGGAAAGAGAAAAGCAAAGCGCCCCGCCCTCCAGATCCTTCACCAATCAGATGACGCTAGAATGGTCAAATCGTTAGTGAGGTACTTAATACATCCTTACCGCCTTGTTGATTCAACTTCAGCAAAGTTTGTCCACCGACCTGCTCGCTCTAGAAAAATCATAAACAAAAGAAAAACAAAACAATAAAAAAAAACAAAAACAAAATCCACAGCTACAAAATGAAACTAAATAAACCAAAGATGAGAAGCAAACACACGGCTGGAAGCATAGAACAATGGAATCTACAGCTCACTACGTTGTGGTGGTTTTTGTGTTATTTTCTCTTTTATCTTTGGACCTGAGTCAGTAGTGCTTCCGCTGTGTAACTGATAAAACAAAATCATAATAAATGTCCTCTGGGTATATTTTCTCATGCAGCTCTGTATTCCGATGGCGGTGTAGTTATTTTTCCAGGCGTATTTTGGTCGATGCACATTTTCTCTCCACGCATTCGTCCATTTACTCTTACTGCATGTGACAGGGCATGCGAATTAAGTGTTGTGTGTTGATCCGCCGTTGTAGGAGTTGAGTGTGTTGCGGGGTGCTCGAGCAAGCCAGCTTTGTCAGCCTGGACGGAAGGGGACCTCTCAGAGGGGACCTCTCAAGGAGGACCTCAGGGCCGGGGAAGGGGATCAACAGACTCGAGAAGACGAGAACGGGCTGGGCGATAGCTTCCATCGCCAACGATGACAAATTCAGCCTCCAAGACTAGATTTCTCATACCATACACGACAGTCAACAAGCTTCACCAACAAGAGTTATCCCATAAGAGTATTCTAAGCTGCGAGACAGGGAAACAAAGATAATAAGTTGCCAATTGTAGAGAGTCTAACCATTGACAGGCGCAGGGATTTAGGCTGGGCTGGACGACTTATTCAGCTCAAAACTTTCGTCTACAACTGAAGTTGCTACGCTGAATTGTCTTCTACAACTCTACGCAAGGTCTACTGAAAACTTGAGAACGTAGCTACAGGAGCGACGGGCCTGCGCTAAAATTACACGAGGAAAAGTTTTCACGACATTCTACAGAAAAGTCCAAAACCTCGTAAATTGCCAAACCTACTAAATATCACACACATAATGCAGAGTTATGGAAAACCGAGCGTCAAACCAAGAACTCGGGAAGCTCATTATTTCATGCACGACAAACTTCCAATAAGAGTATGAACTCAAACGAAACAATTCCCCAAAATGACCGAAGGCAAATTATCAGGTGGAAAACAGCTCAATAAAATGAATAGCTGACAAACTTCAGCCGTGATGGCTCTCAACAGCCACAAGTGTAGTTTCAGCGTCATGTCGCGACAGGTAGAAGCCTGGACATACTAGAGAGGACGCATTGGGCGGCCATTTTGTTTTCTTATGGGACCGTCAAATACATTGTAGCTTACGGAGAAACTTCGGAAACAAGATGGCGGCGCCCTTTGCAACTTCAATGCCTCCTCTCTAGTTCATCCAGGCCTCTAACGACAGCTAGCTGAACTTCTGCATTTATCACAGTGTTTGACCCAATAGGAATCGTTTAGTCCGAAATTTTGTTAGTTTTCATGATGGGCCCATCAACGGCCATACAAAACCATAAAAAACGTCGTTATGGCAACACGCCAACTGTATCTTGAAAACAAACCACAAAACGATCGAGTTTAGAAGATCAAACCAGCCGTGTCAAACAAAAGGGCTTGCCGAGAGCTTTTCATTACACAGAAATCATTTCTGATGCCGATAAAATTTTTCTTGATACAGTGACAAAACATTTTTTTTCTTGCTGTAAGATATTTTCTTGTCACAGGCATTGTTTTCTTGCCGTAAGAAAAAAATTATTGCTGCAAGAAAAAAAATCTTGCGCCAAGAAAAAAAATTCACTATACCGAAAAATTTATTGGCAATAGAAATCATTTACGTGGGAAATCCACCTTGAAAACTAACCAAAATACGCGAGCGTTAAATCCATCTTGTTTACCCAAAACAGGCAGTAATAAGCCTAAACAGTAGATTTTTCTTTTTTTTCTTTTTTTTGTATCAGTACTCTGGCGCAATAATGGCGCATATCGGACAAGGTACGCCGCCTGCTAGGCCTGTTATGACGTCACAAGAGGCGAAAATTTAAGCTAAAATGATCTAAGCAGCCTGAGATTCCAGGTATGTACGCAGCTATTCATTTTCTGACGAGAAAAAAAAATCGGAGATAAATCTGAACTAGCAGGATATATTTTACGGTCGTTTTGTCGTGAGCCCGCTGGAAACCCATTTGAAATATCGCCCAGCCCTGATGGGTGGTTGAACAAGAGCGAAGAATGAACGGGGAAGAGAGAAAGAGAAGAAAGAAAAGAGACAGAGAGGGGAGGCGCACTCACCTCCCTGGTCGTCCAGGGCAACCAGTGTTCGGATGCCAGCTTCCTTGCTCTGAGCAGCACCAACAGAAAAGTCACATCCAAATTTAGTGTAGTTTCATAGAAGAATAAGAATTATGTTAGTTGTGATAGGTTGGCTGCCCTGTCTTCTGCCTGTGTATCATGTCCATGTTGCTTGGCATCGTGTTGCTGCAGTGGTATACAAACATCATAAAAGACGAGGTTAAGGAAAACAGGAGAGTATAACATACGGCAACATGTATCATTTTTTTAAAATTTCCCGCCAGAAAATCAAAACTTTTACGGGCTGGGATGACAAGCGATCGAAACTACGATTCTCTCTCCGATTTTACGCAAGCTGCTTTTCAAAGACAGAAACTTTAGACTTAGTGTGAGCTCTGGAATACTTCATGGCTTAGAAACTTGGTATAAGACTTTTGGATAACGCAGTCCAAGATTTGTGACGAACTGATGCGACAGGCACTGACGACAAAGTTCTGATGGTTTAAAGTTCCGTGTTGCGGAGTATGTTCGTGAATAGTATCTGATCTGGAAACGATATTGTTCTGTTTGTAGCAGTGCCGGGTATAATTGCTATACTCTCCTTGTCTGCGAGGGGCGGCAGCTGGTCAAAAGTGGTCACTTTGGCCAGTCACCGGCGTGGCGCGTATTCGATGAGGGTTTTTAGAAGACACCCAGGCGGGGTCGGTCGCTCCTGTTCCCAGTCCGACATATAAGAGAACACAAGCTCAGGCACAGAGATGGATCAAGACACTCGGTCACGAATCTCCTTGTAAATCCGACATTCATTAATAACTGCCGCTACTAGTGCGTTTTACATTAACTTTTACGGAATCCATAAACCTCATTTAAAAGAGAAAACAGAAATATTTTTTGGAAACCATTTCTTTTTAACTTCTTGGAACCTCAAAAGGTCCAAGATAAGCCAAAATTTCGACATTCCGAGATTTTTCTGGGTGAAAACCCTGGATCGAGGATCCATAGCAAGTCAATGCATGGATATCCACAGAAATCCATGGATATCCATAAAAGCATGGATAATTGAAGACTGATATTCATGAAAACACGGATATCCATTTATGGATATTTATTGTATACGGATACCCATTGCGGAATGTCCTTGCAAGGATATCTGTGCTTTGATATCAGTGTGGATATCCACGCTTGT
>Ga0058701_10004360_pt1 | contig 11464 bp, 11 predicted proteins | sample AgamicOrMae_FD_97039 | JGI IMG/M metagenome (GOLD analysis project Ga0058701, IMG submission 97039) | Agave microbial communities from Guanajuato, Mexico - Or.Ma.e | ecosystem: Host-associated > Plants > Phyllosphere > Phylloplane/Leaf | place: Guanajuato, Mexico | collected 2012-06-04 | reverse complement strand
GAATACAGTGGAATCTCGGTTATACGTCCAAGTCGGGACTCAAAAATTTGGACGTAGAACTGAGAGGGACGTACAAGTGAAAATAATCCGTATAACGCCATGTTAAGTATTCTGGATGAAACTATACCAATTGGACGTACAATCGAGTGGGACTTACAACTGAGAGACGTATAACTGAGACTCTACTGTATCACATGTGAAGATCAACATCAAAGCAAACGACGGAAGTTAGTAATGCTTCCACACTTTGAAATGACTATTTGCATCGTTGATGAAATTATGCGTGGCTATTAAGTCAAAACGTGCAAATATTCGGCAGGCTGCAAGTCGCGATGTCCCGCTATTTACACCATGATGTGTCATTGACATTTCTTTTCCGTTGTCAGGTGCAGCCAAGCAGCCGTCCGCCCCCTGAAATGGCTCAGGCCGGGTCGCTGGCCAGCGCTCTGGCGCGCGCCCTGGCCGAGCGGTCCCGAGCGATTCACAGCGATTCCAGCGACGACGAGAGCGGAGTTGACGGAGGAAATGATGATGTCGAAGATGATGTCGAAGATGATGACGATGATGATTGGGACGATTAAACATCTCCAATGCTTCAACGGAACGCAGCCTTCGTGAATGCTCCAAATATTCCGATCAGGGAAACTTGCTAACTTGAAGCTCTTTATCATTTCCTGCGTTGTTAACGTTTTTCGGTCTAAAAAAAGAGGTGAGTTTAAAAAAGTTTAATATTTTTATGACCAAGTATTGTTCATTGACTTATGCGAGGTTGTCGTTTTAGAAAGATCAGTACACAAACTACTTCAAACGGTGTTTGGCAAATACTGCTTATTTTAGAATACTGTTTAGAGTAGATGTCATGAATGAGCCTGATATTTTCGTCAAAAGGCGCATCAGTCCAAAATCAAAAGTATTACTTGTTGTATTTATTTTTTTTCTCTTTTTTGTGAAAATGGATTTATTTCAAATTGTTGAATTTCTTTATACATGAGAAGCCTTACTTTTTCTTATATTAGCCTATTATACTAATGTATATTTACTTACATAAAGATTCGGTAGTTTGTATATATTGTTCGGACAGAGTATGTTTTATTTTGGTATGTGGTTCTTCGTTACGATGTAGTTTTCCAACGTGAACGGTTATTCTTACGTTTCTGTTTTTTTTTTGCCCAATGGCAGATGGTTTGTGGCAATACTTTTATTCGTGAGTAGAACTTTCGTGGGCCCAGATGCGTTATTTCTTGTGATTTTTTTATATTTCATAGGCTTAACCTCACAGCATTAAATTGTAGATTACTTGTGATATCAAGTGGCCTTCATGTTGTGATTTTTCGCCCCTTGTCCTTTTTCTTTAAATTTTCTTAAGCTTAATATTCCTAGTCGACGAATGCCGAAATATGCTGTATTGCGCATACAGTCTGGAGTATAAGTCTATGCCTTATTAAGTCAGGGTCCTGAGGGGGGTCAGCTCGTTTATGAATGACTTACGGCTTTTGCTCAGGACTGTTCCTTTTCGCCATCACACCCTCTTTACGAATGGACGGCTTTTCAACAGAATACCAACTTGTGATACAAAAGGCAGAGGAAAAGCTGATGTATATCTTTGAGCTTTTTCAGTTAAATTAACCGAGTGTAAGTCGCCTTCTACGCCCAGAACTCTTTTTCAGCCTGCGCGTTTCTCTGTAAGCAGTTTGTGACGACTGTTAGTGCTACGAGAGTTTGGTCAACGTCTAAAGTCTCCAAGGTTGTTTGCAGGCGAAATCCAAATTTGAATTAGGGGTGTTACTTTTCTATGAGCCCTCTGCATCCTAATCGCGGCAAGATTTCGTCGTGAGCTCGTTAAGAAGGACTATTCGTGGTAACTATCTCTTTAATTTCGCTCTAACGTATTCTTTCTCTCGCAGTGTGACTGGAATTTCTTCCGAAAGTCGTGTTGTTTTGTTATTGTTGTTTCCTTACGTACGGTATGTGATGAAGCGTGTGGTAAAAATATCGTCTCATGTAACCACTGCCTCTCAACCTTTTATTTTACCGTAGTGATTTTATAGCTTTCACCTTTTCTTTCTTGTTTACCCGTCTCTAATTAATTTTATTATATCCCTTGTTTTACTACAGCAAGTCGTTACTGATAGTAACAGAAGTACATTTCTTGTAGTAATGCGAAAGTACTATTTTTTAATCGCATTAATGTGAACGATTGTTCTGAGCACACAAGCTTCAAAATTAAAACTGAAGAAAGGAAAAATGTTTCGGACGAAATTTTATTTTTCTATTGAACGGAAAGCTCTTTTGGATTGTACGAAATTTTTTGGTAATCATTATCGAATTAGTAACGGACTTTGAGAATTAAGAAAGCCGCAAAGTAGCTCCGTTTACTTACGCATCACAGCGTCTGGTTATCTCGACAATAGCATTTGTAGTCTAGTGATTGATATGAAAGGTCAAAGTACCCCTTCTCCGCACAACGTGCCGCTCAAATTAAGGTTACTTGATATAAGTATTTTATGTTGTTACATGTGTATTTTTAGATTGCTATATTATCATCTGTCTTCATAACGATGTGATAACACGCTACAGTTCCATAATTTCTTTTTAAGATGAATGCCTTTTATTCCTTTGTGTGAATTGCTGTGTAAAGAAAATTCGTACGAACCATAATTTGGGAACGGGTAAGAGTCGATTCCTGTCAGCAGTATTGGTTCAATCTATTCAGTGGTGTTACACGCAGAGTTGAAAAAACATTTTGTAAATAGCTTTTCATGTTACAATATGACTATGTACTACTGCAAATGTCCCTTACCTTGTATTCAAGTGCCTTTGCATGGATTGATGAGTGCCTCATGTAGACTGTGATTTAGTTGAAAACTAACAAGACTTGTTGCCCATCACAATTTTACCTCCTTTTGTTTGTTCTTAGAAGCTACTCACACATTGTGGTCCACATAGCTATGAACCAGTTAACTCAAGTGTTAATTAATTTTCATTGAATCTGCCTGCATGTATTGTTAAAGTTTAAAAGAATGTATCTGCTCTTCCTTATCTGTTTAACTGGTTTTGTGAATATTTAGAACACAAAAATATAAGTGGTTGATTTAAGCACTAAAGTGTAGAATCTTTTTAGACCTAGAGAAATTTCTGTTTGCAGAGGATGTGATAAGGTAACATGTGAAAGCTGCATGATTTACAAAAGTATATTGATCAACAATTATTTGATACAACTTCAATTTGTAATCTGTACACAGTTAACAAACATTTTCTAAATGATAAAATATGATATACAATGCTAACTTGTTGGCCTGCCTAGCTCTGCTGCCTCAAAATATTTTTTAGCCAACTCTTCATCTTTCTCACAACCATCACCTTTGAGGTACATATCTCCTGCCACGTGACAAGCGGAAAATATGCCTCCACTACAGGCTCTCTTCAAAAATGACAACGCTTTCACTGCATCTCTGGCTAGTTCTTTACAATGTAGATGACCATGTAAATGTACTCTAGCAGCTTCAACACACCCAGTTGCATATCCCAGGTCACATGCTCTAGTATTATAATAAAGTCCCTGAAACAAAATCATTAAAAGAGAATCTGAAAAATCTATTCCTGTCCACAAACACAATCACAGCATCGAAGAGAAGTACTTACATCAGGCATACTATATATACCAGCTGCTTTACCCTCATCGCTCATCTTGAAACACGCCAAGGCATAGCAAGCATCTGGAACACCCTTTTTGCATGCGAACTCCAAGTTTTTTGCACCCTGTAATACAAAGAAAACTTGATATGTAGTAGGCCAATAGTTCTGAGACAAAACCACTTTTCATGAGACTTACTTCAGCAAAGTTGAGTTTAGTCCCCTTTCCTTGAGCTTGCTGGACACCATACTTGTAGCAGCTCACATCATCCCGGTAAGAATCACAAGCAACTTGGTAAGTAGCTGCTGCTTTTTCGAAATTATTTGTGTCATAATAATAGTCTCCCAAAATGCGGCATCCTATAAGTAAGGTTATGCAAGGTGTGAAGAGATATCGTAACGACGAGTAAAGACAAAAAGATCCATAATATGTATATTCTTTTTTTAAAAAACGGTATTCGCACATACTATAAAAATAAATTTAAAACATTGAGAGACACACACAGATATTAACATTGAAATTATGACAGTGAGGTCTTTTGAAGTAAGAGAATAAACTCAGCAGAACATAACCTATCACTTACCAATGGGGTTTTTGTCTACTTCACAAGAATACTTATTTTTTATGAATAAATCCCTGATATATTCATTGTAGTTGTAACGTGGATCTACTTTCGACATTCCTATTTACAAACAAGACTTGTGATTGATAAACAAAACACTTTGTTCGTGTAGTCTGCTAAAACAATCACAGACCGGAGAGCAAAAAAATAAAAATAAAATAGGTTTTGCCAACCTAGCTTAAAATATAGTCACGAATGATGGTCTGTAAACTTAAACGTAGAGCCTTTTGCCCTCAAACTAAGGTTGAACATTCTAAATCAGACTTATTTGATGTCAAAAAGTAAGGTTGAAAAAAAGATTCAGAAATTTGCCTCTCTAGCGAAGCGCGAATTTTTGTCGGTGATCTCGAAGAGCCACTCAAGCGAAGTGACGAAGTGAAATGGAGTGAAAAAAATATATCTAGTAATAATTTTGAATATTATGTTGTTTTTTTCGTCTTAATTTGAGTTTAAGCCCAGGGATCTTTCAATCAAACGTGTAAAAAAGTCGCTGACTTTTAACCACAGCCTTCCTGTGGCGTTGTCACGTCGTCTGCTAATGAGAGCGGTTTTCTGGGGTTTTCTCGGCCCCACACCCAACTTGTCTGTTTGCCGGGTTCTTCTGCGTCGAACGCCATTGTGGACCGTAACGACTGAAATTCCTGGTGAGTTTAATCAAAAGATTTTGGTTGCATCGGGGTCCGAATTCTATATTTCATTGTTTACTCAGGTAAATGAAAGTTTATCACAAGCGATTAGTCGTTCATTTTCAGAATTCATGACGTTCTTTTTGAGGTAACATCTCTTGTGTGTGTCCTCTTTGTATCATTTTCCTGTGTTACGAGAATGGCGCCATTTCACGAAAAAACTGAGAAAACTTCGTGCTATACAGTTAATTTCGATGTGTTTGAACGTATAGCAAAGTTTTGTGGGTCCATGTCTCTTTGAAAGAGCCAGTTGTTTACATTTATTATTGTGTCACTGGCAAGTCAAAATTTGTCTATTCGGTCCTCGCCCGAGTCGCTTTCGTATGTGCATTCTCCCTCTTCTCTCTATTTTAGCGTTTTAATCTCTCCCTTGCTCTAACGAAGTGTCTCATTTAAATGTATACACATTTGTTCACTAATCAAAGTATTATTTGCTATGAACTTCACACTGGCGATATCATTAATATCTTGTACTTAAATGGGGGCATGGCCCGACATGGATTTAGGCACAACGTTGAGTACTGTATTTTCACTATCCATGCAGTTTTCTTGGTACCGACTTTTTCGTCCTGAATTTGCGCTTTTTCTAAATCTTTTTGTGCTCTGTTGGCGCTAGGGTTAAGAATGGTTGGCGGCTATTGCACCAGTTACCTACGCACAGCGTAGCTGTCATTTCCCGCTCTAGCCAGTAACCGTTAGGTTAGGCCTCGACTTGAGTATGACTAACCGTCTTGCAGAGGACTTGCCTCAGATTGCGCGCGATTCGTGCTTTGATTTTGTCACCTTGTCTGTTGCTCACAGTTGTGTTTTTGTTTAGTGTAAACCATGGCGTCGGACCAGGATATGCCCACTTTCAAATGCGTCTTGGTAGGCGATGGTGGTACGGGCAAAACCACGTTCGTGAAACGTCACTTGACTGGAGAGTTTGAGAAAAGATACGTCGCAACCTTGGGTGTGGAGGTTCACCCGCTGGTGTTCCACACAAACAGAGGGCCGATCCGTTTCAACGTTTGGGATACTGCTGGTCAGGAAAAGTTCGGTGGACTGCGCGACGGATACTATATTCAGGTAACATACTTCGCAGTTTAAGTGAGGGACCCTTTTATTATCATTGTCTAGCTGTATTTTGAAAAAAACTTTTTTATTAACAGGGACAATGCGCTATAATTATGTTTGATGTCACCTCAAGAGTGACATACAAGAACGTTCCAAACTGGCACAGAGATTTGGTGCGAGTTTGTGAAAACATCCCCATCGTCCTCTGTGGTAACAAGGTTGATATTAAGGATCGGAAGGTCAAAGCAAAAAGTATAATCTTCCACAGAAAGAAGAATTTACAAGTGAGTATCCTTTCTCATCATTTTGGGCAAACTGTTGAATGGTTTCTAATCCTTGGCTTTTTTTCACAGTATTATGACATTAGTGCTAAGTCCAACTACAACTTCGAAAAGCCTTTCCTATGGCTTGCACGCAAATTAATCGGAGACCCCAATCTGGAATTTGTTGCGATGCCTGCTCTCCTTCCCCCAGAAGTTACAATGGATCCCTCTTGGAAGAACCAAATCGAACAAGATCTCAAGGTAAGGTTAGCTGTCGGAGTCAAGGTTTCAGACTTAATTTTTTTAGCTGTATTTCATAGTTGCAGATTCACTATTGAAATTTTGTACCTCACCTTAACCCTTTCTGTTGCAGGAAGCTCAAGAGACCGCTCTGCCTGAGGATGATGAAGACCTGTAGATTTGAGTGTGTGGGGAAGAAATTAGTCATGTGTGTGAAGTGATGCCAGTTTGAGAGGCCATTGTGGACATTTACTATTTTTATAGAATGTGTGTTTCATTGCTTGTATGGATGGAAGTTTCTTCCCTCTTTGTTTTTTTTGTTCCACCTCGTACCTGCCCAAAATCTGGAATCGGGCTTAGTGACTGTTCCCAAGAAATTGTTAATCTTTGGTTGAAGGAATTGGCAGGGAGGAAAAAGTGGTAATTGGGTCGTGCAGTGACCCCTGTGTGCGGGTAGGACCCGTGTTGTACTCTTAGAATGAAATGCTTCTATTAAAGCGAGAATGTGCTTTTAACTACATGAGACTTGTTTGTTCTGCTTCAATCTGAAGCGTGTGATTAAAATATTTGATCAATAAATGTCACCATCCACTATGTGTGCTGCTGTCAGAGCACCCATAATGATTGACTTTTTTTTTTTTTTTACCCATCACAAACCTCTCTGTGCTGAAAGTTGTGATCAGACTGCATTGGGCTTCGAATGGCGCGGTTTTACTGTTATAGACGATTTATCCTCTATATCTAACGATTATTTGTGTGGGTACCGTTAGTAGAGATCTGAACGGATTTATAATTTTTTTAATCAAATTTTTGGAGAATATGTTTTTTTAGTGATAGTTCCGCCGGTTAGTGAGAAGCGTGTGTTGAACGCCGTTTTCGCGTCAAGCTTAGAGCATCGCGAGGTTTAAGTACGTTTTAAAGGATAGAAATGTAGGATTTGCAATTTCTTAGAGGTATTTTAAAAATTAATTAATTGGGTAATTATGCCGGAAGCGTTTCGCGTTTATTAAAGAGGCGCCGTTTTGTTATGGTTCGTCGATAAATAACTGGTTGGAAAGGGCATTAAACAGTTTTTGCAGATGCGATTTGTCTGGAATCTTGCGAAATTTAAAGGGATAATTTGAGATTAAAAAAAAAAAAAATCAAAGGGTAGGGGGCAAGACCCGAAAAGCTTCAAGAGCTTTTTGACCCGTCAAGGATTGTGTCGAGGCGTAGGAATACTAGTGTTCGGCGATTCGGTGGATCGAACGGACCTACATTCTTGGAGAACACATTCTGCTATCAAGTATCAATTAAACGCTGGGCTTGGAAGTTGGAAGGGCCGGCACAGATGATCGCTGGCGTACTTAAGCACAAGGGCCCTCTCAAAGGCAGCTTCACATCTTATTGTTTACTTTGGAAGCGGTAAAAAGCCATGGAATGCCCACATTTATCGGAAAACGTGAAACTCGAAAGTGCCCCTGTGCTCGAGGAAACTGACGTCAGAAAGGAATGGCTGTGCACAGGTAATATTTCTGCTGTGGTCCACCAACTTTCCACTTTGAACTCTCTTTCTCTTATATGGTACATGAGTTACGTTTCTCCGTTTTCCTTTTAACCCAAAAAACTTGCATGACACCTGGGTCATCGAATTTTGAAGTCGGTGAACCTTCAACTTTAAGTGAGCAGGTTGAAGGCTTGTGCATTGCAGTATATAGTTCCTGAAGTTTTACCAAAATTACAGCTATCTTCTCGTTCTTTTCTTCCGTATTTGTCGTAATTCAGACTGAATTGCATTTGTACTCTTGATTCTTTCCATTTTGCGGCAATTTAACTCGGCCAACGAACCTTAAGTTATTATGTGACCCTTAATGTTTTTGTCAATACGAGAATATTTTTCCTCGATCAATGCCAAGCAAGCGCTTAGGTTTCTTTAAATTTTCGAAAAAATAAACGGGGTTTTTGGTTTTATGCCTTTGGCAGTCTTTTGGGGGTCCCAGGTGTGCAGGAGCTAAGTGAAAAATTTTGGCAGTTTTTGCACGCCAATTCCCAAGTTTGCTGTTTGTGGGGGACTAGTTTTGTAATGAGCTATTTTTAACTCTGGCCTTTTGTTTCTAGTTTTTTGCTAGCTTTAGTTTCACACAGATTAATAATTTGACAAGTCCAGTCGAAACAAAAGACTTCTCTGGAACTTTACTCTGTTTTATTTTGTTTTTTCTAGGCTTTTCCGTGTGACGTAGGACGCGTTAAAAGTTTATTAAACTTGCGTTCATTGATCTTTTAGGCATTTTTACGAGCATAGTTTTGTTTACGCCAACATTCGCCCTTTACATCAATTGATTCCCCTTAAATGCTGTTGTAAATCTTTAAACAAAATGTCAGTCAAAACTTTAGCTTGTCAAGGGCTTAGCTGTGGTTAGAATGTTTGATGATTTTTATAGCTGATTGAAACCTGTAACCTTGAGGTTCATCAGATCCCAAGTTCCATATTCATTGGCAAAATGACTGAAAGTGAGGATACTTAACCCATTATTGCAAACCTCACATGTTGAAAATTATATCCTGGACCAACACTAATGCTGATCTGGTTAATGGGGAATATTGTTACCACCTGAAATAAATGAAACTGTATTCCTTGATAATTCTTTACAGATCATTTATAGTTTCCTTTTCACATTAGCACCTGAATCTTTGATGTAAAATTCCATGAGATGAGATCAACTGTTTGGTGACAGTTTTGGAATACTTTCTTGGGTTAAATGTTATTTGTTGCAAGGAATCATCTATTGACATTCCTTTACTAGTTTCTACAATATTACACTCATAACATTGACAATTTTTTTGTGAATATCCTCATGACTGATTGTCAGAATATTCCAGAAATATTTACTTTATTATTTTTAAATGTGTATAAAATTAATTGTGACCTTGTAGGTACCATTGCTGTCAGAACTGAGATATCCTTATCAACTTATCTAATACATCCGTTTCTTTTTGCTGTGATATAGCTTCTTTTGTTTTCCATTTCCTGTGTATATCATCACCTCAATGTAAAAGAAAAACTGGGCGTATTATGTCATTTGTTTAAGGGCTAGTCACATTTACAGACTACATGTGCAAAGTTTCCTACACCATGCAACAGCCAACTAATTCTTGATGTGAATGAAGATACATGAAAATCGCTTGTGGATAGCAGCATATGGTGATGTCAATAAAAGGCATCGTAGGTTCTTATTTGAATCTAAGCAGTTTCTCTTAAGTCCGGTGTCAAGTTTTTAGCCTGCAGACAGCTATAGTATGATTCATTAAGTGCAAAGACGAATCATTTGTATTCGTGTTAAGTGAGGAGTTTTTACTTAGAGGATGGCTCACATTTCACTCATTTGTTGAGTTGCATGATGGAATGGATCAGATAACCAGTCCATTGTAGGTTTGTTGTGTTTGCATTTAAAAAAAATCATAAGCATTACACAGACCATCAAATTAACTTGAAATGTGGTGAGGACACTTGTTGGTACCATATTTTATTCATATAAATTTTGGTTCTTTTTAGTTTGATCAAACATAATGGTACAATTTTTGTTGAAATGGTACAGGAATTTTCCGCAGAAATCGGAGAAACCCCTTCGTATTGGGCTTACAAGTGTTTCATGTATGATTGTTGTTATGAAGTAGACAGGAGCTCAAAGCAATCTTTTTTAATTTGACAATGTTGTCTCCTTCCGGAAGAAAAGCGCAGAAGTCGTAGATATTGTAGGCTCTAATACCTTTGTCGGCATTATAATTAGCACAGTAAATTACTTTATTTAAAAAACACATTATAAAGGGAGAGCGAATACGATCGCCTCGATTGAAGTGGTGGGGGAACTCATTGAAGGCCCACCAGAGGAGGAGGGGGGAGGGAAAGGACCGAGCCGGGCTGAGCCGGGTCGGGCCGGGAGCCGAGCATCTTCTAGGTCAAGAGAGGGGAGGGGGAGTGAGTGGGCCTGGGCAATTCGGGTGGGGGAGCGATTGACGCAGCCCTCTATCCTTGCCGGTCAGGGTGGGCTAAATATTGGGTTATTCAACTGATACCAACTCCGATAAGCCTCTCATTCCTAGTTCACGCGATTTTTTTCCTTGTGCTTCCTGTGGTAAGGCTACAATGCGACACTTTTAAATCCCTATCTTTTCTTTCCGCAGAGAAAAGAAGAAAAAAAAGTGTCCTCCCCCACTCGCCAAAAGAAAGTCGTTCGTTGAAAATACATTAATATCGTCTCACTACGTTGCTCTGCAGTAATGTTTAAGGGATTGCTGGAGTTCATCGACACGGAAGATTTCAGAAAAGATGCAACCAAGCCTGACCTTACTTTACCTGTTCTCGAATACTACCGGTACTTTCGGAAACAGTCCCATCCGCTGTCTCGTTTCTGTCTTACGCTGCGAGCTCCTGAGAGGGAAAAGGGCAGTAACCTCTGGAAGCTGTTTCCGAACGCAGCCCAGTGAAGACCTTTTCTTCTCGCTCACTATGCAGGCATTTTTCATTGAAAACTTAGGGTTCTGGGCTCTTCAATCCTTCATACCTTCTGTTTTCTGCAAATATTCTTTGAAAAAAAAAAAAATAAAAGAAAAGAACGATCGGAAGGCATCATTTGAAGTCGACAACAGTGCCATGGGAAACCAGCCAACATTGCTCCGGAAAAGTTTTGTTCGGCGTATCACGATTAGGGGTCGTCCTTAAATTCGTCGACCCCCGGGGCCGTCGTGGATTATGCTAGTCGGCAGTAGCACTCCCGAGTATGGTGAGGTGTGGTAGGCATGTCCAAAGTCTTTTAGTCGTAAACACGACGTGTACAGCACTTTAACCCATAAGAGCCCAAAGTATTTGGAATGAAATTAAGCTTAAAAGAAATTCGAAGGATTTTCCACATCAAATTACGCAATTTCAAGCTTTGGAAAATGCCTAAATTATAAAATTTCAGGTTTTCAGGGGGGGTAATATTTT
>Ga0058701_10004359_pt1 | contig 11464 bp, 7 predicted proteins | sample AgamicOrMae_FD_97039 | JGI IMG/M metagenome (GOLD analysis project Ga0058701, IMG submission 97039) | Agave microbial communities from Guanajuato, Mexico - Or.Ma.e | ecosystem: Host-associated > Plants > Phyllosphere > Phylloplane/Leaf | place: Guanajuato, Mexico | collected 2012-06-04 | reverse complement strand
TTATTACATAGATAAAACTGGAGAAAAGAGTTTAAGGTTAGAGACGAATAAAAAAAAAAAAAAAAAAAATGGAGAATTCAACAATTGACAATAAAGGAAAAAAAAAATAAAATAAAAAAAATCTGGCTTATTAAAAAAAAAAAAATGGAAAAAAGAGTTTAAGGTTAGAGACGATTTAAAAAAAAAAAAAAAAAACTGGAGAATTCAGCAATTGACAATGAAGTTAAAATAACATAAAATACAAGAACAAATGTGATGGACAAGATACCAACAATGATAAGTGGAAGCAACACGGAAAGTAATGATTGATAACAACAAAAACACAACCTCTTGACAGTACTACGGGACCACGGCAGGAGCCCATCAAAAATAAATAGTTCCTAAACACATTCTACGAGAAAAGAGAGTTGTCACATTTACCTTAGTCACAGACGAACGTTTACGCCAACTTTTCAACCAACAACCAACAAAAGCACACTGACACCAAGGCTGATACGAAAAACAACAGCAAATTTTTTAGTCTGACAGCCCTCACAATCGCACAATGATGCAAGACGTTGTTAGTGAGCATAAGCGATTACATTAGTATCAGATTAGTATGCGCACGGAAATTAAATGTCTCTACTGAGCGTCTTGAAGTGAGGCTGCAAATCTATGAAAAAGTTATTGTTCGTTTGCAAGTGTTCGTACCGGGTTTGGATAGATGATGGAAAATGTAGAGTTCTTCCTTTTTGAAAACTACTGGTGCCGTTTAAAATTTGAGTTTTGAAATCAAGGTGAAATATTCAGCTTGGCAGGAAATCACTAGAGAATCACAAATCGCCCACTGATGAGAGGTTCCGTCTTGCCTTCAGGGATGTACAATTTTTCATAGAGTAATGCGACTATCACCGCTATACGCACGAAAAAACACTGTTCGCACCGTCGAACAAGTTGTGTGAATCATTGCTTTGCCTTTCTGCTGCTTTTGTTTGTCAATAGCTGTAGTCTTCTTCAAGTTCTCGTGCCAAACGAAGTTGTGGGAGAAATCATCGCACTCTTATGCGTAATTTATTGTGGTACACGAAAGCGTAGGCTTTTTCTAGTTTCTGCGAGTGTTTTAAGTATGACCCGTGTGCTGCTATTTTAGTGACAACGCAATTTTGTACCAAAGTATACCAGTTTTGCTTTGAAGGTCCTTTGTCAGCGAGTAAACTCAGGACAGTTTTAGTTTGTCAACATGGATATGCTGACCAACCGTCTGGAAAGATTGAGACGACTAAAACTGGAGCAGCGGATCGAAGTGAATAGAAATGAACTAGATGCCGTCAAGAATGATATTCGTTTCGAACTTCTGATCTGCGGAGGATCCCTTGATGTCATCGTTTCAGTACTGTATTGGTGCGTACCGTCGTATGACTTTCAAACTGTGCCCAGTCAACTCTTTACCTTAGTTTTTCTGGCGTTAAACACTACACAGGTCAGAAAAATTCATGTGTATATTTTTTTCAAGGTAGAGTTCATCTAGGTCGCATAACAACCGTGTCGTGAACTCGCGGACGGCATTGTTTTGCATTGCGACGAGGGAGGGGGAGGGGTACAGGAGAGTTTGGTAGTAAACACGTGTCTAAATTACGCATCTAAGGTGAATCGCGGTCTTATAGTAAACAACCTTGTTTTTTTCACATTCCCCGTCCTGTCTTCCGCGACTTTCATTTCGGAAAATAATTTCAACAATATATTTAGGTTTTCTCTCTTACTTGAGATAACCTGTGTAACCCATATTTGCTGCTATTCCAATTTCATTTGTGTGACATTTAGATCTGTTATCAATAGTGAAGTTTCAGTGTCAATGTTATCAGTCGCTGGCTTCTTTCTTCCTTTCTAATTGATCGGCTGACTGTGAGGTCTATCAGATGGGATGTTTACATTTTAGTCACATTTGTTTTAGCTATTATATATTTCCTATATTACTCAATAATCTTTAGTTATGATCAAGCCAGAGAAAGTAATATTATATTTTTAAAAGCATTGTCATCATATCAGATGCTGTGAAATTTCTTTCTTTTGTTGGTATTAGTTTTTCTGGCTTTGTTTTACAAGGTAGTGAACTTTTTCAGAAGTATATAATGTTAATGTGCCCTATACTTAATTTTTTGTCAAGGAAAGTCTCCCCTGTCTTAAGAGTAGATTTTGTGAGAGTGAAAAATATTGTACTGTTCTCTCTGTTTTTGCTTTATTAAAAATGGTAATATCATCAATTATATTCTATTGAAACAATTTTTTACCTTAAAATTTTGTCAGATATACTGTGGAAATCTGAAAATAAATGTTTTCAATTACTTGGTAGGTTCCAAGAATCTTCCTAGGTGTTGGAATTGTATCCAGACTTTTTCCCATTACTAATAATTTACACCTGAAACACTTGTTGCAAATTCAGCTGTTTTGGACACCAAAATAAGAAACAGAAACTAATGAGTTTCTTGAGGGAATTAAGAACCTTAAGAATAAAAAACTGCCTAAAGAAACTCATGTTTTGGTCTAAAAATAATCTGTTGAAAAAAAAAGAAAAAAAAGTTACTCCTCATATTTTGCAAAGACAGTCTCTTTTACTAAAATGAAGTTTATGGTGTTTTTCACAGGTTGATGGCAAGCAATATTCTGCCCCCTTTATCTGTGATCTTTACTGGTTTTCTACTTTTGACCCTGTATAATTTCCACGTGTCTGAAAACCAGCAAGGTGGTGCCCGTGACGGTGAAGTTTGCGATGAAGACTCTCATCTCAGCAGCAGGTATGAAAAATTAATCTCATTTCTATGATGCAATTCTTCGAGGGTCGTATACAGATTAACGCTCTCACGGGGGTGGGGTGGGGGGTACGTTTGCGATACGCCCATACATAAAATATGAGAAAAGGCGTTGCGAGTGGGAGAGATGGCTCAAAAAGTGGCCTATTTAATGTTACGTAATTTGTGTACGACCCCTCAGACGCCATATCGCTTTTTGGACTTTAATTAATTTGGCAGAGCTGACTGTAGAAAATGACGGTTACAGTGGCCCGGGATGATTCCTTATTTTCGCAGTGATTTTCAAACGGCATGTATGGACGGTAATTACGCGAATTTTACATTTCCTTTCTGTGTGTTTTTCTGTCAACAGAATTCGAGAAGTGCTTCAAGTCTACTTGCAACTGTTGGTGTGGCCAAAAATATTTTTCCATTGGTATTTCTCGATTCGAGAGGAGCATTCGAGCTTTGTAAGGACCTTGCTGCGTGTGAAATTGACTCATTTTTTATTTTTTTTTGCCTTTTAATGTTTTCTTGGGACGGTGATCTTATTTTCCCTTAATATCGAAGTCAGATGAGAACGCCTCTCATTTTCCCGAGAATTTTTAAGCTGAAGAAGCTTTGAAGAAAGTACGCTTCTTGCGGGCAAGAAAGTCCAAGTCTTGCTTAAATTTATCTTTTAAACTTGATGATGATACCCCCGACGGCATTCCCGCTTTAAGTCCGAAACGACAGTTAATTCCTATCACTGTTTCGCTATTGTTCGGTCACTCTTGCGTCATTCTCATTTCTTAATCCACGTCACTCATAGATAATCTCTAATTAAGTAACTTCTTAGAAAAATCAACCTTATTTTTTCTTCTCGCGTCAAATACTTCATTGAATTCTTTTTGTGATAGTTTGCTCTAGTTTTTGATTATTGGATAAAGCGTTGCTTTGCGTAACGTAAACGCTACCTCTTGTCACTTAATCCAGTTTATACGAATGGACTGTCCCTGACCCTATTTAAATACTTTATTCAACAAAAAAAATCTCAAAAATTCCAAGTAAAATTGCCACCTCAACTTTGCCGTAAGCAAGAAATCGTTATTTCCAGACTATCTTTTGACAAAACTCTAAGCCAAAAAATCTTCGAAACGCTTTTGAATTAGGACTCCTGAAGCACTACCTGCCCACAGATAAGCCAAACTCGTGTAAATTACGTCACATTTTCGTTGCCGAAATCTTTTTTTGTCCTAGCTTATGATTCTGTCTGCGCACGACAGAGTAGCGGGTTAGTAATGAAAATGAATTTGCTTTCTCTTCCAGTTCTACATTGTGTCTGGGGGATTTTTCTTGTGGCTGTATCAAGTTGGCAACAGCATCTCTGGATCCATGTTCATCTACTTATTGCTTCTCACTTTTATCACATTCCCGATGATTGGAATCACAGTATGTTTCGACTGGATGCTCCGATTCAACGGAAAAGGTAATACAATCGAAAAAATATCCCCCCTTTCTTATTAATAGTCTTTCGTTTTATTTCAAATTTAAGTCAAATTAAGCGTGGTATATTTCAATCCTGGGTCAACTTGAGCGAGATATATTTCAAATATAAGTTAACATAAGCTAGGAATATTTCAAACCGGGGTTAACTTAAGCGAGGTATATTTCAAATAACTTTAAACTTAAGCCAGGTATACTTCAAACTCAGGTTTAAAGAACTGAGGTATATTTCAGTTGTAGGTTAACCTAAGATAGCTATTTTGCCAACCTGGGTTAACTACGTCTACGTTTATTTCAGACATGAGTTGACTTAGCTATATTGAAAACCTTGATTAATTCACTAACGCCGAGCGATGCCGTTCGGTAACAGAAAAAAAAATATTTTAGAGTATCTTTTTAGTTCAGCATTGTCACAATTAAAAAAACATTACCCCTCTGGAAACCTGAAATTTTATAATTTAGGTATTTTCCAAAGCTTAAAATTGCGTATTTTAGTGGGAAAAATTGCTCCCAATTTCTCTTTTAGCTTAATTGCACTCCGAATACTTTGGGCTGTTACGGGTTAACGTCACTGGCACTTCTCAATCCTATGTGAACTTATGCTGAAGTTATGCTAGCCAGGCCCTGTGTTGGAAAAAGTAGACAAACCGGGGTTTTCGATCTGGAAAACCCTTTTCTCAACGTGGAGGGGTTTGTGGATTTCCTCCAAGCTGATGTGCAATAACCCTGTATCAATGAAAAGTCCCCATAATATTATTGTTTGTTTCCAGACACATCGACTCCCACAGTTGCGTCTCTGCTGCCTGATCCCACCGTGGAGAACGAGAAACTTTGGGAGCTAAGTCTAGCAGATGAAGTAGAGGAAAAACATATTTTAGAAAAGTTCCAGCCGTGTAAGTAATCTCTTAGCCGAAGTTTGTATCTGACATTACATTCTTCCCCAACATAACTTGCTAAAGGCTCGAGAAACGAGCAACTCAATTTTCAAAGGGATCAGGAATATCACAGGTCAGGAAAAAGTCAGTAAAAAAATAGTCGGTCAGGGAAAGTCAGGGAAAACGCCTGAAAATTCAGTAAAATTTTCTATACTGACGTAAATATATAAAAAAAAACTGTTCCTTGGTTGTGATCGAAACGCCGCGTCGATAAACAGAGACGCTGATATTCTCAAACTTTTTTCGGAGCTCGACGGGCGAACCGCAGAAAAAATGATCGCATTTGGTCAGGAAACGTCAGGAAATTTCGAACGTAAGATCTTGTGACAACCCTGGGTATTCTCTAAAGGTTCGGCAATTTATTGAAACTTAAAATACGCGAATCGGATGATTAGGTCTCGAAGAGCAAGTTTTATTGGTATGTGGATCACAATATTGATGACGCTCATGACTTCAGCAGTTCGCGCCTCTTTAGGACTTATCACCGTCAGATAATGCGGGTTGCATCGGCAGCTGTAATTTGTATGTCGCCTGACATACTGCCAAAGTTCATTTCATTCCGTGTATTGGGAAACCGTTGGCCTCGTGTTTTCATTCGGCGAAACCTTCACACGGACTAATACCCAAAAGTTGAGCCAGTCCATTGCGTCATAAACATCTTTTTCAAATCATGTAACGACCGTTGCGGACCATTCTTGCCGAAGATGGTGGAATGGTACTACTTAACAAGTACGATATTTAAGATTGCTTTTATCCTCATGCAAAGAAATAGTGTTGAGCGCTTAATATTATCAGCCCAACCAACCTAATGTATCAACCTTACAGTACTTAACCTCGCCAAACCTAACCTAAGGCTATCCGGAAGTATATTATGTGATAACCGAACCTACCCTAACCTGTGCTTATACTGTGGGAAACTTTTGATTCATATGAAATCATGATTTTTATCGGATTAGCCAACCCTACCTTACTTATCTCAGCCCTACATTACCTTACCTAACCTAAAGCTACTTCGCCGTAGAGCCCTGTAAAGTAGAGAGGCGCAAATGAAACCCGTAGCTGTCATATTGAACCCTGTTTTCCCGATACATTTGGCCTTTCATGGCGGCTCCTAAGGCAGGTGTCACCATTCGCGCCTCTCTTCTTTTCAGGGCTCTAACGAAACCTTAGAAAACGTGTTAGAATTGTTTGTCAGGTGGATGCTGCACCGCGCGCGTTCGGCCAAGGTGGCACATTGAGAATTCCGTTTGGCTTTTTGTTCTAGCCCTGTCGGAACTGCAGCTGGGTCCGGACTTGAAAAACGACGACGAAGAGTCGGTTGTACAGCTCTTGGACCTGCAGCTTGATCCGACTGTTATACCGGATGTGAATGATAGTGACTCTAGTAGTTCAAGCTTTGAAGTACAGAATATGAATTTTAGTGTGCATCACTTCAGTAGCAGTGGGAGTGACGATACCACAGATATTATCTCTTCAAAACTAGAGGTAACCGCAACTTTCTAATGATTATTTCTCTCCTAGCTCGATAGAACACTTTGAGTATTGAGAGAGTTTTCAAAGTCAAACTGCACTCTAGCTTCTTTCTCTGAAAGATCTCTGGAATGTAAGTTCGTAAGCAAATATTTACTCAACAACAATAAGCGCCCACGAACTTGTGTATTCGAATTAACAATATGGCCTCCGGTGTGGTCGAAGCAATAAGTTCATCAGCTCAAAATTCTATTTCACAAATCTCCCGCATCAATTTTTGTGATTACTAAGCACAAATCGATGGAACTAAAACTTTAAATCGACGCGGAATGCCTGGATTATCACTTTGGTGCCAAAATGTATTACTTAAATGTAGCTTAAATGTTGTTAGGTTTGTAGGTTAATCCGACTTACCTTCTGCGGCTCTTCTTTGTCCACCGCAAATAATAACTCGTTAACGAAAACCGCAACATGATTTATGGATTTCGTTTAAAGATGAGACCTCGGCTTTTGCTAAGAAGAGATCTGAATCGCTTCAAAAATACCATTTCTCCTGATTACAATGCATTGATATCTGCCGCTTTCATGAAATAAAAACTTCACTGCTGTAGCTGTTGGTATAAAATCGGTTAATGGCACGTAACTTTTGTTTTCAGGATGCCAGTAGAGATACCGTTAACATTCCAGAGAGTAGGAACCCACCTACGAAGTGGACGCAGCGGGGAGCTGGAGACTCGGAAGATGAAGAAGTCTCCGATATGGAAAGTTTCGAAGTGATCTCAAAGGAGGAATTCAACCTTTAGACGTTAAAAGTGCGATTTTCGGAAGAGTGAGTACCTCTGGAAATGAAGTTTGGGCGAGTGGAGTGGGTTCACCTAACGGGTACCTACATGTGTCAGACGAAGTAAGAAGTGTGATGTCTTCGGAAATAGTGAGGTATTGGCTGTGGAGCTTTTAATTTATTGTTGGTATGACAAATATTGTTGGTTAATGTAATTTTTGAGGTGGAGAGCCAATGGGAGGCGTTGGCGGTGTGCTAATGGATTGGACAGACATATCTGCGGCCTCATTGCTTGGCGCGCTCCAGTACTATGAGAATTTCGGCGGTCGAAATAATTTTTTTTGTCCTCTGATGATACTGATAATTCAGAGGTTACCTGAGGAATGGTCTGACGGTTTTACTAGTTATTTGATTGAGTATTTTTTCCCCCAAACTTTTAGATGATTGCCAATCTTACTGACCGTTTGATTTGACCTTTTATTTAAATTGTTTCACGATCTGCTGTTTATGTGATGGTTGAACTTCAGTTTTTCTTTCATATGCCCGAATCTCTCATACAGAGCGCTAGTCAGAAGGCCGTGGATTTCATTTTGGTCAGTGCATATTTCGTCTACGCACGATTTTGCTTCTGGTTTTCGTCCCCCGCTTGACCTACTCGCGTCGCATGAGTCAGAGTTCCGGCCAAGGCCTTGCAACGTTAACGAAATTTGAAATACGAGCGGGAACGGGGAGGTGGGCATGAAGTGAGAACTAATAATACCAGGGAATGGTTTCTCTTTTGATTTTAAAACCGCATAATATCCTTTTTATGCCGCAAACTTTTAAAGGTAGACGCTTTGTTTAGTACAGTGTGATTTGAGATCTTTTTGTTTTATTATCTTGACGATTTTACGTGTGCGTTAACGAATCATGAAGTGTCGTACTTTTAGTAGTTTTTCTCAGGTTTTTTTTTTCTTTTCATCGAGAAGTGTTTTACTAAAACAGTCGAGTTATAACCCGCATTATAAGACGACATCAGTAAAATTTCTTCTTATACCGAAGCCAATCCTTCAAATTAAATGCCCAAAACTTTCGCTATAAACTTTGTGCCTGGAGCAGATCTGCTTGTAGTGCGAACTTTGTCTACAGTATCATTGGAGCTCCCCACGTTAGTTTTAGGTATAGCTATTCAAGTCAGTTTGAAGTTAAAGAGGATAGGTTTGTCAACAATTTTTATTTATTCCTTTTCCACCTTCATTCGTGGTTTCCTTATCCTCTTGTTTCCTTTCTGTGATAAAGTATTATGGCTGCGATGAAATTTCCTCGAATCAGAAATTGCCGGTTCCCATTTTCTCGTCGTATCTCAGTTACTTTCTTATCTTTGTGTGTACATCAATCGTTCAATTTACTAACGCTTAACATAAAGCACAACTAGTGCAACGCTAATCCGTTCGTGTCAGATTATGAACCCCGTTAAGTAATATTTGTCCCGTCTTGTCCTTGGAATATGCCGAAAAATCTGGAAACACCGGCACTTATGTCGGAGCTCTCAGTAATAATTCTCCGTATCTATGAAATGAAGTTAAGGAAATGATTTGGATGAAATGGATCTCGTTTTTTTTTTTTTGTTTTTTTTTTAGGAGAGCTTTTAAAGGCGGGTAGCTTTCCTTGTCGTATAAGGTAAAGACGATACTAAGCAGGAATCAATCTGAAACTTTCCCTTATCAATTTTCCACTCAACATAAAATATTTTTCATACTTACTTGTCAGCTCACCTCGACAGCGTGGATTTTGGCTCAGCTTTGTTCCTGAGCTTCGGTACGCGTGAATACACCATGAAAGCGTAAAATTCTTTCTAAGAAGAATTCGTTCTTTTCATGGAATTTATATGATCCAGAATAGAAAATGACTGGGGTAATAATGAGCATGACACGGACGGGTTTGTTCAATTACTTATCTAGAGCAAGTTTTGTATGTCTTCTTAATTCAATTCATGCTTTTAATGATTAGCTGGGTTTCCATTGCCTTAGTTATTCGTACACGAACCCGCAAAAGCTTTTTACGTAAATCTATTTTGTATCCTAGTCTTTTTCTCGTACCAACCATGTCTTTCCGTTATCCTTCGTAAATGACCCTTGTGAGAGGAAAATTATTTAATTTTTGCAATTATACAATCTCATGAAATTTAAGGCAGTAATGCGTATTTTTTTAACTCGCAATTGCAGGAGAAGACTGAAATTATTTGGAGTATTTTTCGGACTCGGTGACCCGATTCACGGTTAGTTTTTTACTGTTTGTTTTCAATACTTCCCTTACGGACCTACCAGATTGTACCCAGTCGGATTTGAGAGGTTTCGGCTGTTGTTAGCGGTGTTTCAATAAGCTGTGAAGCTGTTTCATTGAAAAGGTCAAGTAAAAGACAAGTTTGGCAGTCAGTGGAAATATCAGGAACTAATACATTAAAAGCTCTCAAAAGCGGGAAAGACATAGAAGACGAAAATAGTGATTCGTAAATGTAAGATTTTGGGAAACGCGTGGTTTTTGTCTTTATTTTCCCTTTGAGAGTATCTTACTGTATCGTTACGTTTCGTCTTTAAAACTCGCAACTACTTAGTAAAAAATATGCATCGAGAGCAGGATTAGGCGGAAATATCTTTGACCCCCGATTATTCCATTTACACAGAGTATTTACAAAAAATATCGATGGGAACTCGCACAGCTTTGCGCTCGTTGCTTTTCGGATCTATTTTCTTAATAGCTTTCTCTTGTGGACTCATACCAATAAGCTTTCGTATGAAGAGCTTAAACTATATTTTCAAATAAAAATCGTAGATAATTTAGGCCTTCTATTTTCATAAGTCAATGAATCAAAACCCATGATGAAGTAAATAAGTTTCACCGAATTCAGTTGCTGTTGAGTCGTGTAATGGAAGCTTGCGGGAACCAATAAAGTGAAACAACATTCCCGTTTTAGGATCGCCTTAAAATGACTATAGAAGGATCCGTCATAGAATCTTATATTTTGATCTTAACAGCTTCGTCTGGAAACCTCGTGCTTAAGTGAAGTTTTACGTAACGTGTTACATTGCTAATTTTGTATAATCATCCGCGCAACATTGTCTAAAAAGAGTCTCAGAAAACGAAAATGAAAAAAAAAGACGAGTCATTTCGCGTTTTAGTTTATTTTGATAAAGCCGCGAGGGTTTTATAAAATCTTCTTTGAATTAAAGCGTTATTCAGGTTACGTGTGAAGCTGGAGAATCAGAGTGGCAATACCAGTAGAAACTTTTCATGAGTTTTCTTTGGACGATGGCCAAATCAGTGTTTCGTTTTATGCACTGTTAGATACCTTATTGAATGTGTGAAGTCTGGGGAATATTGCTTATTCGAATGGATGTTGAGACCCGTGTAAGGTTCTTTCTGAAACGTGATTTTCTGTAATTCTTTTCGTGAAAAGTTGCATGAGAGGGTTGCTCGTTTGGGATGTGGCCCTTATAAATTCGCGCGCCCTGTGTGATGATGGTACAAAGATAAGCAATGTGTTGTAGTGAAGGGATTGCATGGTCAAATTCTCTTGTGGATCCTGTTGTCGGCTTATAATGTAGAACACACAAACCTTAAATGGCTAGAGTCACGCTGTTGTCTACTCAAGACATCCATGAATCATCCATTTGTTTTGGTCAGTGACCGCTGTGCAAAAAAAAGATACATTTACGAATTCAGAATTATGTTTGCTCAGTAAATCTTCTCTAAAAAAAAAAATATTCTGTTTTTCCGAAACAAAAAATAAAAAGTCCTACTTTTAATCAACAGAATTTGCATTTAAAAAATAATGCAGGGGTCTTAAATAGTGCAGTTGAGAAAAGCAGAGGTTTCGGATATTTTTTTTTAAGGAATGTTAAGGAAAAGGAGGAGGAAAAAGTTAAAATAAATTTGGTTTGGGGGGGGGGGGGGGGAAAAGGAAAAATTTTGACTGTGGGGGGAGGGGGGAAGGATAGGGGGGGTGCGGGGGTTCTTTTTCAGGGTTAGGGGTTGTGGTGTTTTTTTTT
>Ga0058701_10004358_pt1 | contig 11465 bp, 5 predicted proteins | sample AgamicOrMae_FD_97039 | JGI IMG/M metagenome (GOLD analysis project Ga0058701, IMG submission 97039) | Agave microbial communities from Guanajuato, Mexico - Or.Ma.e | ecosystem: Host-associated > Plants > Phyllosphere > Phylloplane/Leaf | place: Guanajuato, Mexico | collected 2012-06-04 | reverse complement strand
GTTAAAAATGCTGCTCGCAACGGCGCGGTTTGTTATCACCACGATTCAAAGGAAATTTTTGTACTTCTTTGTCTTTTTCTTCCCCAAGGTCCCACGCTCTATACATTGAACACCGCCTTGTTGCAAGTTAAGAACCGGACAATACCACATGGACTGAGTTCAACTACCCAAAACGAATCAACTCAACGGATATATATTATTTTTTATAAGAGGTTGCTGGCGAGTGAGTCTCCGCAACTGATTGATTCATTTATCCTTTTTTGTCTTTATCACCTAACAATAAGTTAGGTTCAGGCATCGTCATTTCAAAGTGGGGGGACTTTAAATCTTGGGCTGAGAAAATTAGTACCGGTATCCCACCAGCATGCAAATCTGAAAAATATAAACAAAAACCGAAGAGATATCGCATCCGAATAAAAACCCTTGTCAGCTTTACTAACGCAACATTGAAAAAAAAACAAAAAAAACGTTAAGTTGTAACAACAAAGTCTGAAACACATACGATTACCTCCTGACTTAGGAAAAAAAGTATTGTTGTTTTTTAAAGTAAATGTTTGGTGAGCACAGAATGTTTTCTTAGTAACCAGAGAAATTTCAAGATATACGCACTTCCGAAATTGCGTTTTGGTTTTCGAGGTTGGCGGAATGCGAAAGGTTGTGTATCGTGCGTGCGTGAAAATTGTGCGTAAAGCAGGTACGTACCACCGCTGCTTCCGCTGTCTAAAGACGACGCCCCGGAAGCCATGGCGCTGCTCTCGGAGAAGCCAAATCACCAGCAGACTAACATTACTGGAGCAGTTTCTTCATTTTTGATGCGTGAAGAGGCCCTCAGGCCATCCGATTTTATTTGGATATCGCCATTGAGTTCAAAGTCATCTACGAAACAAACAAAATGGCTTGTTCTTCTATAACCAGATCACTTGTAGTTTAGGTTAAGCAAAATTACAAGAAAAACAAAACAAACACCAGCTGAGAGGCAGGCAATTTCACAAGTGACCTATTTTATGGTTGCTTGCCCTTCATGGAAGAGTGCCCACTCCCTCTTTATCTTGACATGTGTAACTAAACCTAAAGATGTTATTACAGTCTCAGTTTTGAAAGGTTTGCATTTTGTACTCTTTATGTTCCACCTTGGTTCAACCTTCTATAAAAGTGTGCGGATTAAATGAAGCCGCGTAAGATAGGTGAACGTAAGTTTACTACCAATGCCTCGCTCCGCTCTGCTGTCGCCAAGCCTGATGCCGCTTACTTCTCGGCGGAAGAAGCTTGCCGCCGAGAAGTAAGTGGCTCTTGGCTTGTGGACAAAAAATGAATGCAAGAGGAAGAAAATGCAACTTCAAAAACTGAGCCCTATCCACTTCCAAAAAATAATTGTATCATAAATCCTGATTGCTAAGAATAATATACAATCACAAAGATAAAGGATGCTTTAAGCAACCCTTTCAACTCATTACACCCATTTTTTTTAGTACCAATAACTGATGCAATACAACAGTTATGACTAAAATAGATGTAAAGGAAAACAAAACACAATTGATGCTTGAAATGCAACATGATGTTTTTCATGGACTCAACACTTGGGTCTCAAAACATGAGAGGAGGGCGGGCAGCCCTCCTCTCATGCTCAAAACAAGAAATATTGATTATCAAAATGGGGCACTATATTTTGGTGATAGTTACAGGTTTATCACACTATGGGTCCAAAATCAAGAGGTTTAAACCTGTTAGCTTTACCTGTTAACTAGGATTACAGCAGAAAGGTGAAATGAAGAGGGGAAGAGAAAATAAATGATAAAATAGAAAGTAATTCATCCTGAGCCACTCAACAGTGCATATCAAAGTAATTAAGATAACAATCATGGAATTCAAATACACTTTCACTCCAACCCCACTATTCTCAGCAACCCATAAGTTTGATATAATTGTTGGATACAAAACCTGAAGGAGAAATGTATGAGGTATTCAAGATCAATTTGGGATTTTTCATCAATACTTATAGAAAATACTTTGACTTTTATAATTTACAAAACAACAAGTGCACCAAGCTAATGGGTACACCTTTACACTGAATTCCTTTCCATCTCAAGTGACACTTCTCTCAAATGATTACAAGAATCTGAACACACAGATATGAAAGGGTTCAACTAGATGTTTAGAATTTTAAATTATCAGTGGAAAATTGCATGCAACTGTGACTTTGTTGATGATGATAACCTCATTGAATAGGGCAATACAGAGTCAAATCTGGGTAATTTACGGGAAATTAAAGTTCGACGTTGATTAACGCACCTTGCAGAAAAAAAGAAAAAAAATCGCTGTGGCGCAAAAATATGTTATGACTAGTATATTTACAGATGGCGGATACGTAAATATCCCCTAACCTAACATTTTTCATGGGCGCCCTAGATGAACCAAAACAGTGTGAAATAATTCAAGTTCGTTAATCCAGCATCAAAGCGCGAAAATATCGAAGCAGCTACCAAATCTGACAGGTAAAAAGGCTGAGAAAAAATGTCAGATGATGTACTCCTGTTAGCCCATTTCTGACGGGTATCTGAAAAAATATCCGGCGAATCTCAACACAATTCGAAAAATGACAAGTATGACACTTACGTGGAAAAACAATTTCCTATGAGTTTAATAAGTTAAACTAATTAAAACTACAAAATTTTCCTCAAAACACCAAACCTCAAAACCGAAGTTAGGCTTAACAACACTCGAACGCCACACGTCCTACAGCTGCCAGAGTTAAATTGACGATGATAAAAATACTCACGTGGACAACAGGTCACAAAAATTACACTTTCCCACGGTTAAAGGCACTACAACTACAAAGAAATCATTAATGTAAATATAAAAAGTGAAAACCTTATAACGTCAGCTGATAACACGATCACGGCCTAACCACGATTTTCAATGACGGCAGCATGGGCAGAGATTGAGACCGAAATTTCGAGTCGACTCCAGTATCAGTCTCTGGCAACCACCTAGTTATTGTTTTTGTGTGTGATTATTTGAGTCTAAAGAATTGATTTTTCGACTGAATTTATCGAATTTAGGATTTGTAGTTTATTCTGACTTTTTTTAAGCAAATCACCGAACAGAAAGTACGTAATAATTCATCATTCGAGAAAATTTCATTGCATGGAGACGATTTGAGGTTATGAGTCTCTTGTCTTCAATGTTAATATATTACTGTTTCCCCGAAACTCACTAAACTCTCAATATGCTAATAGGTGTTTTTAACACATTGGACGTTAGTTCAAAATCTTTACTCTTATACTGCCCGTAAGATATGTTGTCTGACCTTTACTGTAGCGTAGGCTGTAGTGTAGCGTGGTCTGGTATGGGGGCTACGTTTTTTCAAATAATATTTTCGTTGCTTCGCAGACTGTAGACAATGACCGGCTGTAGTGCAAAAGGATGCCGCAACAGTACTGTCAAAGGGTTTATCATGAAGCGCTTCCCGAGGGACCCCGCTCGTCGGCGCGCATGGGCCGCTAATGTCAAAAGAGAAGGCTGGGAGCCTACCAATGCTTCATGCTTGTGTGAGGTATGTATGGGGTGTATTTTAGCTGGAGACTGTAAACATGCTTGATAATAACTGTTTTGTATCTTACAGGTTCACTTTGACGACTCCCAATGGGAAGATCAAGATTGGGGAGGAACACCAAAATTGAAGAGGACAGCTGTACCCACGATTTTCTGCAAGTGTAGTTACGGCAAGACACGTTCAAGGCTCTCTGGATCAGCAAAAACAGCCAATGCTACGGTGATGACAGAACACTCTTATGGCAGTACTCAGGGAAATGAAACCAGCCTAGCAGTGATGCTTACTAAGGGGAAAGTTGATCGTAGGTATGATCATCAGTATGCCATTGTTGGTGATGGCGAGAGTCAAGCAAAAGGTGATGTGAAAAAGGTGAAGGTTGAGGGTAGGAGAGTCTGTCATGATGACAGTTGTCCTGTGTACAATACTCCAAAGCGTAGGGCATTGGTGCAGGCCAAGATGGACAGAAATAATAATGGTGAGGGTAGTGCATCTGCTGCTCCAGCATTGCTAGAGTCTGTTCCAGGTAATGATGCAGGAATAGATCAACTCCATGGAGGGGTTGCACTCATTCATGTAGGGAACCCACAAGCTATAGAAACACCTCAAGGAGAACTTGTGGCCTCTCTAGGTACTCCATTAAATAATAACTGCTCTTGTTTGCATAAGAGTTCTTCTGCCTCTTTGGACTCTCCTCTACAAGTCCATCATACATCTGAAGGAGACATTTCCAACTCAGTTGAGCCGCAAGTTGTTCAACTTGTTCTGTTGCCTGAACAAACCAAAGTAAAGGAAGAATCTGATATTAAAGTGCACTACAATCTTCTGTCATCAATTGACCAGCCCTGTGCTATTTCCCAAGTCAGCAATGATAGCATTGATGATGAAGCTCATTCACCAGTTGAAGAAACTTGCATTGATACCAAAGATCATATCACCAAAATTATGGACACATTTGATCCAGTACAAGAGAGCAACAGTAATGCAGCCCCACCTGCAGTGTGCAGTTGTAAGGTGGAAAGTTTAGACATTGTCAAAGTGCGGGCAGCTGAAAAAGTTTTAGCAAGGCAAGGCAGGCTTGTAAAGCGTGTGGCAGCTCTACAGAGACAGCTAACTCGACAGAAACATAGTCATGAGGTAGAGATTGAAAAACTAATGAAAAGATTTCATGAATTAGAGGAAAAGTTTGACTTAACCAGAAGTATTCTCAGGTCTTGTATCGGTGATGACCAGTTCACTGTCTATGCCAGTCAGAATTCAAGAGGTGTAATTTGGAGTAAGAAGACACTCGATAAGGCCATGCAGCTTAGGAGCTCTTGTGGTCCTGCTGGGTACAAAGCAATTTCAAAGCTTTTGATTCCACTTCCCTCAGATCGTACTCTGCAAAGGTACAACCAAAAGTCCAAACATGAAAGTATTTATGTAGAAGTAAAGGATACATCAGAGGATTAAAGTGTTGTTGATTATGTAGCTAGTAGCAACTAATTTCCTGAGTCATTCATATCATTGATTTCATATCTGAATATATTTTTAAAAGAAAACATTAATATGAATGAGTCAGTTAGTGAATCTTCAATGGCATGTTAATCTTGTTCAGATTCATATTGTGCATTCCGGAGATTTGTCATAAAGATTTCTTTTATCCCAAATCTCTAAAATATGTTCTAAAAAAAATAATACTGTCTTGTTCTACCAAGGAGAGCTTTTTTTTTCCTTCGTGTAATTTATTGTGCGCCATTTTTTTAACGACGATTTTGACGTGCCGATAGTATAACGTTGATTATGCGTTTCCTTATGTTCCTTCAATTTCTGCAATTTAGACACTGTAAAATGCGAACTGTACGATACAGTCGTATCTTGCCGATGTGTAGCTATTTATTTGATAATAAATAAGTAAAACCAAACGACTTTTTTTTTAACTGTTGAGCAAGGTCTATGTCCTTGGGTTTGTTTGAATGGCCTCTAAATTCCTCGGAAAATCTTGATGGCAGTTCGGTTTTTCTTAAGTAGCTGGCCCAAGCTTGCTATCAAGTGTTCAAAATAATTCGAATGTCAACGTTAAGTGAAAGAAAAGTTCACTCAAAATAAGTTTTTGTCTGATTTTTTTCCTCCCTCAAGAACGCTTCTTGAAGATGTGTGGGAGGTAAGACTGTGAGGAGGGAAGTAGTTCATTTTCCATCATCCTTCCGCCTTGTCCGCCCTTCCGAGATGAAGTTTCCATCATCCGTCGAGTGCTGCAAGTCAGTGGTCGGCGATTGGGCACTACTGTGGCCCGGTTGTCCACCTCACAAGTTTGGCCTTCGAGGAGAACCATTGACAGCGGTTGACTTTGACCTTCATCCTATCAATTTCCCACGTTTCGTTCTTCTTCATTTTTTTAAGCTAGAGGAACTTGCGACGCGTGCCTAACTTCAAAATTACAGTCCTTTTTCTTTTCTTTTTATCTTACGTGAGCTTGACAAAACTGGTTGACTAAAACCATCCATCGTCGTTCGCACGAGAAATCGCCTTGTAAGTAGACGTTCAAGTAGCGCAAGTAAAGAAAAAAAAATGCTGCCTTAGGTCTCTTTAAATCTGGAAGGAATTTGCAACTGACGCCTTCGCAGAGTTTTTGCATATGGTGGAACTATCGGGGCTTAAAGTAAGACATTTTTTTTTGTTTTTTTATGATTTTTTTACACGTTTTATTTGTGACATTGTATTTTCGAGATTTTGAAATCTGGAGCCCTATTTCTGTGAACTGAATATAACTGATACAGGCCTATACAGTTCATACTTATTTCATTGACGCAATGATATTGTATGTTGCTTATTAATTGGGTCGTTGTGAACTGATTTTTGCTGCATTTCATTTGTACTCGTCGATTAAACCCATGTTGAACCCTGAATGCGGACTTCCCTTAGTTTCATTTTGGTAAGCAATGACGCCGTTAAGTTGTGGTACAGTTTTTTCATCGCCATGACTAGCCTGCATACTTTTCCTGGAAATGAATTTCAGAAAATTAATCACGGGGGGCTTTTTCTATTTTTTTATTCATTATTTTCTTTTTTTAGATCAAACAACGACTCTTACCTTTTTGATTTGAATAGGCCCTTGGATAGTTCTCTGATTGGCGCTTCTAGTAGAAAGTAAAGAGCTAAACACGCAGGAACCATCATGCCAATCTCAACTGTCGCAGAAACGGCCTGCAAAATAACATATGTTCTAAATTAGACGAAAAATTTTCGTCTAATACAGGATATTTCAATATCTACAGGATATTTTCGTCGAAAATATCCTGTACCGGTAATTCATTTCGGAGGGCCGAAAAAGCAACACGCGATGTCTACTTTTCCCGCGGGAGCGAAGTTTGGATCAGTTGGCGCCGTTCTGAAGCTACCGGTACCGGTGCGTAAAATTCTCATACCCTTCCTTTCGTAACGGTCGCAAATGGAACGCAAGACGTTCGGCAAAACGAGAGAGAGAGGGAATACTGGAATATGCCTGGATCGTGGTAACAACCCTTGCCGTTGCCAATAGCACATTTAATGCAATGCAATTGTAACTAGATTTTTATCAGAGATGGCCACCGTTGACTTCCACTTTTTTTTTCAGTTTGTTAACTTTTTAGTAATGCTGCTTCAGTTTCTTGAACACCGGTACGAGTTCGTGAAGGTTCGAGTACTGCTCGCATTACGCGTGTACGTTTTGCTTTTTGTTTCTAATATACCGGTACTTCTTGCTCCTCTTTGTCCGTTATCAGTGAGCGCTTAAGACACAGGCTTGAAAGCAGAAGATGGGGGCACATATAGGCGACACCAGAAAAGTGAACAAAGCAATATATGAGAGCAGGGGAGGTAAACTTATACCTTTAGCATGTTAATTAGGTTCTCGAAATGACGGAGGACGGGCTACGAAATCTAGGCACACGTTTAAAGCAGCTTTGAAGGCGATTCCCGCCAAATTTCGGGTACCTCCGTATTTACCCCCTCCCCCAGCCCTCCACTCAACCGCCGTATCGCAGCCCGCAAGTCACACATTGGGTCAGTCCCATCGCTCATTCACCCTCGGACCATCGCGGGGTGAAGTGTGTAGTGCGTGTGGTACCGCGAAGCGCGAGTGTGTCCGCAATCGCATCGAAACTGAAAGTTTGTGATCAAAAAAAGGAGATCTCCAAGAAAAGAATGAAATCGTTGCCAACTACTCCAGCGCAGGATCATCGGTATGAAGCGAGCCTGTACTTTTGGACAGACGGTCTCCAAGTCACAAAATCGTCCTTTTCTTCCATCTTCATTTAAATCTTAAGTAGGTAAGTTGCTTTCCTCCTCAGTTCATCACAAGTATTAAAGAAATGATGGCCCAAAAGTCCTGCATTGTGATTTTTCCCAGAAGCGTTGCTGTTTCCTAACCTCAAAAGTCACGGGGGTTGAGGGTAAGCAGTGGGAACAGCTGGGCTTGATACATCTTTACTTACTATATCAAAACAGCTGACGAATCTTGGCGATCTTCGCAGCCCAACTAAAGCCATTTGAAAGGCATAATGAACCAAATAGGCGCCGTAAGTTAGTCGGCTGGACATAACGACTATCTGTAACTCCAAACACCAACTAAGCCACACTGAAACATACCATAAACAAAAGCTCAAATTGGATTGTAGAACAAGTTACAAAGTCGTTAAAAATGTGTTGAATCCCGGATACTGCGACCTGTTCATTCAAACTTCTTGTTGCGAAGCTTTTGATAAACACCAAGAGACGCTTCCAGTTAAAAACAACGGACTATCTATTCACCCGATGATCCATAAAAAATACATTTAAGCTTTTTTACGTGCGTTTATGTCTCGCCCATATTACAGCGTTCTTTTCATTTGCCGAGCGTTGAGGTCTCTCAATGTAAATGCATGTCGGGTGAATAGCAAAACCCTAGAAATAAAACAAAGTGGGCTTGAATCCGATAACGTAATCCATTTACAGTCGATGGTACTTTGTAATGTCAGTGCTCGTGTTTTTCCTGCGGTTTTATCTACAATTTACTACTGTATGAAAGTTATAAAATGAAAATTTCATTTAAAAAAAAAAGAAAAGCGTTGTGCACTTGGCATAAATGGGTTTGTCTGAACCAGGGGCGTTGATTAATGAAACCTAATTCAATCCCGTTGCGATTATTATTTTTAGCTGTGTCTGGGTACCCAGAGATAACCTCCAATTATGGCTACATACGTTGAATTTCCAGTCACATACGTGTCAAGAATGGGTACCGGCAACCTATCGCACGGCAATGCTGTTTGGAAAAATCCAGAGTGATTTTTGATTCAGTACCGGTATCATGATGGTTTCAGAAAATATCACTCTCAAAAATATCCTAATTCAGTTTGAAGCTATTTTTCAAAGGCCGAATGAGTACATTATCGTGCGAATAAATAATCCTTTCAAGTTAAAAATGTAAATATAAAATTTTGAGCATTACACTGGATTAAGTTTATTTTTACTTTTTTTTATCGTCCAGATACTTACTCCGTGGTCCCAAAGCGAGTGCTGCCGTGATGAGAGCTAAACATATTGACCAAACTGCTATCGAGAAGGTCGCGTACACAGCTGCGAAGAACGAATTCTGAGAAATTCCTGGAGAACTCCAGAAAACGCTGGAGCCGATGACCACTGCCATCACTCCAAGTGATCCGGGAATGAGCGTCCACACGGTTTTCTGCGTAGAATCAAGTATCGATAAATACTCTGGAATTGAGTGAATTAAAGACGGAAATATCCTTACACTAAGGGGTTCAAACGAGAGATTGAGGTAGCTTGGAGCTTTGTCCCTGGTTCGGGTATAACAAACTCAGGTCCTTATCACGGTATGCATTGCCTCAATGAATATTTTTAAAATCGAAATTTAATCGTTAATTGTAGGCTACAGTGGGCCACAAAAGTCAGCCTGCTTCCGTGCATTTCTTATGGAAGCAAGGGTCATGACTTTTGTGGCTTACTGTACAGCACTAATCAGTAAAGATCAAAAGCGGGTTTAGGCTCAGTGTCCGATGAACCTTGTTGGGTTTAGTGCCTTGTGCCGAAGTGTTGCTCTTGGTCCGCTCCCGCTAGGGTTATTGGCGATGGAAGGCAGAACGCAAGAGGCGGGAAATTCAAATTTCAATGAATCGACTGAAAGCTTGTACTTACGCTACTTAACTTGTAGCTCGCCTTTACCGCCTTTTCCAGCAGAATACCGGTGCACATGCCAATCAAATACGGCATAGCCCATTGTTCGTTCCCTGAGTATTTGTGGAAGGGAGGCCATATCCAGACATTTTCTGCGACTCTATTGACAAGTTCGATTTTCTGTTACTCCAAGTGTACCATATTGCATGAAATATCTCTTTATTTGATCCTGTAATGTCCTTTTTTATTTAATCTATTAGCCCTGGATCGAGAATCCATAGCAAGTTAATACATGGATATCCATAGAAATCCAAGGATATCCAAATGGGTATCCCTAAAAGCATAGATAATTGAAGACTGATATCTATAAAAACATGGATTTCAATCTATGGATATTTATTGTTTACGGATATCCATTGCGGAATGTCCTTCTATGGATATCCGTGCTTGGATATCATGGATATATTCACGCTTGTATGGATAATTGAAGACTGACATCCAAAAATCATGGATATCCATGTTGATATCCGTGGATTTTTGGAAATCCGTGCATGGATGTGCTATGGATTCTCGGACCAGGGATTAATAAGGCTTTTTATGTGGTCTCAAAAAAGATTCTTACCAGTCATATTTTTAGCCATATTTTCATAAAATTTGCGTTATGCGTGTTTTCGGAACTCTTCGGAAAAAATTCTGCCAGACATATTTGCGAAACTGGCTTAAAATTAAGACAGGGCAGGTTTACGGTACTGTACACGGCAGGCATCCTATGAGAGATACTTCAACGTGCGGCAAGGTTCCTATATTTTTTTGCTTGCTTATTTTAAATTCGAAAATAAACCCTTCGAAATTCAACCTACCCTTAGTTATACTAGTCTCACTAACCTAATCTTTGCAAACCTATTTCCTCTCAAAAATGAAGGTCCACAAGACACGTGCTTAGGTATGAGGTTTTTTGTAATATTATTATAGTTTATGATTATGAAATACAAGTGAGGAGCACGTGTTTGGTTTCAATTTTTCGTCTCTCTAAATTTTTTTAATGCCTCTATAAAAAAATGCTTTCTATTAAAAATCTTACAGTACCGGTAAGTGGCAGAACTCTTTATTTGCATAGGAATGGCTCGAAGGAAGCTTGAGGAGTATACACTGTGCTATGTTTACGTATACAATGTTGCCAGATCTTCCAAAATAGTTTGGTCTAACTGTGACTTTCTTTGATCAAAGATTGCAATAAGGTCTTTAGAAAAGCGCTTCAAAGGAGCATGCCCAGGCATTTTTTGATTTTTTTTTGTAGTAAAATTTAAAAAATGTCATTTTTAAATGTAATTTGCCTGGTTATCTTTTCCGGTGTCAAATATAATCACAGACGGCCAGATATAGCAATTTTACTAAATCTGGTAGCACTGGTTACAGTAATTATTGCGGTTTCAGACATGACTCATGACTGTACATTTACCTTGGTGTGAACTTCCACGTAGCCTCCCGAATTCCAGCCAAAGTTGTGACGAAAATCGCCAGCATCGACAAAGCAAGGGCTGTGCCAAACAAAGCAAAACCCACTCTTCTCCATTTCTTGAACGCGATCAAAAGCAAAGTACCCACTATGCAGAACTGCAAGTCCGTTGCGAGGGTCCATGATTGCACTATACACTGGAAAAAAAATGACGTGGGAATCCCCCTGTTTCATCATTGTGCTCTGCTCCCAGGCAACCCTGGTCCGAGAATCCATAGCAAATTCATGCATGGATTTCCAAAAATCCACGGATATCAACATGGATAT
>Ga0058701_10004357_pt1 | contig 11465 bp, 5 predicted proteins | sample AgamicOrMae_FD_97039 | JGI IMG/M metagenome (GOLD analysis project Ga0058701, IMG submission 97039) | Agave microbial communities from Guanajuato, Mexico - Or.Ma.e | ecosystem: Host-associated > Plants > Phyllosphere > Phylloplane/Leaf | place: Guanajuato, Mexico | collected 2012-06-04 | reverse complement strand
TAATAAGAGTAAGGCAGATGTACACGTATTCATAATCATTTTTTTTTTAATCGAATACCGAATCTTTGCATTTTAGGCGAGGTAATCCGAGATTTCAAGAGCTAAACGCAACAAACGTTCCAAAAATACTCATAAAATAAAGCCCCAAGAGGAAAAAAAAACCTACAGAAAAAAACACCAAAACACCTCATAGGATGAGCAACTATTGCACTTACACAAAAACCTCACAAAAAACAGAGGGAGCAAGTTTTGAGCCGATGTATTTATCTGATGCCAATTATTTAAGACAGAAATTTTGGCACAGCGATGGCAATAAGAGTCTTATTCTCGTCCTATCAGGTAGACGAGACACGGCTGTGGCAGCTGGACCAGATTAATGGGCACAATAAGGACTTGTTTCCGCGGTCGGATGAAATGTCCCAGTTAAAGAGCGGAAGCAACTCATCTCGTCCGAGTCAATCAGTAGCAAGAAAAATCATTTGGCCCAGCCAGACATCTTGTTACATCATTGTCTATGTGACATCCATCCCGACCCTAGAGACCAGGATTTATCTCGCTGTGTCAGATGTATTATTTTTTTTTTCGCTTTGTGAGATATGGCGCTGGATTTGTTGCTGTTCGTCTCGTTAGGATGCCGTGCCGCAGACATCGTTAGTGTCTAAAATTAGGACACAGTCTGGAAATATAGACGGTTTGGTATGAAAATATTGATGTTGGTAGACCTGTCTCTGCAACAAGTATGAGAGATGTAGTGGAGACAGATATGAGAAGGGAAACTGTTATTCGTCCCATAAGGCGGACGCACAGTCGGTTTGCAGCTGCTTGCTGTTATCGGAAAGGCAGGGTTTGGACACCTGATGGGTGATAATGGGAGGCGTGAAGCCATGAAAACGCCTCGGGATACAAGGTGAACTTCAAAGGAAGAACTCGGTACCTGCAAGCATTAACCATCCAGTTCAGAAATGCGTTTTCGTAACCATCCAGTTCGGCAACGCGTTTTCTTAACCATCCAGATCGGCAACGCGTTTTCTTAACCATCCGGTTTGGAGACGTGTTTTCTTAACCATCCAGATCGGCAAAGCGTTTTCCTAACTGTCCAGTTCATGCGGTGAATTCCATAACCATCCAGTTCTTCCCAGGAGGAAATTAATTTGTGATCAGGAAATGTTTCATACTGGCCATGGTGATACGGATGTCAACGTGAAGCAGGCTGTGAGCTGACCTAACCTCCTCCCCACATTGCCCTAACTTCAAAGAGGCGAGCTTGAGCTAAAGTTTCTCTTCGACCGGTAAGTTTTATCGTGGAGTTATTTCAATTAGTAGGTGGAAAAAAAATCTAGAAATTTCTCGAATCTACAGCCATGGATGTCAGGGCCCGTAATTTTTCTTTTGAGATTTTGTAAACTTACATAAGCAGAGGCTGTAATCAGTCTTGGGGAAGAAACACATACGTACAAATCCAAAGAGTAGACAGGTCCGAATATAAAAATATATTGCCATTGTTTATGATATTCTCTACGGTCACCCGCCAGGTTATGTTTTTGTTGAGAGCTCAATAAAAGCTTCAATAAGAGGGCTATGATGGATGCTAAGCGAAGTATAAAAAATTTCCTGATCACAAATTTCTATCTGGGAAGAACTGGATGGTTACGGAATTCACCGCATGAACTGGACGGTTAAGAACACCCTTTCCCGATCTGGATGGTTAAGAAAACACGTCTCCAAACTGGATGGTTAAGAAAACGCGTTGCCGATCTGGATGGTTAAGAAAACGCGATTCCGAACTGGATGGTTAAGAAAACGCGTTGCCGAACTGGATGGTTACGAAAACGCATTTCTGAACTGGATGGTTAATGCTTGTAGGTACCGAACTTTCTCTCTCTTGTGATCTATCCTTAATTGCCAAGGCGAGCGGAGAAACATCGCAGAGAGGCACAATCCACTGATCTGTTTCCATTAAACCTCTTTCCCGATGGTAGAAAACACTCAAGTCGAAAAACTATCTATGAGGACCACTAAACCGACGCGACCGTACAATTTAATGTGTGCAACTGATGGCAGTTTAAATCCGGAATAACACCAAAACCAAATTCATCTTTGGATTTAGATACAGTAAGGATGGCCAGCCACTCATTTGCTTCGTCTCATGCACTATCATAGACAGAAAAAAATGTCCCCGCCCTGCAACCACCTGGACATCGGTGCGATGCAGTTGCCTACCTTAGCTCGGAATCAGACAGGTGATTGGCTGATTCCGAGCTAAGGTAGGCAACCGCAACGCACCGACGTCCACGTGGTTGCAGGGGGGGCGGACGATTTTTCTGTCTATGATAGTACCGATTCAGAATGTTTTGAGAATAATTTCGGGATAGATTAACCCATAACCGCTCAAAGTATTTGGAGAGAAATTTAGCTTAAGAGAAATTGAAAGGATTTTTTTTCTTTTAAAATACGCAATTCCCAGCTTTGGAAAATGCCTAAATTATTAATTTTCAGTTTTCCAGAGGTGTGATATTTTTTAAATTGTAACAATGCTGCACTGAAAAGATCCTCTAAAATAATTTTTCCTGTTTCCGAACGGCATCGCTGGGCGGTTGGGGGCTAAACCGAGCTAAAAATTTGGCGTAATTTGACTAAAATGCGATAGTTCATAGAAAAAGGGCTTTAAAAAGGGATAAATAAGTGACTAGAATTTCCTTGATTGTGATGACGATTCAAGTTAATCTTGGCAGCAGAACAAAAGGGTCACAGAAGTTAGGATTTCCTCCTCCCACTTTACATCTTGGAGGCGTGGTGCAAAATGTTACCTCGCTCGTCACTCTATTTTCAGCGCAGAGCTCTCCAAGCGTAGCGTTGAAACAAGATTCCAGCGGAGCAAACTCAAAGCTGTTTTCCTTTGTTTTTCAACTGTCATTGCTGCGTTTGATCCCCAGTTTTTAATGTGAGTATCAACGTTTTAGGTCTAGCGAAAGTTTTTCTCTTTTGAACGTAGTTAAACGCATTGCTTGTTGTACCACCACCGACAATGCGTGTCATGTTTTTGTCAATTTAGCTGGCAAATCCCCGCAAAACTTTGAAATGAGAGGAGGTCCCATTTTCAGCTCAACCATAGCTAATATTGTGAATTAATAAAGTGATATAATTACAGGATGAATTCAAGTTCATCGTGTTGAATTCATCAAAAGTAATGAATTTTCACTAGCATGGCATTTTCAATTCTTACGTTAATTGAATGTATCGCAATTGGTTCCTGTTTAAAAACCTATTGGTCTCGGTCAAATGATGAATTAATATAAATTATAAAATAAAAAAATAAAAAATATTTAAAAAAATGTGCCAATACGAACATTTGGAAATCTCCAACCAATTTTGAAAAATTCACTTTATCTCGAACGCTTTTCTTTCATGGTGACGTCCTGAGATTAATTCTTACATCAAGTTTTCCTGACGTCTATAGTTTATTCCATAAAGTCAAAATATCGCTTTCTATTGAATTTCAATTGTCCTACCCATAGACCAAGGCTTCCTAAAACTTCTAGCAACTTCTAGGAAACCCCTCTAAGGCTTTCCGAGAAAAAGATAATGAGTAGCCTTTGAGTGTCCTTGAAGATTCTCCTTTCCTCATCATGCATGGGTACAATCTTCCCTAAGAGAAGCATTTTGAGCCATCAAAGTGTCTAAGGATGACGTGAGAAAATGTTGCCAAGGTGAAAGACTTCGTCGAGATCCCACTATCACTGAAATCCTTGTGAAGAATCTGCAGCGTGATACCACAACTGAAAGGCTCCACAAAATTCTTGTCTCCCTCATTTAAGATAGCGCGTTGCCATGTCACTGTGAGACTTTTGCCATGGGCGCACTTTATGCTCCTCTGCCTATGAAGCTTAACTTTGCCCACTCTCAAAACCTCCGTGGGCAATTGATTTTCGGACCTTCCGTGAAGCTATTCCTGGCAAGGAATGGGCATAGTCAAATGAATCGCTTTATTAATCCAGAGCAGGTAGTTATAAACTTCCGAAGATCACCAGATTGTGGTCTGGGACTTGACCACGCAAAAGATAATCTGATTATTCTGTAACTTTTTTCCCTTGGAACGTATGAAGGAACTGTTTGATCTGCTCTTGTCAATATAAACTGATCAATTTTAAGTACTTCTTTGTTTTGTTTAAGCAAATCAAGAGAGGTCCTGACTTCTCAAGTTAAGAAAATGCCAGCGTTTTAACGAAGAAGATTTTAATTACAACTTAAATCCTTTTTGCAGGCAAGTTTATGTTTTTCATCAATCTCTTACCTATATTTTTGTTGTCAGGCAACCGAGCTGGGTTGTTTTATTAAAAATTAACAGTTATTGAAAGGATTTTGGAATTCTTTGAGAAACTTCAGACGGAACTGTGGAGTAGGACAAAGAATCAGCTGAGATTTTCTCGTTGATCGAAGATGAATTTTTTTAAATCTTTTTTCTAACAGGAAATAAACGATAATAAAAGCGAGATGCTCCCAGTTGGGGCAAAAATCTAAATTTAAGTTGTGCATTTGAAAACTCTGTAGTCATAGGATATTGTGTAGTCCCTCGGTCTGAAATCTTTTCTCAATGGGATTAGTTTTTGTTGCTCGAGATTCCTGAATTTTATTTGATAACAAAATACAAAACCACCTCGGTAAGGATATTAATTTTTCGTGTCTCCCAACAATACTCGAAATGATCCGCTGCAATATTCAAAATGCTCCTTAAAACAGTAAATGACACCGGAAAAAAGAAGCACTATTGCGATACAGTCACTTTTGCTGGGTCAAATTAAAATTCAAAATACATTTCTTGTAATAGTTACAACCATCCGTGTAGGCTTACTCCCTAACTTTTACATTCATCATTAGGAAGCTAATTCTGTATATTACAGATTGGAACAAAAATTGAGTATTTATTGGCGTCAAAGAACCACTTGAGTAATGCTTTGTTTCTGAGGCTTTCTCCAGACAAAGAGTAATCGGTTCCGATGGAACCAAAGACGTTCTAGTAGAAAAGTTTGTCTACATTACGCACCTGGTATGAAGGAAGAGGGAGACAGAGAGAGAAAAGCGTACTTGTTGCGTAGCCGAAGAGAGGGATGGGAGAGGGGAAGCGTCTGGCGCCGGAGTGCTGGCGCTAAGGCGCCAGTCTGACCCTGTTGCAGACTAGCCGCCTCCCGTCGGTCGCGCCCGCCAAAAAAAAGAGAGAAATGCTTGCTTAGGCTGCCTATTCCATGATTCCCACAGAGCCTTTACGGCCGCCAAAAAAAATATTTTTTACCACAATTTAAAAAAAATGCCAGAAAATGCTTTTAACTACAGAAACTCCGGTGTAACTCGAAGGCTGCGAGCGTCGAGAGGCGACATGAAGCAAAGAAACCGTTAAGCTAAATTAACAGGTTAGATTAAGCCTTGTATTTCATGACATGGCGTAGCGCCGGAAGGTAGGAAACCAGCAGTGAAAAAAGTGACCCTAAACATTAACAGTGCACATATAGCGCATATTATACGGTGCAGAACATTGTAGTTGGAAAGTTAATATTACGCGTTTTGTGAGGTACAAATTACTGAGTTTGGCACGTTCCAGTGTGTTTGAAGATCGGGACCACACTCGACCACAACATGAATAGCATTTCCAAATAATTGACTATTGTATGTATGTTTACATCTATGAATGCACACGCAGAGCATATACAACCTAATTACAGCGATTGCACAGCGAACTAACAATTCAGAATCACATTCCTGTAATCTTGTATTCGATTCGTTACGAGTGAAATTGCGTCCCCTTACGTTAACGTACAATACGCAGTATTTGTCTACATTTAGAATAGTCATTTTATAAATTTCCAATCAAAAGTTTAGAGCCTTTTAATTCTAAATTGATTTCGGATGCGCTCTTAAAATACGTCACGTACACAGTTAGTTGTAAGTTTTGACTCTTACATCACAGAAGCTCCCACTTAATAATTCTCCGGATACGAACGATAAAACTTCAGGAGGCAAATTTTTTAAAACAGACCTGTTAAAGTGTTTACATTTTTAACGTCATACACGAAGGCTTATACAGTAAAAGGCTAACCCCTGTTTTAGGAACTTTCGTACCCGTTCAAAGAAAGCGAAACAGAGAAAGAGCGTAATAATGTTATTTTTGATATCGTTACCAATAACAATTTCAATTGAGAGCTGTCGACAAGACCTTTTCTTTGATGGTGTTGATAGGTTTATCTTTAATAATAACCAAATGAAGCTCTTCCCCTGATTTAGCGTCATACCCCAAATTGGTATAGGATTACCTAAAACAGGGGTTAGTTTTAACTGCGTAATTTTCTTTTTTCGTTCTTACGAATTATCGGCACTAATTTGATACGTTGCTCATGGCTGCCTCTTCCGGCCGAAAACGTGTTTGAATGAGAAAGGACTGAAGTTACCTTGAAAGGACGAATGCATAAATTACTGCTTCAGTGCAAGTTTTCTGGGTTTGAACACAGGTCAAAACACAGCTTCCAAACACCGTGTTTCGCAACGTAAGATACATAACGTACATATCACCAAAATATATACCTACGTCCTTTTTTTTACGTCTTCTAAGCAAGTAAAAAAAAACAAACAAATACGTTGGTTGATATAATCCGAATGAGAGGTTCGGAAAAGATGTTAAAGAGACGGCTTATATGAGTTCGTGGTTACGAGACACGGTTTTACTGCCGACTGAGTTCAGCTCAGCTGGTATGCCCTTTGGAGCATTGAAAGGGATCCACTGGGCGTAAGAACACTCACGCCCATCGACGTGGTCCTACAAGCAGTAGCATGAAAGACCACAGAGAGCAGTGAAGTGCAACTAACTTCGGACGCCTCCTCTCATTGGTGACTTCGACGATTATAATTAGACGTGCAGTGCGCCCCCTGCTGGCCAAATTGGCAAGCAAACCAGTCGTGCCTTCCTGCGAGAAAAGAGCGCACCGCACACTTGCTAAAAAATCACCGCGGGTCAGAAGGTCCTCTAGCATCTTCTCAGAAGTGTTGCCAACCTAATTTGGCGAGTCAAAATTCAATCGCATCTACCTTGACGAACAGAGATACTGTAGTCACACAGAGAAAGGCCAACTTTAACGGTCCTTTCGAACTCAACAGATCTGATTGGTTGAAATCCAGCTTTTGCCTTCGCTGACTTGGGATCCGAAACTTAGTGTGGTCACGTGATACAGTTGGCTATTCTATGTGAAAGTACAGTCTCTCTTGGATCAGTACATTAGAAGTAACTTTAACATGTTATACATGTTCAGAATGAATCTTAATCTAAGCAATTCAGGTGTGAAATCGATTATTTCGGCACCTCTATTGAAGACTCGACCAGTTCCCAAACCACAGTTTTAAACTGTACTATTTTGGCGAGCGTTCAAAATGTTGTTTTTCGTTGCGAATACCTCTTTTATTATTCGTCTGAAATGAACGACGATGGAAAATTTCCCCTGGCCCCCAAAATATGTTCTCCATGAATTCTTTTTTAAATCACACTAAAAACACTCAAATGGTAAGAGCTGAAAAAGGAGATTTTGCACACTCTCAAAACTGGTCTACTTTAAAACTCAGCTTTTAGAACTGGTAGAGTCTTCCACGGAGGTGCCGATTTATGCCCATTGGGTAAACAGTTACCAGCGTTTAAATATGACAGTCACGATAGTTGGCAACACTGCCTTCCTTCCAATAATCTTGATACCTATACAGTGCTGTGGACTCTGTACCCTTCCCACCGCGGCATAGCTGAAATGTCGGAAGGTTTGGGTTACACAAAGCCCAGGATATTGTGGCCCCTTTTCTCATCGTAGTTAAGGTACGGGAATAGAACCAGTGGCTGGAGAAGGGCTGTGCGGTAATCGACCCAAAAGGGGTCCTCACTACCTTTGTTGCCTCAATGGAAACTAATTATTTAAAGCTATTTACATAGCGTTTTTAGCACACGCGGATTGGGCCCAAAAGGCTCCCGGTGAATCAGTTTTCAGATTACGGGGATAGTGTATAACATAATTAATTACGGCAATCGAAATTTGAACGGCCTAATTCCGATCAAATCGTCTGCCAGCGTAGCTCCACCCCAGTTTCCCCACCACCAGGCGGGCATCTTGTGTACCAACAGCAAACACACAATGCATTAGGCAGACATGCCGTGGCGTTTCAGCCCCCATCCCTGTCAATGGTTTTCGTCTCCGTGTGGCCAGCAATACAACCATTCCCGACGACAAAATTTCCTTATTTTTCTATTTCGAAACGTAAAAAGATGATTTCATTTTATCGGTTGCTCGGTCACCGGAAGGCCCTGAGAGATAAAAATTGATTGATAGTGTTGAGAACATCAAAGTGAGTTTTTTTTTTCATTTACAAGGTAATTGTTTATTGTTGCAGGAAAAGAAGTAAAATTGTTGTTGGATTAATCTACACTTTCTTTGTTGATCTCATTAACGTCAACCCACCACCACCCAGCGATGTCGTTCGGAAACAGAAAAAAAATATTTTAAAGGATCTTTTTAGTTTAGCATTGTCACGATTTTAAAAAACATCGTCCCTCTGGAAACCTGAAATTTAATAATTTAGGCATTTTCTAAAGCTTAAAATTGCGTATTTCAGTGAAAAAATCCGTCCAATTTCTCTTAAGCTAAATATCATTCCAAATACTTTGAGCTGTAATGGATTAAAAAAGAATATTACCGTATACTATTTTTGTCCAAACCTAAGAATGGAAACTCGGTTCAGTTGGATGATTTAGGGGAAATACATTTGGGCTAGTTCATTTCCCGGGGACACTGGCTTATTGGTTCGACAAGTATGATGTATGCAAAAAAGAATATGTACTGCAAGTTCAAATTAGGTTAAAATAGGGTATTGTTACTATTTTTATTAAAGAACTTCCCACGTCACTTCCGAAGCTGTCACTTTTAGACGCATTTGTCTCCAAAACGCACTTTTCCCATGGCAATACGGATGCCATAAAGAGCATTTCGGGCGGGGGATAAAATCTCATTAATGATTTAATCATGCCTCCAACTTGCTAAAAACTTAATCCCATTCCCACAACCAACCTTTTTTTCAGTCCGCTCGCAGCGGTCCATTACTAGCTACGAAATTATTACGAGGCAGTAATGCGAGTCGTTTTATTTCATGCGTAACCACGTAACTCGAGTGTACCCTGCTCCGATATCACTCCCTCCCTCTTCTCATCCCCTCCTCCTCCCCCCTCTTTCTACCCCCCTCCTCTCCGTCCACTCCCCCCTCCCCCGAAATCCACCCCACTCGAATTAAGGCATATCTCACCTGCGTTCATCCCGAAACACGCGACAGTTGAGACGGAAAATTTATACCAGATATTTCTGGGAGGATTTTGAGGGTGACAACAAAATCACCTGCATTATCCTGCATCTCTATCCTTCCATGTTTATGAACATACGTTTTATTACCTCGAAAACGAGCCACCCCTTTCCTAACTAAATTCTTGCATTAGCAGTTGGTTAAGCATTCCGCCTACCTGTAACCAGGAGATATCAAAGTACTGAACAAAATATTTTAAAGTTTACATTTTCTACAAGTACAGTCGAAATCATTAATTATGTCACCCTCGAATCATCTGCCTTTTTCTTTCAAGAAATTTGCGTTGGTAATACTAATACATTTAAATACGGAGAACCTCACGCTCCGTCATGTCAGTTCAATGCTATTGCCAACATAATTTTCTCGAAACATGTATAGTCCCAAGATTTATAATACAACACTATTTTGGATCACCTCTGTACTATCATAGACAGAAAAAACGTCCCCCCCCCCTACAACCACCTATACAATTGGGCGTTGCAGTTGCCTACCTTAACTCGAAATCAGACAGGTGATTGGCTGATGCCGAGCTAAGGTAAGCAACCGCAACGCACCGATGTCTGGGTGGTTGCAAGGAGGGGGGGCGTTTTTCCTGTCTATGAGAGTACCTCGGTGATTTCCGATATTTTGTGTTCTCTTTTAATATTTTTTCCCCTGAAAACTTGAGAAAAGGGCTTTTTCTCATGGTGAAAAAGAAGATATTTTTTGTGAATGAAATAACTCTTTTTTATGTATTAAATTGCGTATGATGCGGGTTTGGGAGGTTAGTTGTTAGAGTCCCCACTGTGGATCAAAACTAGTTTTAAAATACATTCGTTTCGTGTGACTTGCCTGCGATGAGGAAACACAGCTTCCCCGGGAGGAAACGTGGAGCGCAGAAGTTACAATTAATCAGCCGCAGATGTCTACAACTAAGTTACAAGTACCTCAAGAGCCCACGGGAATTGGGTATTAGTTTCTAGTTCAGGAACTTAATAACAGGTCTTCTAAGCCCAGTTTAAATTGTCGCTAGCCAAGCAGAATATAATAAGACCGCGAGAGCGGTTTGTACAGTCATAATACCGGGTTCTATTCTCAAGAGCTTAGAAATACCATAACTTGTGGGATGGTTTTATACACTTCCAGTTTTGTACCACCGTTTTTTTTTTCTCTCACCCTATTTTAATATTTTCTTTAATATTCACATTATTAGGTAGCTTTTTAGAGTACGACAACCATACGCGGCGTTCGTAAAGATTGATGCTGCGTGGATCCAACCTCAAATGTACGGAAAAAAATGGTTTTGTTACGGCAACAAAATTAGGGACAACAAATAAAAATTTTGTTGCTGCAACCAAAAATTTTGCCGCAGCAACCAAACGTTTTGTTGATAGAACAAAATATTTTGTTGTTGTAACAAAATGTTTTTGTTATCCCTATTTTAACAAATGATTTTGTTGGTATAACAAAACCTTTTTTTCCCGTGTGGGAGCGTTCTCACTTCATGGAGGTTATTCCTCTGCGATGATCAGGTTTGGCGTAGCAATCGGTATCGAATGTACCAGTCTGTCGGGCGTATATGGGTTAATGTGGTGCGTCGGAGCAAGGCAAGAGTACTTTCTCATTGGACATAGCCGTGTTACGGTCGTTATAAGTACCCCCTTCCCCTCCCGCACGTTGACCATGCCCTCCCTCCCCTCCTGACGCAAAACACTTCACCGCCCCCTGTCTCTGCGACCGCCGCGTCGGTCCAGTAATCTTACGCCCTGCTCGTTAGGCAGCCCGCGCGACAGGGACAACTCCGTCGGGATATTCGGGAGTTGCGCTCAACACACCACCCCAGCGTATCTCGCCATCTGCAAAAATAATATGCAGCGGTTTCGAATTTTTCACAGGAAAAAAAACGCAAAAAGAGAAACATTTGCTATTTTTTTTAATCTACTTTTTGATTTTAAAACGGTATGGAGCTAGGAAGATGTTCCTTTAACTTTGTGGAGATACTAGCTATTTGAGTTCACTTCCCTTCTGATCAGGTTGTAGTTTTGTCTATTTTTCAATATATTTTTTCAAAAAGGATTGATTTCGGAAAATATTTGTTCATTTTTCTTCTTAAAAAT